>WNEZ01003715.1_pt1 | contig 36628 bp, 34 predicted proteins | sample 5400521 | NCBI WGS metagenome assembly WNEZ01 (sample SAMN13153339, study PRJNA577476) | soil metagenome | isolation source: 120 cm saprolite under Douglas fir tree site 2 hole 1 replicate 1 | place: USA:California | collected 2015-04-18 | reverse complement strand
CGTTTGAGCTGTGGGTCGAGGGTGATAGTCGTTCCTTTGTTGGACGGTGCTGCCGAGCGTTGCTCGGCCTGGACGGGTCAGAGACCCGTCCCCACACGGGCGTGCTACTTTAGCGCCGGAGTGGTCTTACGCAGGCGCACGACCTGATCGAGCACGCGCTGCGCGACTTCCCACTTGGTGGTCTCGGGGACCTCGATCACTTCGCTGTGAGTGATGATGGTGACCGCGTTGCGGTCGGAGTCGAAGCCGACGCCTTCGCGGGACACATCATTTACTACGATAGCGTCGAGCGCTTTCGTCATCAACTTCTTGCGCGCGTTTTCCAGGACATTCTCGGTCTCGGCGGCGAAACCTACGATGATTTGCGAGCTCTTATTACGTGCCAGTTCGGCAAGAATGTCAGTGGTGGGCTCGAGTTCAAGCGACATTGCGCCTTTGCGCTTGATCTTCTGATCCGCGGCGCTCCTGGGGCGATAGTCGGCGACCGCCGCCGTCTTGATCACGATGGTGGCTTGGGGTAGCAGCTTCAGTGTTGCCTGGCGCATTTGCTCCGCGGACTCGACCCGCGCCAGTTCGACGCCGCCCGCGGGGGTCAGAGCGGTAGGTCCGCTTACCAGCAGAACCCGCGCTCCGCGCCGTAACGCCGCTTCGGCAAGCGCGTATCCCATGCGACCGCTGGAGCGGTTGGTGAGATAGCGCACCGGGTCGATTTTTTCCCGCGTTGGACCGGCCGTAACCAGGACCGTTTCACCTGCCAGTTCCTGCGAGGCACCCAACGCTTCCATCGTGGCCGCGACAATCATGTCGTTTTCGGCCAGCCTGCCCGGGCCCGTCATGCCACAAGCCAGATAGCCGTCACCGGGCAGCACGATCCGAACGCCACGCTTGCGCAGCATGTCCAGATTCGCCTGCGTCGCGGGATGGTTCCACATATTGACGTTCATGGCGGGCGCGACCACCACCGGGGCAGTGGTCGCCAGGTAAAGCGTGGTCAAAAAATCGTTGGCGATGCCTTGTGCGAACTTGGCGAGAACGTCGGCCGTGGCGGGAACGACCAGCAACGCGTCAATGGATTGGGCCACGGCAATGTGCTCGATGGCGGAATCGATGTTGGGCTGGGCGTTTTCACCCCCGCCCCCGGCGAACATATCAGTAATCACTTTCTCGCCGGAGAGGGCGGCAAAGGTAAGCGGGCGAACGAATTGCTGCGCGCCCTGAGTCATGACGACCTGTACGCGGATCCCGCGGTCCTGGAGCAGGCGCAAAACTTCGGCCGCCTTATAGGCCGCGATGCCACCACTGACTCCGAGAGCAACCTTCATGCAACTCCTAAAGCGATTGCAGATTTCAGATTGGATTTCAGATTGAATCATCTCCCGCCGAGAGGCTGGGGTTCAAATCTGAAATCTAAAATCAACAATCTACAATCCGTCTTACGATTCCTTGGCCAGCGCCTTCTCCAACATCTCGCCGGCGACTTCCGCGGCCGAGCGCGGCATTTCCGGGATCACCCACTTTACCTTGCCCGCCTTGATCTCATCCTGCGCGATCCGGCAAGGTTTGCGGGAAGGCGTTTCGATCACCGGAGGCGCGCCACCCTGCAGCTGCCGTGCACGCCGCGCGGCCACCAGGATGTATCGATAGTTGCTGTCAAACCCATCCATCAGCTTCATCGTGTTCTCCCCTGCCGCTAGCGTCCACCTGGCGCCACTGCTTTTTCGAACGAGGCCAGAATCGGCTGCAACCGATCCCGCAGGTTGTTCAGGCGGCAACCTTCTGCCTTGGCCGTCAGGTTGGTGTCGTCAGCGGATTGTTGTCCTTGGGCTCCTGATCGCTTCCGTCGCTCCGCGAGCAGGATCGACTTGAGCGCGTCTATAGACTCTTCGAGGCGGTCGTTCACCAAAATATAGTCGTATTTGTCGTAATTCTCAATCTCCCGGGAGGCTGTGACCAGGCGGCGCTGGATCACCTCTTCCGCGTCCAGACTTCGGGTGCGTAGCCGCTTCTCCAGTTCCTGCCGGTTTGGAGGCATAACGAAGATTCGCACCGCTTCAGGAATTTTACGCTTGATCTGCTCCGCTCCCTGAACGTCGATGTCGAGCAGAAGGTCCTTACCTTCTTCTTCGGCCTCGCGCAGAAAACGGCGCGCCGTCCCGTAGTAGTTTCCGAACACATCGGCGTACTCAAGGAAATCATCGTTGCGGATCATTCCCTCGAATTCAGGTCGGGACACGAAATAATATTCACGGCCGTTCTGTTCTCCGGTTCGCGCTAACCGAGTGGTGTAGGAGATGGAGAATTTCAGTTCCGGGACGATCTTGCGCACCTGGTTGACCAGCGTGGACTTGCCGGAACCCGACGGCGCCGAAATGATAAATAAGCCGCTCATTCGATGTTCTGCACCTGCTCGCGTGCCTTCTCGATTTCGGTCTTGATCGCCAAACCCATCTCGGTGATGTTCAGCGCTTCACCCGCCAGCCCCGAGGTCTTGGAGAGCAAGGTGTTGGCCTCTCGATTCATTTCCTGCAGCAGAAAGTCCAGTTTCTTGCCCACTTCGCCGCCTTGCTCGAGCAGGCCCAGGAAGTGTTTCACGTGCGTGTGCAGCCGGACCAATTCTTCCTGGATATCGCTGCGGTCCACCAGCAGGGCCGCTTCCTGCAGCAGACGTTCCGGTTCCACCTGGCTTCCGATCAGCTCCTGCATTCGTGTCTTCAGCTTCCCCACGTAGGTCTGCAGCACCGCCTGGCGATGTTTCTCCACGCCCTCGCCCGCTTCCTGCACGTGGGCCATGCGCTGCCGCAACTCCCGTTCAATGCCGCGGCCCTCCTCTTCCCGCATCTGATTGAGTCGTCCGAGAAGCTCTTCCACCTTCTCCAGGACCGACGCCTCTAATGCTCCATCGGCGGGAAGGGCGGCGGTGTCCAGGGCGCCGGGGATGCGCAATACAGCGTTCAAGTCCGGTTCGGAAGCCAGGCTGAACTCGGCCGCCGCGGCACGAAACGCCTGGATGTAGCCACCAACGATCTGCCGGTTCAGTGCGAAAGTGTCGCCACCGCCGCGTTCGAGATTGAGAGTCAACTCCACGTGGCCGCGGGCCAGCTTTTCCTTGAGCACGCGCCGCAGTTTCATTTCCAGCGAATCGCTCTCCGAGGGCATGCGGAAGTGCACGTCGAGAAAGCGATGGTTCACCGATTTCAACGACAAGGTGAAGCCCATCTCGCCTTTTCCCACGCTTCGCGCGTCTGCGACTTGACCCTTCACCTGCGCGAACCCGGTCATGGAGCGAATCGTCATTCGGCTTTGCGTCGCGCCGGCGTCCCGCCGGCGGTCCCGAGGGCATTCCTTCGACTTCGCTCAGGACAAGCTTTGCCCTCGGCCTTCGGCCACATCTACTGACTCACGTTCACCTTCGGCGGCTCCGATTCCGCGAACTGGAGATCATACAGGCGGCGATAGGTGCCAAGTTTCCGCATGAGCTCATCATGGGCGCCGATGTCCGCGATGGTTCCGCTTTCCAGCACCACGATCCGGTCGGCGCGGCGAACCGTGGACAAGCGGTGGGCAATGACAAACACCGTCCGTCCGGTCATCAAATTCTGCAGCGCCGACTGCACCAGTGCCTCGGATTCGCTGTCCAGCGCCGAGGTGGCCTCGTCCAGAATCAGGATCGGGGCGTTCTTAAGCAAAGCGCGCGCGATGGCGATGCGTTGTCGTTCGCCGCCGGAGAGCCGCACCCCGCGCTCGCCGATCATAGTGTCATAGCCCATCGGGAGTTCCATGATGAAGTCGTGCGCCAAAGCCGCGCGGGCCGCTGCCTCAACCTGCTTTTGCGAGATCGCCGGCCGCCCGTACGCGATGTTGTTGCGCAGGGTGTCGTTGAAGAGCACGGTCTCCTGGGTGACCACACCGATCTGCGAACGCAGCGAGGACAACGTGGTATCGCGCACGTCGCGGCCATCGATGAGCAGCCGTCCGGAGGTTACATCAAAAAAGCGCGGGATCAGATGAACCAGCGTGCTCTTGCCCGCCCCGCTCGATCCTACTACCGCCACCACCTCTCCCGCCCGCACTGCGAGATTGATGTCGCGCAAGATCTCGCGCGACTCGTCTCCGTCGGTTTCATAGGAGAAGCACACATCCTCCAAGCGGATGCTCCCGGCGAAGGGCGGCAGCACCTGGGCGCCCGGCTTTTCCCTCACGTCGTCTTCGGTATCCATGAACTTGAAAATCTCCGACGACGCCCCCAGGGCCTGCTGAAAATTGTTGTTGAAGAGCGCAAACTTTCGCACCGGATCGTAGAGCTTGAAAACCGCGACGATGAAGGCCAGGAACGTGCCCGCAGTAAACACGTTGTGATTAATCTGCTCGCGGCCCAGCAGCAACAGGAGAGCGATGGCGATGGCGCCGAAGATATCCATAAGCGGCGAACTGATGGCCGCCGCCGCCACCGAGCGCAGATTGGCGCGGAACAGGCGCTGTGCCGCTTTGGCGAAGCGCGCGATCTCCCACGACTCCATGCTGAACGCCTTCACGATGCGGTTGCCGGTAATCGTTTCATGAAGGATGTTCTGGATATCGGCCAGCTTGTCCTGACCTTTGCGGGTGGTTTGGCGCACTCTCTGTCCGATTCGTCCCGCAGAAAAGATGATGAAAGGCACGAACAGCAGCAGCACCCAAGCCAGCTTTCCGCCCAGCAACACGACCACAAACGCGGTAAAGATCAACGTAAATAATTGCTGCAGGAACTCCGCCAGTACGCTCGACATGGCGAACTGCACCCGCTCAATGTCATTCACGATGGTCGAGATCAGGGTGCCGGTGGTGTGCTTCTGGTAGAACGCCGATGAACGCCGCAGGATGGAGTTATAGAGCTGGTTTCGCAAATCGGTGATCATGCCAAACCCGGCGTAGTTCACCAGGTAGGTGCCGGCATAATCGAAAATCCCCTTCAACATTGTAGCTGCGACCAGGGCGAAGGCGACCACCGTCCACGGATTGTGGAAGTGTGATGGAACAAATTGCTGCAGGTAGACGGTGTTTCCGGTTACCGGCACCTTGAACAGCAGCATCTCGCGTGAGGGCGAACCGGGATTGAGCACGCGGTCGAAGATGGGCCCGATGAGCAACACCCGGAAGGCGTCGAGCAGACCTACCGCGGCCATCAGTAGTATCGAAGACAGTAACTGCCACCAATACGGAGCGACATACCGTAAAAGGCGGGTCAGTTGCCGCATCTGGGGCTCTCGATGCGCCGCCGACAGTGGCTCGCGCCTGATGGAATCGGCATGGTTTGCAAGGTCCTATTCTACTGCAGTCGTCAGTCGTCAGTCTTCGGTCGTCAGCACCTACCCTTCGAACTCGCAAGCGAGGGTTTTGATTTCGCTGAGGACTGACGACCGACGACTGACGACTGATTATTTCGGACTATCCCGATGCACCACCTTCACCCGGTATCCCGCCTTGCGCAGGCGCTTGCCGACATCTTCCGCGATCATGACGGAACGGTGCTGCCCGCCGGTGCAACCGAACGAAATCGTCAGATAGCTTTTGCCCTCGCGAATGTAGTGCGGCAGCAGGTACACCAGCAACTCTGAAATGCGCTGGATGAATTCCTTGGTCTGGGGAAAAGAACGAATGTATTTGGCGACTTTCGGATCCCGTCCGGTCAGCGGGCGGAACTCGGGCACGAAATGCGGATTGGGCAGAAAGCGAACGTCGAAGAGCAGGTCGGCGTCGTCGGGCACTCCATGTTTGAATCCGAAGCTTACGCAAGACACGAGAATGTTCTTGTCCGACTCCTGCTTGTGAAAGCGCGTGGTGATGTAGGACCGGAGCTCATGCACGTTGAACCGGGAGGTATCGATGACCAGGTCGGCCATGGCGCGGATGGTACGAAGATGCCGGCGTTCGGTAGCGAGCGAGGATTTCACCGGCGTATCGGTGCCCAGCGGGTGCGGCCGCCGGGTTTCGCTGAAGCGGCGCAGCAGAACGGTTTCCTCGGCTTCGAGGAAAATCACTTTTGTCGGCAGCATGCGCTTGACCGACTTGACAATTGCCGGCAGCGATTCCAGTTGCGTCCCTTCACGGACGTCCACCACCAGAGCGGTGCGCTCGATCTCGGAGGAATGCCCCACCAGTTCCGCGAAGCGCGGAATCAGCTCCACCGGCAGATTGTCTACGCAGTAGTAACCCAGATCCTCGAAAGCCTTGAGTACAGAGGCTTTACCCGATCCGCTCATGCCGGTGATGATCACCAGTTCGCCGCGCGGACGTCTATCCACCGGGATTGCCTTGTCCGGTGCGGTTCTGATCTTTTCGCTGCGCTTGGGACGAACCATCTGTTGCGATGTTAGCAGGCACCGCCTTCACTCGCCAGTTGCTTGCCGGTTGCGGGTGCGCGTGGCCAAACTGGTTTCTTAAAAAAAACGGGGCACTTGGAAGTGCCCCTTTTTTACGTCGCTGCGCTAGAGGTACGCTTTCCCCCGAGAGCGCATCTAGCGCAGCGTCGCAACTACGACAACACTCTGGCCCGGTGAGCTCATCGCGAGTTCAGTTTCGCGCGGACTCGTGGGCATTTCCTTGCCAATGTCATTCCCTGCCCTCCAGATCTGTGACAGGAAGTAGTGGTCGCCATAGCGATGGAAAACCAGCTTGGTGACGTCCGCCACTTTGTCGGACTGGCAGGCATTGGGCAGAACCATCTTTGTGATCCTCTGATCCAGGCTTTGGATCGTGATTGCCCCGCTAAAGAGACCGGCGCTCGTGACCACGTATTGCCCGGCCGGGAGCAAGGTTTTTTCCACGACGAACGGGAATGGAATGTTCGCCTTCACTGGGCGGAGGGTCTGGGAGTAGGCAGAAGAGGTGGCCAACAGCAGGCCCAGGCCAACCAGAGCTACCAGTTGCTTTCTCATAGAAGCTCCTTCGTGTCGAGACGGCGAAACCTGGCGGGATAAGTTTGTCTTGCCCGCGTCGAACTGCGTCAGTTTTCGCTCCGGTCCGTCTCTAGCCATTCGCAATGGTTTGAAGACCGGTGCCGCTGCTCATGAATGCAGGTGGCGTGCCAGAGGTTCATGGGCAGGCCGAGGCCGACCGCGCGGCCCGCAACTGGCTGATTACCCTGACGTTGCCGGTTTGTGCCGGGGAGGGCCGCGGACCCGGCCACGGTCCTCCGCTAACCCAACTGTTAGCGCCCGCTAACCGTTGGGTTAATCCGCACGGAGCAGGAGTTGCCGTTGACTGTGTGGCACCGGGTCTCTGACCCGGTCAGGCGGTGCAAAGCACCGCTGCAGGATTGGAGGAACCGTGAGGCGGCGCCGCCCGACCGGGTCACAGACCCGGTCCCCAACACTGTTCTGAAGCTATTTCCAGACCTGCGTGTACACGGCAGCCCAGTTTGTGCTAAACAGCCAACATGGTGGCGAAGACGAATCCCAGGCTGCTGGGTATTGGCGGCCCCTTGAAAGGCACGGAGTTCCCGCTGCCTGCCGGCGAAGTAACCATTGGACGCGAGTCCTCGAACCAGCTATGGGTGGCTGATCCGGCATTGTCACGCCGGCACTGCCTGATTGCGGCTGAGGGAGACCAGTTTTCCGTCCGCGATCTGGGCAGTCGCAACGGCACGCTGATCAATGGCGTACCGGTAGTGAAGCAAGACATACAGCACGGGGACCAAATCTATATTGGCGATTCCGTGCTGGTTTTTCTGCTCGCGGAAAGCGAAGCCCATTTCGACAAGAATCCGGTTGAGTTCGCGGAGACAGTGGGATTCGACATTGCTCCCGTTCTGCTTCGCGCCGAGGATTCCGTTTACCTGCAGGCTGACAAACTGGATACCAGCTTGCCCGAAACTGCCCGCTGGGTGCGTGACTTGAACACCTTGCTCAAGATCGCCACCGGCATCGGAGGGATCCGAGACCAGGATTCCCTGCAATGGCAGCTCCTGGGTTTCATCTTCGATGTAGTCCCCGCCGAACGCGGCGCCGTCCTGCTCGGCGATCACCCGGAAGAGTTCAGTTCGACTTCCGCCTGGGACCGGGTGCGCGGCCCCGGCCATCCGGTTCGGATCAGCCGTACGGTAGTGCAGCGTGTATTCCAGGACCGCGTCGGAATGGTCGTGAATAATGTTTCAGGCAACGAAGCCCTTCGCCAGGTCAAGACCCTGGTGGAATTGAAAGTGAGTTCGCTGCTTTGTGTCCCCTTGATGGTTGCGGACAAGGTCCTGGGCGCCATCTATCTCGATAGCTGCGACCCCACAATCGAATTTGACGAAGACCATCTGCAGGTCATGACCGCGGTTGCCGGCATCGCCAGCCTGGCGTTCGACAATGTCCGCCGCTGGGAGCAGTTGCAACAGGAGAACCAGGATCTGCGCGCTGAAATCGCGCTGGAACACAACATGGTGGGCGGAAGCCCCAGCATGCGCAAAGTATTTGACTTCATTCGCCGGGTGGCGCCCATCGATTCCACCGTCCTCATCCAGGGCGAGAGCGGGACCGGCAAAGAGTTGGTCGCGCATGCCATCCATCGCAACAGCCCGCGTGCGGAGAAACCCTTCGTCGCGATTAACTGCGCCGCCATCGCCGAAACCCTTTTGGAGAGCGAACTGTTTGGCCACGAGAAGGGCGCGTTCACCGGCGCGGCAACTCAGAAGAAAGGCAAGGTGGAAGTAGCTGAAGGCGGCACCCTGTTCCTGGACGAGGTCAGCGAGCTTGCGCCCGGTCTGCAGGCCAAGCTGCTGCGCGTCCTGCAGGAGCGGGAGTTCGAGCGTCTGGGCGGCACACGGCCCATCAAACTGGACATCCGCCTGGTCGCGGCTACCAACCGAAGCTTGCCCGAAGCGGTCAAGGGTGGCGCTTTTCGCAATGATCTGTACTACCGCCTGAACGTGGTGGCCCTGACCATGCCGGCCCTGCGCGAGCGCCGCGAGGATATCTCGCTGCTGGCCAATCATTTCGTAGCCAAGGCCAGCCGCAAATGCAGAATGCGGGTCAAGCCTCTGTCAGCGCAAGCGCTGGCGTCCCTGATGCATTACGACTGGCCGGGAAACGTTCGCGAACTGGAGAACGCCATTGAACGTGCCCTGGTGCTGGGCTCCACCGATTCCATCCTCCCCGACGATTTGCCCGAAGCCATCCTTGAAGCTGGTTCCACGGCCACGGCCACGACAGACAAATATCACGGCACCATCAAAGAGGCTAAGAAACAACTGGTTCTGCAGGCACTTCACCAAGCCAATGGCAATTACATCGAGGCCGCAAAAACGCTGGGAATGCATCCCAATTCCCTGCTCCGCCTGATTCGCAATCTGGACTTAAAAGGTGTGAAATCAGGAATGCAAGCCGAGTGAGGACGGAAGCAGTTAGCACCACTGCCCCATGTAGGGACGGGTCTCTGACCCGTCCAGGCCGAGCCCAGCTCGGCACCCTTCGGAAACACGCCTTCGAACGGTTTTGGCAAGGGCACGACTTTCAGTCGTGCCGGCCGGAATCGTCGAGCGACGTGGCTTCAGCCACTGAGGTGCTATATTCGCGGGGAAGTCTCTAGCGCGTTCAGAAGCGCATAATCGGTCGAGCAGCCTTCGGAAATGGACTCCGAATGAAAAAGCGAACCCGCAGCGGCTGAAGCCAGACGTTTCCAATGGTTTGTTGGCACGACTGAAGTCATGCCCTTCCCCGAACGCATGCGAAACCAGTTTGCTCGCCCTCAAATCCGGAACGGCGCGCTCAGCAGCCGCGCCGGAAGCATGACCACGGCCCACACCAGCGCCAACGCGCCGTGCACCGCAATCCCGGCCAGCCGAAACGGAATCAGCAGAACCCACACGAATGGGTAGAGCACCAGCGCAAGCAACGCCAACGGCCAGCACACCACAAACAGAATGCACCAGAGAAGGAAAGTAAACATGGCGGAGCCTCCCTAGTTGCTCCTGAGTAATTTTACGAGATTGCGATTGGAAAAGTTCCCGGGGTTGACATGAGGGAAGTCGAAGGGCCGTCCGCCACCTGCTAGACCAGTCACTGACCCAGCTTTTGCAATGACTCGCCGTACGGCGCGCGGGCAATCCCCTTCTCGGTGACAATCGCGGTCACATACTTCGCCGGCGTCACATCGAACGCGGGATTCTCCACCTCCACGCCGGTTGGCACCATCTGCTTGCCCGCGATATGAGTGACTTCTTTGCTGTCGCGCTGCTCGATGGGAATGCCGCTGCCGTCCGGGGTTTCGAGGTCCACCGTCGAAAATGGCGCGGCCACATAAAACGCGATACCGTGTTCTTTGGCTAACACTGCCACCGTATAGGTTCCAATTTTGTTGGCCACATCGCCGTTGGCGGCGATGCGGTCCGCACCCACCACGACAGCGTGGATCTTCCCCTGCTTCATCATGGCGCCGGCCATGTTGTCCGAAATAACCGTGGTGGGGATACCGTCTTTCATCAGTTCCCATGCCGTCAATCGCGAACCTTGCAGGAAGGGACGGGTCTCGTCGGCATACACGTGGATTCTCTTTCCCTGCGCGACCGCAGCCCGGATCACTCCCAGAGCCGTGCCGTATCCGCACGTCGCCAGGGCACCGGCATTGCAGTGAGTGAGCACACCGCCGTTCGCCGGCATCAAAGTCGCGCCGTGTCTGCCCATGGCCTGGTTGGCGGCAATATCCTCGGCGTGCATGCGCTGCGCTTCTTCAACCAGCGCCTGTTTGATCTGCGGAAGCGGCCGTACTCGCAACAGGTCGAATTTCTCCCGCATGCGCTTGATTGCCCAGAAAAGATTCACCGCCGTGGGCCGGGTCTTGCCGATGACATCGCAAATCTGGTCGAACTCCTGCTTGAGCTCGCCACCATTTTCAGCTTTGGAATTTTTCACGCCCAGCGCGATGCCCATCGCCGCAGCCACGCCAATGGCCGGCGCGCCCCGAACCACCATGTTGCGAATCACATCCGCGACTTGGGCGTAGGTCTTACAAGTGACATACGTCTCTTCCATGGGAAGCTTCGTCTGATCGATGAAGCGCACGCCGGAATCGGTCCATTCGAGGGTTTGAATCATAAGGCAGTCGTCGGTCTTCAGTCGTCAGTCATCAGCGTCGGGTCGCCGGGCAGTGATCGTTTGCCCTGCGAAGCGGTGCGGAATCGCTCGGCTGAAGACTGACGACCGACGACTGACGACCGTCCTCAGACTTTATGCGCTTCGCAACGGATTCGCGGGCTGTGCACCACCGCCGGGCGTCCGCAAATCTCGCAGCCGGCGCCCACCGCGGGCATTCCCGGAGAGGTCTCGTCGTTCTGCAGCAGGTGCTCTTTCCGGACATCGCTCGCGGTAAATATGGAAACGAACGGGGCCGGCGCAGCCGCCTTCTCTACGTTGGGACGCCCTCCGGCCTCCTGACGTTCCACCAGGCACACCACCCCGACCACCTGAAAGCCGAATTCGCGGGCCGCCTCAATCGCTTGAATCGTCGACGCCCCGGTGGTGCACACGTCATCCACGATGACGACCCGCGCGCCTTTTTCCCGATAGCCTTCGATCCGCTGTCCTGTCCCGTGTTCCTTTTCGGCTTTACGCACCAGAAATCCGTCTATGTCGCCGCTGGCCAGGGTCACTGCCACTACAATCGGATCCGCTCCCATGGTCAGGCCACCGACCGCTTTGGGCTTCCAGCCGCGCGCCCGGATTTCATCCAGCACCACCTGCCCCGTCAGGCGCGCGCCCTTGGCCGCGAGGGTGGTAGTGCGGCAGTCGATGTAATAATCGCTGGTCGCTCCGGACGAAAGTCTGAACTGTCCCAGCCGGAAAGACTTGGCGGCCAGCTGACGTAGCAGATCTTGACGCGCGGAAGACATGGAAAGCTTACGATATCACGCTCGGCCTCAGCGCCCGGGGCGCAGGGCGGGATAGTGTCCGAAATTCCTGGACCACGAAGGACACGAAGTTACACGAAGTGTGAATCCTAGAGGTTTCCTTCGTGTACCTTCGTGTCCTTGGTGGTTAAATTTACGCCCGGCATCATTGGGTGATGCGTTCCAGATGACGGAAATGATCCGTGCCCAGGTAAAGCAAGGTGAAGAGCGTGAGGTTGTAACCCACGTGTATCAGGAAGCCTGGCGCCACCGACCGGGTCAGCACTCGCGCCAGAGTCAAGACCAGACCTACGACGAACAGAACCAGCAGCGGTCCCCAGGCTTGTCCCAGCTGTTCGCCATGAACCATGGCAAAACCGGCGCTGGTCGCAGCCACCGCCAGAAACCTTCCCCACCGCCCCGCTACCGAAGGCTGCACCGGCGGAACCATGCTTAGTAGTCCGAGAAGGCATCCCAGAGTCAGAAGCGCGATGGTTGCGGATCCGAAAACCCGGTCTGCAATCGACCGCGATGCCAGCCCCCACGCCACCAGCACGATGCCCGGCAACCACACCACATGAGTCCTCCCGCTATTGGGACTCAGGCTCCGCCCCCCCAGCAGCGCCGCCGTGAGCAGGAAGACCACAACTGCGAGCAGCACGAACCATGGCAGCGGAAGCCGATGTTCGATATATCCCCAGGCGGCTGCGATCAGGACCCAAATGCAGCCCCGGCGAAGCTGTCGCGGCGTCATCAACAAAGTCTCCAGCCATCGATCCAGCACCGGATAAACGAAGCCGCGGAAAAGCATCTCCTCGGCAAACGGGGCCACGCACACGCCGAAAAACATCATGACGTACGCCCCTTGCCGGTTCTGGAAAAACCGGTCCATGGGCAAGGACTTGGGGATCGGCAGATATCGCGAAAGCAGTCCTAACACCACGGCTACCATGCTGCCGGTCACCATGTATCCGACCCACCAACCACTCGGCCAGCCCCACCCCACCGCCTGCCAGAACGGACGCCGCCGGCGCCGCGTCACCAGCACGTACATCGCTCCCAGCGCCGCGAGATAGGACAGAGTCATGCTAGGAACAATCACCAGCGGTCCGGGATTTCCGTGTAGCTCCGGGGCCGACACCCCCGAAGAAGGAGAACTCCTGAAAAAAAACAAAGCCGCCACCAGGACCAGCCCGATGAGGAGCAAGTCCAGCCCGCTCCAGGGAGGATTCTCGGCGCCCGGATTGATCAGATCCGCGGAAGTCGACACCGGCTCAAGCGGTGGCTCGATCTGCATTTCAGGGAGAAGTTGATCAGGCGAAGACAATTGGTTGGGTACCTTTTTCGATCACCGATAAGATGCCGGCTACCGCTTCCACCACTTTAGCAGGCTGCGGAAAACCCAGCTGGGTGGAGCGGGCCTTCAGGCCCGCATAGAGCTACTCCCTGAAAATGGGCTTCAGCCCCTGGGGTACTTCAGCGGCTGAAGCCGCAGCAGAGACCTCTTTAGAATGCAGCGCTAAAGCGCTGCTCCACCCAAAATCCGGGCCTGCAAATAGTCCTACGGCTGAGGTCCGACGTCCAAAGTCCGACACCCCTAAGCGATCGAGCTTTTTTCCTTCACTGCCTCCCTGGCCGCGCTCCCGTTGGCAAAATATCCAGCCAGCGCTTGCCCGGTATACGACTTCTTGTTCCGCGCCACCTGCTCCGGTGTGCCCTGGGCAACAATGCGTCCGCCTTCCTCTCCGCCTTCCGGGCCGAGGTCGATGACCCAGTCGGCGTTGCGGATGACATCCAGATTGTGTTCGATGATCATCACCGTATTTCCCAGGTCGGTCAGGCGATGCAAAACCTCCAGCAACTTCTTCACGTCGGCGAAGTGCAGTCCGGTGGTGGGCTCGTCCAGCAGATAGATGGTCTTTCCCGTCTGCCGTTTGCTCAGCTCGCGCGCCAGTTTGATGCGCTGCGCCTCTCCCCCGGACAGCGTTACTGCCGACTGTCCCAGATGAATGTAGCCCAGCCCTACGTCCACCAGCGTCTGCAGCTTCTGTCTGACCTGGGGGATGTTTTCCAGAATCGGCAGCGCGTCCGATACCGGCATCTCCAGCAAATCGGCGATCGACTGGCCCTTGTATTTCACCGCCAGGGTCTCGTGGTTATAGCGGTGGCCGCCGCAAACTTCGCACAGAACATATACATCCGGCAGAAAATTCATTTCGATCCGCCGCTGCCCTTCACCCTGGCAAGCCTCGCAACGTCCGCCCGAAACGTTGAAGGAAAATCTACCCGGCTTGTAACCCCGCTCGCGCGATTCCGGCAGCATGGCGTAAAGATCGCGAATCTGCGCGAAAACTCCGGTGTAGGTGGCCGGATTCGAGCGCGGGGTGCGCCCGATTGGAGACTGATCGATGCGGATCACTTTGTCGATATTTTCGGTGCCGGAGATGGCTTTGTGCACCCCCGGTTCTTCGCGCGAGCGATAAAGCTTCTGGGCCAGCGCGCGGTAAAGAATGTCATTCACCAGCGTCGATTTGCCCGATCCCGAAACTCCGGTCACCACGGTCATCACGCCCAGGGGGAAACTGACGTCGAGATTTTTCAGATTATTTTGCCGCGCACCCAGAATCGTGATCGCCGCCCCGTTGGGCTCGCGTCGCTCCGCTCGCATCTCGATCTGTACTCTGCCCGAAATGTATGCGCCGGTGAGCGATTCCGGGACCTCCTCAATCTCCGCTGGAGTTCCGTGCGCCACCAGTCCGCCGCCATGCCGGCCCGCACCCGGACCAAGGTCAATCACGTAATCCGCCCGCCGGATGGTTTCTTCGTCGTGCTCCACCACCAGCACGGTATTGCCCAGGTCGCGCAATTCTTCCAGCGCCTGCAGCAGCCGGCCGTTGTCGCGATGATGCAATCCGATGGAAGGCTCATCCAGCACGTAGAGCACACCTCGCAGTTTCGATCCGATCTGCGTGGCCAGGCGGATACGCTGTCCTTCTCCGCCGGAGAGCGTGGCCGCCGACCGGTCCAGCGAGATGTAACCCAGCCCGACCGCGTCCAGAAACTGCAGTCGTTCCACGATCTCGTGCACGATTCGCCCGGCGATGATGGCTTCGCGCCCGTTGAGTTTGATCTTCCGCGCCGTCTCCAGCGCCCGCGACACGGGCTGTGCGGTAAAGTCGGCGATCGACATGGCGTTGACCTTTACCGCCAGACTCTCCGGTCGCAGCCGTTTTCCCTGACAGGCTGGGCAAGTCGTGGCCGACATGTAGTCGAGCAGAAATTCCCGGTAGGTGTCGGAGGTGGATTCTTCCGCTGCGTGCTTTAGATATCCTAGAATCCCGCGGAAGCCGGTCTTCCTGTTCTTCCCCGTTTCGCCCCCATTTTTCCCCGCTTCTCCGTACAGCAGCAGGTTCTGGATTTTCTCGGGAAATTTTTCGAAGGGCGTTGCCAGATCGAATCCGTGAGCCGCCGCCGTGATCTGCAACTGATGAATCAGGTTCTGCGACGCTGAGCCTGGTCCCAGGCCACCATCGAGCAGCGGCTTCGACCAATCCGTGATTACCCGTGCCGGATCAAATTCGTAACGGCTGCCCAGTCCGTGGCACTCCGGACAGGCCCCGTACCCGCTGTTAAACGAAAACGACCGGGGCTCCAGTTGGGGCACGCTGATGCCGCAATCCGGACACGCCAGCTTGGCTGAATAAAGCTGCTCATTGCCGCCGACCACCGCGACTTGCACCAGCCCGCCCGCCAGCTTCATTGCCAGTCCTACCGACATTTCCAGCCGATGCTCGATCCCGGGCTTTACCAGTAGCCGGTCGATGACTACCTCAATGGTATGGTTCCGTCGCTTGTCCAGCGGAATATCGTCCTCGAGATTTACCAGCTCGCCATCGACCCGCGCCCGGGTGAATCCGTGCTGTACCAATTTCTCCATCTCTTTCTTGAATTCGCCTTTGCGCCCGCGCACAATCGGCGCCAGCACCATCACGCGATCTTCCGGAGTCAGGCTCATGACCCGCTGCACGATCTGCTCGGCCGATTGCCGCGCAATCGCCCGGCCGCACTGGGGGCAATGCGGAACTCCAATAGAAGCGAATAGAAGACGAAGATAATCGTAAATTTCCGTGATCGTCCCAACCGTCGAACGCGGGCTCCGGCTGGTGGTCTTCTGCTCAATCGAGATGGCGGGGCTGAGGCCGTCGATGGCATCGACGTCCGGCCGCTCCATCTGATCCAGGAACTGGCGGGCGTAAGCGGAAAGGGTCTCCACATAGCGCCTTTGACCCTCGGCATAAATCGTGTCGAAGGCCAAGGACGACTTGCCCGAACCGCTTAGACCGGTGATCACCGTCAGCGTGTTGCGCGGGATTTCGACGTTTATATTCTTGAGGTTATGCTGCCGCGCCCCGCGCACCGAAATCTTGGTAATAGGCATGAATTAGGAAAAGTGCCGACTGGCCTTCCGTAATGTGGACGGGTCACCAGAAATGTTGGACAGTGGGTTTGCGCAACTTTACTCATGTATCTTAGTTGCTAATAGCAACTAGCGTCAACGCGGGTAAAGTATTGCACTGCCCGACCGGGGCGGCGCAATGGGTCACAGAGATCTGGGTTAGAGAAATACAGATACTAAGACTCGCGCAAGACGGTTCCGGACGTGATGTCCGGAACTTACAGGAAAGTAGGCCGAACTTGGGCGCGTTGCTGGTTGCTTTCGTCATCTCCTTTACTGCCATCACCGTGGTGCTGGTGGGGATTCTGGCCACGTACGCGGCCGTCACCGTCATTTTGTACGCTTTTGCCCACAGTTCGCGCCAGCGCGCTCGTGGAACCCCCTTACTTGTCCCCAGCCAAAGCCAGGCCAGCGGAGACTAGTCTTGTGTGGCGCGGGCGCCCCGCCCGCGTGACTGCGTCCATTCGCCGTACATTCAACGTCTCATTGCAAAAGCGTTTCCCGCGAGATTTTAGAAGGAAGTCGCGGCCATCCCTCCAGCGAAGAGTCCTTTACTTGGGATTGATTGCCAGAAACCAAGGTCAAAGGCCGCAGGTGAGGGCGCCCGCGCCACACATTTCCGGGGGTCTACTTGCGCGGCGGCGCCCCTTGCTGTGGGCTTTCGGTGGGAGCGGCGCCTTGCTGTTGTTGTTGTAGTTGCTGCTGCTGTTGCAGTTCGCGCAGCAGCTGTTCCGGAGTCTTGATCGGCTGCGGCTGGCCGCCGGACGGCTGATCCTCATCGGCGCCATCTTCGACGGGCTGTTCCGAGATGTCTACCCCAGGTTGCTGCTCGGAATCCTCGACCGGGAGTGCAACCCCAGGGTTCTGCCCTGCTGGCAAGGCGGCGGAGCCCGCATTCGGCGCTCCTCCCGCCTTCGAAGTCAGAATAATCCGTTCCAGCATGCCCGGACGGGTCGGCGATCCCAGCATGACATAGTTAAAGTGCGATCCATCCAGTAGGGCTACCAGCACGTCGCGCGCCGGCCCGGGACCCAAATGGGTCACCACCCGCTCGGTCGCATTCGGCGGAATCTCGACCACCGCTCCGGTCTGAGCACGCACTGCGCGCATAATATCCGCCAGGGTTGAATTCTCCGCCACTATCGTCAGCAGGCCGTTGCTGAACCTGACTTTCGGCGGGAGCGCCGGCATTTGTTCCAAAGTAGGAGGTGGTGGCGGCGGCGCAGGTGGAGGCGCAGGCACAGCCTGCTCCTGCTTGGTCGGACGCTTGCGCGCCGGACGTTGCTGGGCCGCAGTCACCGTATCGCTCAGAAACAGAGCAAACAGCACCGCAGCATAAACCAGCGTGATTCTTGAAGACCGGGCTGACATGAGGACCACCGACTGCACCTGCTTCGCGGCCATCCAGAGGCTTGGATGCCGATCAAGGCCTGACTGATTGTAGCACCCAGCTACGCCGCACACCTGAAGACTTCGAGTTCCCTCGCGTACTCGGCAATCCGGCCATTCAGTTCTCTTTCCAGCGGTATGATTGTCCGCCCGGAGGAACTCCAATGAACCGCAAAAATAGGAAGTCGCAATTCGTATCGCTCTTGGTCGCTACCCTGTTCTTAGTCAGTGCCGCGATTGCCATTCTGGGCCTGAGCACGCGCCTTTCTTCCGCGCAATCCAGCCATCCCGCTCCGTTCTCGCATTCTCTGCCCCCGCTCGATGGCAGCCAACTGCGCGCGACTGTCGTCGAAGTGAATTACGCGCCAGGAGAAGCCGACAAACCGCACAGCCATCCCTGCACGGTAATCGGCTACGTCGCCCAGGGAGCAATTCGCTTTCAAGTGAAGGGTGGACCGGAAACCGTCTACCAAACGGGCGAAAGCTTCTATGAGCCACCAAACGGTGTCCATCAGGTTTCCGCCAATGCCAGCGACAAGGAATCAGCCCGGCTGATCGCGTTCTTTGTTTGCGACCATGACACGCCGCTCACCGTGCCGCCGATTGAAGACCACGCCCCGCACCCGACCAAATAGCGCGCTTTCGGAAAACGAGAATCAAGAGCCGCGGGCGAGGGCTCTTTCGACTTCGCTCAGGACAGGTCCGCGCCACACATTCGCTGGGAAGGGCACGGCTTCAGCCGTGCCACCGCGGCGCCAGGTAGGCGGCTTTAGCCGCTGAGGGACTGTTTGTGCTCGAGAGGAATGCGGAGAAGCCCGCGCATGTATGGCTGACTACTGCCGGGGCGCGTAGTAGCCTTTGCGGGCCCGCACCTGGAGGTCTTTCTTCAGCGCAGTGATTTCGATCGAGCGGTAGCGGCCGTCGGCATCAAAGTCCGCGGGCCGGTAGGAAACCACATATTGACTGCGCAGCTCATCTTCAATGGCTGCGAACGAATTCTTGATGTCCTTCATCTTGAAAGGAAAAAATGCGCGGCCGCCGGTGGCGTCCGCCAGCTGCTGCAGAGCCTTGTCGCCGCGCAGGATCAGACCGCTGTCGTCGGTGGAAATCGCGTAAACAATTACTTCGGAGCGTTGCGCCATTTCAATGGCCAGGGCCCGCGAGACTTCGCTCTGGTTATCTTCTCCGTCACTCACCACGATGATGGCCCGCCGCACCGGATGGTCACCGCGGTCCTTGCTCAACTTTTCGCGGCAGGCGCGGTAGATGGCGTCGTAGAGCGCGGTGCCGCCTCCGTTACGCAGATTCCTTACGCCCGTTTCCAGCAGGCGGACGTTGTCCGTAAACTCCTGCGTAACCAGGCTGTGGCTGCTGAAACCCATGACGAAAGCTTTGTCGAAATTCGCCCGCAGGGTATGTTGCAGGAAGCTGACCGCCGCTTCCTGTTCAAAATCGAAGCGGCTGTGCACTGAGCCGCTAGTGTCCACCAGGAGTCCCAGTTCCAGCGGCAGATCGGTTTCCCGCCTGAAATTCACAATCGCTTGTGGAGGTTTATGGTCGTCCAGGATGGTGAAATCGCCCTGATTCAGATTGCGCACGAACTTGCCATGGTGGTCGGTGGCAATGAACAGCACATTGACCTCATCCACCCGCTTCTTGATGGTAAGGATGGGATCCGAGGGATCAGACCCGTTCGTGGACTCATCGGGAGAGGCCACGCTGGAGACCGAGGAAGCCACAAATGGAGTCTGCGCCCGCGCCGGCAACCCAGCCACCAGAACGGCCAGAGCAACCATGTATCGACACCACTTCGTGTAGTTCATTCCCAGCCGATCCAAAATTTTCACGCCTAACCAAGGCTAATGGCTTCCCAAATCAATTAGATGCACGTATCGGGCCGAAAGCCGCTGCCACTAAGCCTGCTGCTTCTACTGTCCGACTCTAGGGGACTCTCCACCCGAGTGCCAAGTTACAAAAGGAGCACACGTTTGGTCACGAATTCACATATCTTAACTGCCCGACTCCTCCAGCCAGGCGCCGCTACACCCTCTTGCCTGAATTGCCACGGTTGTGAGATAAAGGCGTCCCCGTACGGAGGTACTTTTAATGAAAACCCTTCTGGCCATGCTTCTCCTTTGCTCGCTTGCTTTCCCCGCTTTCGCCGCGGACGACGAAAAAGAAACCGATCGCGTCAAGGAATCGGGTACAGTTCTCAAAGAGATCCTCGACATCCCCGAGGACGTCCCCCAGGACTTGCTGGACCAAGCCAATTGCGTGGTGGTCCTGCCTTCGGTGAAGAAAGGCGCGATCGGAATCGGTGGCAGCTACGGCCGCGGAGTCATGATCTGCCGCGGCGGCCCGCACTACACCGGACGCTGGGGAGCACCTGCCATGTATGCTCTCGAAGGCATCAGCATCGGTTTCCAGCTGGGTGGCCAGGCCACCGACTTTGTGTTGCTGGTGATGAATGAGGGCGGAGCCAAATCCTTGCTGAGCAGCAAGGTGAAGTTGGGCGCCGATGCCTCAGCCGCCGCTGGCCCGGTGGGACGCACCGCCGAGGCCGCTACCGATGTCGTGCTGACTGCCCAGATTCTTTCTTACTCCCGTGCCAAAGGCCTGTTCGCCGGTGTGTCGCTCGAAGGGTCCACTCTGCGCTCGGATGGAAGTGCGAACGAGAAACTCTACGGGAAGAAACTGAGCGCGGCAGACATCATTACCGGCGGCAAAGTAAAAGCCCCACCCTCAGCCCATTTACTGATCACAACCCTGACTGCCAAGTCCCCAAGATATAAAACCGCAGCCAAGGCACCCAGCAAAACGCAGAAGAAGAAGTAGAATTTTTGGTTGGTTGTGTGGAGCGGACCTGTCCTGAGCGAAGTCGAAGGAGCCCCCGCCCGCTTCCGCCGAAGTGACGCAAACCGTGGGCAGAGTGTGAAGCGGCCCTACGCCGACTGTGTGGGGCCGGGTCGGAGCCTGCCCTGAGCGGAGTCGAAGGGACCCGGCCAGGCCGAGCAAAGCTCGGCAGTTCAACCCGGCAACGATATGCCTCGCTTAGATCTCACGCAAAACGTGAACCCACACAATCACGCTAGTTGACGCATGAGCCCAAAATCCTCCAATCTCACGCGCTGCACCTGGCCCAGCAACCCGCTCTCCATCCGCTACCACGACGAGGAATGGGGCGTCCCTCAGCACGACGACCGCACCCTCTTTGAATTTCTTATTCTGGAAGGCGCACAAGCCGGCCTGAGCTGGGACACGATTCTGCAAAAACGCGAAAACTACCGCGCCGCCTTCGACCAATTCGATCCCGAACGCATTGCCCGCTACGACCGCCGCAAGCAGCAGAGCCTGCTACGCAACCCGGGGATTATTCGCAACCGGCTCAAGGTCGCCTCAGCCGTTCGGAACGCGAAAGCTTTTCTGGATGTCCAGAAAGAATTTGGCTCCTTCGACCGCTACATCTGGCAGTTTGTCGGAGGGAAGCCGCGCATCAACGCCTGGCGCCCAGGCCTGAAGCTTCCGGCAAGCACTCCCGAATCCGACGCCATGAGCAAAGACTTGAAAAAGCGGGGCTTCAACTTCGTCGGTTCCACGATCTGTTATGCATTCATGCAAGCGGTCGGCATGGTGAACGATCACTGGGTGAAGTGCTTCCGCTATGCCCAGGTCAGCCGGGCAGGACGCCGGCGCGCGTAATATCGGCGCAGGGTAAATGGGACATGCTGGGCAGGAATATATCGCCCAGAAGCAGAACAAGTTAGCGGGATTCGAACGATTTCCGGGTCTTGACACGATTCAGCGCCTGCGCCTTGTTCACCCTCCCTGCCACGGCCGCAGGCGCGGAATCCAGCGCGGAACGTTCGCACAGAAGGTCTCGTACTCTTCGCCGAAAGTGCGGCGCAACGTGGGTTCCTCATAGCCGATCACAAAAAGGAAAAAACCCAGCCAGACCGCCGCCCCGTAGCCCAGCACTCGCGGATCGCCCAGAAGCAGGGCCTGCCCCAGTATCACCGACAACACTCCGACGTACATAGGATTGCGCACAAAACGGTAAAGGCCGGTGACCACCAGATGTTCAGTCGGCAGAACGGGCGCGGGCGTGCCCCGCCCTTGCAGGGCGAATCGCACGAACGAGTCCAGAAGCATCGGCGTGCCCAGCGCGATGAACGCGACGCCGGCCACGCGCAGCGAACGCCATCCCAGAAAGGGCGGCTGCATCTGCCACCCGGAAATCCACCACGGCACCAGACCGGCGACCACTCCCGGCGCAACCACGAAAAACAGCACTGATCCCACGCTCGCGCCCAGACGCTTCATTTTAGGAACCTCGGACGCTTTCCGAGCCTCAGATTCTTTACGAACCTCGGATACTTTACAACCTCACAACCTCGGGAAGACAACCCAACCAGCATAGGCGGGAGTCGGCTTAGGTTGGATTAGTTGACCCAGTCAACTATATAATTGCCTCTATCACATGGAGCGTACGCCGGTCATGAACGCCTTGTCTGCCACCCCGATCGATCCCCATATCCACGCCGTTCGCGGCTTCAATCGCTTTTACACCCGCCACATCGGCGTGCTGCGCGAAGGACTGCTCAAGAGCCCGTTCTCGCTCGCCGAAGTGCGCGTCCAGTACGAGATCGCTCATCGCATCCAGCCCACCGCCACCGAACTGTGCCGCGATCTCGGGCTCGACCCCGGATATCTCAGCCGCATTCTGAGCAAACTTGAAAAACGCGGCCTGGTGCGTAAAGCGGTATCGCAATCCGACGGCCGTCAGAGCCTTCTCGGCCTGACCGCCCGCGGCAGAAAAACCTTCGCCACACTCGACGCCCGCCAGAGTGCGGAAGTCGCGGCCATGCTGCGCCCGGTCCCGCCCGCCGGACAATCCCGGCTGGTCCAGGCGATGCACACTATCGAGGCGGTGCTGGGCTCTCGCCCCGAACCCAGGACGCCGTACCTGTTGCGATCCCACCAACCCGGCGACATGGGTTGGGTGGTCCATCGCCACGGCGCGCTCTACGCGCGGGAGTATGGATACGACGAGCGCTTCGAAGCCCTGGTCGCGGAAATCGTGGCCAAATTCATTCAAGACTTCGATGCCAGGCGGGAGCGCTGCTGGTTGGCCGAAAAAGACGGCGCGATCGTGGGCTCAGTGTTTGTGGTCAAACAATCGAAGACGGTCGCCAAGTTGCGCCTGCTGCTGGTGGAACCGTCGGCCCGAGGACTGGGCATCGGCAAACGTCTGGTCGATGAATGTTTGCGTTTCGCCCGCCAGGCCGGTTACAAGAAAATGGTCTTATGGACACAAAGCGAGCTCCCAGCCGCCCGGCACATCTACCAGCAAGCGGGTTTTCGCCTGGTGCAAGAAACGCCGCACCGCGACTGGGGACGCGACGATCTGGTGTCGCAAATCTGGGAACTGAAACTGTGAACTTTATCGCGCTGCCCAAAGGCGGGTGAAGTCTCCTTCGACTTCCCTCAGGACAGGTCCGCACCACACTGGACGCATTGAAACAGCCGCGGTTTTGGATCACGCAGCCGCGACGCATTCGGGCGCGAGCGGAAGTGAAATTCGCAACCACGTGCCCGCGCTGCTCGCTTCCAGTTTCATCTCGCCGGCTAATTCCCGAACTCGCTCACGCATCCCGCTGAGCCCGACACCCATCCCTACTCCGGTTTGCTCAAAGCGTGCGATCAAATCTGGTGAAATCCCGCGGCCGTTGTCCTTCACTTCCAGAAGCACCTGCTCGGGTTCCTGGCGGATCACAACTTCCGCCACTGAGGCTCCGGAATGCCGGTGCACATTGGTCAGAGCTTCCTGCATGCAGCGAAACAAAACCAGTTCGATCACGGTGGGCAAACGTGACATGCTGCGTGGGGCATCCAGGCTCACCCGGATTCCAGTTCGTTGACTCAGTCCATCGACGAACCAGTGGGCGGAAGATGCCAATCCCAGTTCGTCGATCATGGGCGGATGAAGCAGGCAGGAAAGGGTCCGCACCTCGGAGACGCACTGTTCCAGTATCTCCGTCGCTTGCGCCCACAATTCAGGCTGCTCTGGCGATCGCCTCAGCACGTCAATATTGAGCTTCAACCCCACCAGATACTGGCCCAGGCTGTCGTGCAGCTCGCGCGCAATGCGACGGCGCTCATCGTCTTGCAGGGTCAGGATGCGGGAAGACAAACGCCGCAATGCCGAGGTACGCTGCTCAACCACGGACTCCAGCTTGTCCTTGGTCTGGCGCAGATTGGCCTCGCTCTCCCGCAGCGCCTGCTCTGCCTGTTTCTGCTCGGTCACGTCGCGCACAAAACACCGGGTGTGGACGAACTTGCCATCCTCCCAAAGCCCGTTGGCGTGAATCAGTATGTACTTGACCGATCCATCCTTGCATCGGAGTTCTGCTGCATGGTCGTAAACATCTTCCCCCCGCATCAACTTCTGCCAATACACGTCGAAGACCTGCGGATCAGTGAAGAATTCCCTGAAGCAATGACCGATATATTCCTCGGGCGCATATCCCAGCAACTTCAACATGGCTTGGTTGGCCCAGATAATCTCTTGGTCCGGGCCTGACTGTTGCGCGCCTTCCACCGCGTTTTCGAGCAGATCGGCCAATTCGGACTCTTTGCGCCGCAGCGAACGTTGAGCCTGTTCGCGATCCGCTTTTTCGCTCCCCAGCGCCCGCGCCCTCTGCTGCAAGTGACCAATACTGCGCAGACGCTCCGCTTCGCTGGGCAACGAGGTGTAGCTCTCGTCCGGAATCACCCCGCCGTGGGCGGCACAGATCTTCGAAAACGGCTCGCCATCCTGTTCCCGATTAAAACCGGCGATGGGATAAGCACACCGCAGCGAGAAGGAATGCGTCTGTGCCAGATCATTCCAGAGTTGTTCGAGCTGGAGTGCGGCCTCGGGCTTTCCCTGAGCCCACAACAGAGCGACCATTTCTCCGAATGCCACCACCCGCCCCACTGCAACGCCGGGGGCGGCCCGGGTTCGATCGAACACACTTCCCACGACGTCTGCAAAGCGCTCGGGATCGGGTGAACCGTCGCGCATAAACTTTGACAGCGTGTCCGCGGCGTCCAGGGCGATAAATTGGCACCGTCGAATGGCGCTTTCGACATCGACGCCCCGCGCCACTAATCGCTGCCGGAGACCATCTCGATGAGCCGGAGTGGCGATGGCAACGGCGGCGTCGCCTGCCTCAAGCGCAGTTGCGATGAAGCGGGCGATCGAATCCAGCAGGGCCGCATCTTCCTCATAGAACTGCGCCACGTGTCCGTGAAGATCGTGATCAGACCACTGCACCACAGGTGCCACCGGCGTGGCGTCGTAGCTCCGGGCGTCGACCGTGCTCATATTGAATTCCTTCTTTGCCACTGCAACGATAAGGGGAAGAGCGCGTTCCGATTCTCCCATCTGGCGTGGTTCCGCCCAATACGGTGAATCATGTAGGCAGGGAAGCGCAGGCGGGTCGCCCGAGGCTACACGGTGTGTCGCTCCGGGAGCGGCCTATTGCCGCAACAAATTCCTCGCGATAAACAGCGCATTGGCCGGCCGTTCCGCCAGGCGGCGCATGAAATACGGGTACCACTCCGTGCCGAAGGGAATATAGACGCGCATGCGCCATCCCTCGCGAACCAGTCGCCGCTGCAGGTCGCGGCGGATACCGTACAGCATTTGAAATTCAAACGCGTCAGGAGGAATATTTTCCTGAGCGGCGAAAACTTTCGCCTGATTGATAATTTTCTCGTCGTGCGTCGCCAGGCCGTGATAGACGCCGCTCTTCATCAAAATCTTCATCAGCTTCACGTAGCTGGCATCAACTTCGGACTTCTGCTGGAAAGCGATGTCTTCCGGCTCTTTGTAGGCGCCTTTGCACAGCCGGATGCGAATGCGCTCGGCCAGCAGCTTGGCGACGTCATCTCCTGCCCGCCGCATGTAAGACTGGATCACCGCGCCCACCGCTCCTTCATGACCGGGCATGCGATGCAACTCGTGCACAAAGTCGAGGGTTCGCTGGGTGTAAGGAGAGCCTTCCATATCCACTCGCACAAAATTGCGCGGACGGAAGGACGCCGCCTTCGCCACCAAACCTGAGACCAGTTCGCGCGCCAGTTTCTCGTCCACGTCCAGGCCCATGTGAGTGAGTTTCAAGCTGATGTTCGCGTTAAGCTGGCGACCCGCAATCTGGTCGAGCAACTGGTGGTAGAGTTGGGCGCTGGCGTGCGCCTCCTCTGCGTTGGTGACATTTTCGCCGAGATTGTCAACCGAGACGCTTAAACCCTTCTGGTTGACCTTTTGGGCGGCCTGGAGCGCATCTTCCACCTGCGTACCCGCCACAAAACGGCTGGACAGGCGCTGCCCGAAGGCGGAGCGTTCGGCCATCCCGCGCAGGAAGCGATTCTCTGAAAGCGAGATAAAAAACGCCCTCAGCACGGGATTCCTTTACAGCCGGGGTCAGAAAGGCGGGCGCCTTGCGCGCGCAGGAAGATCACAGAAATCTTGTATCACAATCCCGGAGAACTTAAGACAGGCTAACTATTTCGAAACGCCACCACATCACTGAGGGTCAAGTGCCGCCCGCACCAGAATCGGATGTCCGCCTTTCACCTCGACTAGCTTCGCGGTGCCGTTCGGCGCCACCAGGACGTCGGCCTTTACGCTTCCGCTCAGGTTCATACCGCGGGCGATTTCCGGATATTGCGGCGTCACTCGGTTCACGATTTTGCGGTTTTCGGGGTTGACTTGCTGGGCAAACGACGCTGGAGCCGATCCCGGAACGAACACCAGGGCCCAAAGTAGAAGCGAGAGAGTGGATGCCTGTAAGCGCTGCATGAGGTCAGTAACCATCTGCAGCTTATTGGTCTGCCTCGGATGTGGAAAGATGACCCCGGTAACCAGCCCCTGGTTCCGTCTGGAAAAAAGATCCAATGTGGACACGCGATGCGGCCAAGCGCACGGCTAGTCGAGGAAAATTTCGTCTACATAGCACCAGCGCCAGTCCTCGCCCGGCTCGAACGACTGCACGATGGGATGTTCGCTCTGGCGGAAGTGTTTGGTGGCGTGTTTGTTCTTCGAGGAATCGCAGCACCCAACATGGCCGCAGCTCAGGCACTCCCGCAGATGGACCCAGGTATCGCCCATCTCCAGACATTCCTTGCAACCTTTGCCGCTGGGTTTGACCGGCCGGATTTCCCCCAGGTGCGAACAACCCGCTTGTGCATGTGCCATCAGATCAACCTCCTGGATAGCCGAAACTGACAACAGCGAACTAACAACTGCCTACTGACCTTCCGCTTCCAGAAATCTTTCCGCTTCCAGCGCCGCCATGCAGCCCGTCCCCGCAGCCGTAATGGCCTGGCGATAGCGGCGGTCCTGGACGTCCCCGCAGGCGTACACTCCGGGCACGCGGGTGAACACGTTTTTCGTGGTCACAAGGTACCCGTCCTCATCGGTTTCGAGCTGGCCCTCGAAAATCCGGGCATTGGGTATGTGGCCAATTCCCAGGAACATGGCGCTGGTGGAAAAGTCCCGGACCTTATCAGTCTTCGTATCGCGCAGCTTCAGGCCGGTGACTTCTTTCTTCGAAACGTCAAGCACATCTTCGACCACGGTGTCGGTGAGGAATTGGATTTTCTTGTTCTGCCGGGCGCGGTCGAGCATGATTTTGGAGGCGCGAAACTGATCGCGGCGATGAATCAGCGTCACCTTGTTGGCAAAGCGGGTGAGGAAGATCGCTTCCTCCATTGCGGAGTCGCCGCCACCGATGACCGCAATTTCCTTTCCGGAAAAGAAAAAGCCGTCGCAGGTGGCGCAGGAAGAAACCCCGTGCCCAATCAACGCCTGTTCACTGGGCAAGCCCAGCCAGCGCGCCGATGCGCCGCTGGCAATGATCAGGGTGCTCGCATGAATGGTTTCCTTGCCCAGATTGATCGCGAACGGCCGCTTGCTCAGGTCCGCGCTGACCACGTGCCCCAGCTGATACTGCGCGCCAAACCGTCCCGCCTGCTTGCGCATGTGCTCGATCAGCTCCGGGCCCTGAATGCCTTCGGGAAATCCTGGAAAGTTTTCCACCAGGGTCGTAAGCGAGAGCTGGCCCCCAGGTTCATGCCCTTCAATCACCAGGGGCTTGAGGTTGGCGCGGGCCGTGTAGAGCGCCGCTGTGTGACCGGCGCAACCGGAACCGATGATCACGACGTTGCGAATGTTCTCCATAAGATTGCGTCAAGCTTTAGATTGCTGAAGTGAGATTTGGATGCAACCGCCAGCCCCGACAGGCAGCGCCGGCGTCCCGCCGGCTGTCCGCAGGGCATCTGCCCCCCGCCAGGCGCAGACCGCGCCAACACAGCGGGGACCCTACTTCTTCTTAGGCACAGGTTTTTTCGAAGAAGGCGATTTCGCCTTCGACTGGCCATCCGCCGCGCCAATTCGCGCCAACTCTTCCGGCACAGTAGTTCTCGCGGCCAGCAGTCCGCGATAGTTTGAAAGAATCGCCGACGCGCTCTGAAAGAGTGGCTCGTATGCGCTCTGGTCCGGCGCCGGACCCGCCTCGGATGCCGAACACCGGGCCAGCACGACCGAAGACTTCCCGAAGCGCTCCAGTTTGATCCGGCTGGCAGGCGTGTGGGTCGACAGCATGGTTGCCGGATTGGTCACCGCCGAGGCGCTGTCTTCGATCGAAACCTGCATCAGGTCTTTGGGGTCGCGCACCCGGAACACCAGAGTCTCCACCATATTCTTGGGGTCGGTGCTGAACGAGTACTGCACGGTTGAAAACAGCGCCTGCACAGAAAACTCGCGACGGATACGCACCCAATCGGCCACTCCAGGGTCGGAAGACATTTGGGCACCGGATCCGGGTTGCAGAAATCCCGGCCCTACCTCGAGGCTGGACCTTCCACGATCAATCTCGAAGTCTGCCCCGAACAGCGGCTGCTTGGGAACCTTGACCAGCGCGGAGGAAATCTCATGCTGCTCCTCCGCCGAAGGCGTACACACGTTCAGGACGTTGACCTTGACCTGGGGCGGCGACGGCTGCTGCGCGCTCGCCAGTAAGCCCAGGCAAATCACCATGGCAAAGATGTTTCGGAGCACACGGGGATTTTAGCAGGAGGACGTCGGAGTGCGGACGTCAGGCGTCGGACCTCGGACCTCGGACCTCAGGCGCCAGCCGCCAGAGCCTGCTACCTGACCGTAGCGCCGGCGTCCCGCCGGCTGTCCGGAGGGCATCTTGCCCTCCGCTGCTCGACCATAACAGCCCTGATATTTTTCCAGCTGGAAACGGATGCCGGGCAACGGACTTCAGGGATCAAACCACCTCGACTAAAAATGGCTCCGGCTCTCGCCACCCCACCTCCGGAACATCCTTGCCCCTAGCGGCGGGCGGGACGCCGGACAGCCGGCAGGCCCGCCCTGAGCGCAGTCGAAGGGATGCCGGCGCTGCGGCCGAGGTCCGAGGTCCGACGCCCGATTCCGCTAGAATGCTGCTCATGGCAAACCTGACCCTGGTCTACGGAATGCGCCTGCTGCCCTCGGAAGAAGTTGCGGAAGTAGGAGACGCCACGCTCAAGCTCAAGAACGGACGCGAAGCCCACGTCACCATGCACGTTCTGGAAGGCAGCAAGGAAGAAATCGAGAAGCAACTGAAAACCAGCCTGGAAGCTTTCTTCGATTTCTATCCGGAGATTTGAAATCAGTCGTCAGTCATCGGTCGTCAGCCGTCAGAAACGACCACGCGTTCTTTCTTGGCTGACGACTGAAGACTCACGACCGACGACTGCCCTGCGATCTATAATCCTTTCTTTACCATGGAGCTTTCCCTTCGCACGCTGCTTTTTCGACTGCGCGCAGCGGGCTTGCTGCCCGCGACCCGGCTGGCCCGCGCCGCCTGTTATTTGCTGGGACTGGATCTGCTTCTCTTCGCTCTGCAACGGCTGTTCGGCCTGCTGAAGCTTTCCTGGGGGCAGGCGCTGGGTGGATGGGTAGGGGTCCTCAGTTTTCTCGCCATTTTTCTGTTTGCCATTCTCGTCTACCGCTGGCTCAAGGCAAAACTGTTGTGGCGTTTGCGAAACCGGCTGATCGTTACCTATGTTTTTATCGGGGTGATCCCGGTGGTGCTGGCCATGTCGATGGCCTTCATCACCATCTATCTCTTCGCCGGCCAGTTTGCCAACTTCGTGGTGACCTCCGAACTGGATTCCCGTCTCCGCAGCCTGCAATCGGTGAACACCGCCATCGCCCATGAACTGGCGGCTCGCCTGGAACACGGGCAACCGGCGATCGCGGAGTCGCTGGAAGGGTTGAAGCGGCACGATCCCGCGTGGGCCTCGCGCCAGATCTGTGCCTGGAAAGGCGGGAAAGCTCTCGCCGTATGCAACGGCGCCACGCCCGGAGAAGCTCCATTTGCGCTCCCCGCTTCCCTGAATCTTACATCCGGGGCAATCGTACGCGACCAGGACAAGCTCTACTTGCGGGCCGCAACCGAGATCGGACCCGAGTCTCAGAAATTAACCGTAGTTTCGAGCGAACTGCTGGACCGTAAATTGTTGGAGCAGGTTGCCGCGGATCTGGGCGAGATCACGCTTTATACCCAGGGCTTCATTCTGAAGGCCAGTCCCCTTTCCTCCGCACCTCGAAATGCCTCACCACCGGCCGTTGCAAAGGAAGATCGGGACAAAGCGGACCAGAACCAGCAAGACATTTTCATCCGCCCCAGCAACGGCGGGACGGCACTGGACAACGGTCAGCAGGAACTTCACCCCACCTTCACCGCGGGTGTGTTGCCGGCTGCCAGCAATACCTTTGACCGTGTGATCACCTTCGGAACTCCCCTACCCTTCGTGGACTGGGCAACTGGCGAACATGCAAAGGCCAGCGCGCTGCTCCGGGTACAGACCCGGCCATCGGTGCTTTACGCCCGCCTGTTCGCGGCCCTGGGCGACTTCGCCACCGGCATCGAGTACATGTTGCTGTTCGCCGCAATTGTTTTCGCCCTCATCGAGTTGTTTGCGCTGATCATTGGAACCCGCCTTACCCGCACTGTGACCGGGGCCGTGGCCCAACTCTACGATGCCACCACGCACATCAATCGCGGAGACTTCAGCCATCGCATTTCGGTCAAGTCGAACGACCAGCTGGCAACCCTGGCCAACTCCTTCAACTCCATGACCGCGTCCATCGAGAGTCTCATCGAGGAGCAAAAAGAAAAGCAGCGGCTGCTGAATGAATTGACCATCGCCCAGGAAGTGCAGGCGCAACTCTATCCTCAGCATATTTCGCAGCTGGCTTCGCTGGAAGTCTTCGGTTTCTGCCGTCCCGCGCGCACCGTGAGCGGCGACTACTACGACTTCCTGACGGTCGACCCCGGCAAGCTCATCCTGGCCGTGGGCGACGTGAGCGGAAAGGGAATTTCTGCGGCCCTGCTGATGGCGACGATTCACTCCGCCGTCCGCGCCTACAGCCTGGAGGGCACGCCCAGCCTGCGAGAGCCCATGGCGGTGGGCGCCGCGGCCAGTTCCAGTGTCTTGATGGCTTCCGGCTCGCCCCGTGCCGAGATGTCTTCGGGGGCCATGCTGTCACTGCTCAACCATCAGCTTTACCAGAGCACGCCGGCGGAAAAGTACGCCACTCTTTTCCTCGGTATCTACGACAGCCAGCAGCGCAAGCTCGCCTACAGCAACGGCGGGCACCTGCCGCCGATCATCCTGGGCGAAGATGGATCCGTGCGCAGGCTGGAATGCGGAGGCACGGTGATCGGCCTGTTCGACCGCAGGAGTTACGAGGAAGACTCGGTCGCGCTCCGGGGCGGCGACCTTTTTCTGGCTTACAGCGACGGCGTGACCGAACCGGAAAACGATTTTGGGGAATTCGGCGAGTCGCGGCTGATTGATCTGGTGTGGAAAAATCGCGACCTGCCGCTGGCGCGGATCAGCGAAGTTGTGACCGCTGCGGTGGACGACTGGATCGGCGCCAACGAGCAACCCGACGACATCACGCTAGTCCTGGCGCGAGGACGATAGCCAACACTGGAGAACGTGTGGGAACGGTTTCACACCCGTCCAGGCCGAGCGGAGCTCGACAATTTTCCTTCGCGTCTTCTCTTCTTCGCCTCTTCCGCGACGACTGCCGTCGCACAAACCGCGACAGCCTGGCCGGGTCTGAGGCCCGGCCCCACACAATCTCCAGTTGAGCCTTCGCTATTTTTTGCCGTGCTGAAGAAAGTTATGGAGCGGGAGGGACGGGTTCGAACCGCCGTCTCCGGGATGGATCTCCTGGCGCATTGCCCAAGCTATGCTACTCCCGCGCGGGTAAAACCTTCGTGCAACCTACTGCCTCGTGTGTTCGGAGGCAGCGACCATCGATTGGCCGGGTCTCCTTAGCTCCAAGCCCCGGCGCCCCCCAATCTGAGCCACCGCCTCCGAAGCTCCGCGCACCCGTAAGACCGCACAGGCACGCCCCGCGCGGAGCAAGCCCTTTTCTGAAACATGAACCAAGGGGAACGGGAAGACGGGGTGGATTTAACAGATCAGAACGCAAAGCCGCGAAAGGCGGGAATGAAGCGCGGGCGCAGAAACCGCGTCCAGGATTTCACTGCGCACCCGAACGGCTGCGAACGAAAACAAAATCTTGGGCAGGGCCACAATCGCATATCCGGGCGCAGACTGACACACTCGTGCATGCGCCGCGACCGGAGCGTTCCCGGCCTGAAACGTGAACTCGGGCAGGTCCACCTGAGGCAGAATGAGAATGATGGCGAACAACGCCAATTCGAAAATGAGTAGCGACAACCGCCAGCGCTTCATGGAGGCCAACCCAACCAATCAGAAATTACTAGGCCGGATTGCCCTCTGTCAATCGAAGGTTGTAGTCGACAGTAAGTCAGTTCGAAAGAAGCGCCTGCAGCCAGTACATGTCACAGGGGTGGGCAGGCCCTCGGGCCTGGGTGCGACCGCCGCCCCCGCACCTCGAAAGGTCAGCGCGGCGCTGCGCGAAAGGATAGTTGGTGTAATCGTCTGATTTCGACAACTATGTGAGATTGTGCCTAGCGCGGACCTGGTTGCTGTAGAATGGGTTGGTATTTGAGGCTGTATATGGTGCTGCGCCTCCTCTGCCTGGCGTGTTTGATTTCCGTCCCCCTCCTTTCTCTGAGCCAAGAATCAGGCAAAGCAAAGCCATGCGTCCCAGTTACGAAGCCACCAGAGGCGGTCTCCAAAGCGGGCATCATTTACGTGGTAGGCGACGTACACAAGCCCATGGGCGTGTCAATGAAGGATACCGGTCCCATTACGGTGCTGAAGGCACTGGCGACCGCGGAAGGGGCGAACCCGACCGCTGGCCTGAACCATGCCAAGATCATACGGAAAGGCGAAAATGGCACTACTGAGGTTCCGGTAGACATTAAGCAGATCATGCAGGCGAAAGCTCCGGACGTGACGCTGCAGGCCGATGACATCCTGTTCGTTCCCCGCAGCGTCGGCAAGAGTGCCCGCAAACCGCAGTACGAGGACTTCTACGACGTTCCCCCATCTGACCCGCTGCAAGGTCCTACTCCGATCTATATCCGATAAATTGCTTTCTCATGAAGTCAGAGCTTTGGGGTAGCTGGCGTAACATCGCCATTACCCCAACGCTCGGGGTGAGCCTTACAGACGCTTATTTCCCTTTCGGCTGCTTTGACAGGACCGCCACCTTTGATGTCACCACCTGTCCCTTTTCCATCCCTCCTGCGATTACCAGGCCCTCCGGTATCACCAGCAGCCCGCGATGATCCATAGTTGGGTTCGGAGTATTCGCGTTGATGGTTTCCCACTTCCCGCTGCGCAAGCTGAAGGCAAAGGTCACCGGAGACGGCTCCGAAAGCACGCCGTTGTATCCGATGCCGTTGTAGTTGTAGGGATTGTCGGTGCCGCCGGAAAAGTAAATGGTCCGGTCTTTCTCCGAGCCTCCGGCGGCGATACGGTAGCGCGCGCTTCCGGGATGGTTGGGCAACTTGTTCCACTGAATTTTCGCGGGATCATGATGGTCGATCTTGCCCATCCAGCATTCCTCGGAAGCAACGTACTTGGGCTGATCTCCCGCCGGATTCTTGCGCGCGCCGTCCACATACACAATGGTGTCGCCTACCAGCGCCCCGGCGTGCCCGAATACTGGCGTCCCGGAAATGGGGGTGGCCTTGGACCAGATATTCTTCTGCGCATCGTACAGCTGGACGTCGCGCACCGCTTCTTTCTTTGACCACCCGCTTACCAGGTAGATGTAGCGGTCGCGATAAACCCCGGCGACGGAATCGTCTACCGGCACGGGGATGTCTTCCGCCCGGAACCAGCGATCGCCCAGCGGCTCGTACACATTGACGTCGGGCACGGTGGTCTCGCCGCCCTGCCCATCCACGACATATCCGCCGAAAAGAAAAATATGTTCGCGCGCCCCTACCGCTACCGCGGCGATGCGCCCCGCCGTTCCCGGAACCGAATGCACTTCCGACCATTTGCCGGTGTCCGGATCCAGCGAGTAGGCGGCATTGGAAGCCGCATCCCAGGTCTTTTTCGCCCCCATCCCCATCATGGAGAACAGCAGCAGCGATCCGCGAGTCTTCACGCTGGCTACTGCATTGTCAGAAACCGGGGCGGGTAGAGGTTCGAATTTCGGCAGCGGCGCGGCGAACAGGAGCCCGGCTAATGCGATCAGGAGAACAAGTCCGAGGTGCTTTTTCATCGCTGACGATTCTAGAGCCCATCGCGAAAACAAGCCACTAAGCGTTCGGGTGAAATGTGGATACTACGTTATGTGTGGTCCCGACCACTGCGCCCAGAATTTCGTTATGGCTCCTGGTCGCGATCATCGCCAGGATATGGGGCAACCGCCTTACCCGAGGAGATTGTGTAAGCCACCGACGCAACGCCGTCTGCTGAAGCGCCGCGCGAATTGCGCCATCCCCAGCGAAACGTTACGATTCGAAACTGTGCTAATCACGCGCCCAAAATATTCGGTGAGCGCAACTCGCCTGATCATGATGCTGCTGTTGCTGGCTCCCCGCGGTAGCGTCTGGGCACAGGCACCGACTGTTCAGTCCCTCCTGCGAAACGCCCAGGCCGCTTTGGACGCCGACGACTATGCCCGAGCCGCCGCCAGTTTCGAACGCGCCCGGCAAATCGCTCCAGACAGTCTGGAAGCCAACCGCGGTCTGGTGCTGAGCTATCTCCAGTTGGGCCGTTTGACCGAGGCCGCAAGAATCGGAGAGGAATCAGTCGCCCGCTGGCCGCGCGACGCCCAACTGCAGCATTGGCTCGGTCTCGCCCATTTCAAAGCTGGACAAACCACGCTGGCGCTGGCGGCCCTGCAACGCTCGGAAGCCCTTGACGGAGCACGGTTCGACATTCATTTCGATCTGGCGCTGGTGCTGCTCCAGCAAAATCAGTACGACGTGGCCGCCGACGAATTGGAAAAAGCCATCAGGTTGCAGCCCTCGCACGCTATGGCTCACGTGCTGCTGGGGCGGACCTATCAAAATACCAATCGCACCTTGCAGGCGATCGAGCAGTTTCAGACCGCTTTGCGGACCGATCCCAACACGCCGCTCGGGCACTATCATCTGGGATTTGCCTACGCCAGTCTGGGGCGAAATCAGGAGGCTATTACCGAGTACCGCAAAGAGTTGGTCCGGTCGCCGGACAATCCGCAGCTTCGCTACCAGCTTGGGCATTGCCTGCTGGAAGCTGGCGAATTAAAGGACGCGCTCATCCATCTGAAGCGGGCCACGGAACTCGACCCCGCCAATCCGGACTGTGCTTACGACCTGGGCAAAGCGTTGCTGCTTGACGGCAACGCCGAAGCGGCCGCGCCCGCACTGCAGCACGCAATTGACCTGAAGCCCGGCGACCCCAGCCCACACTACCAACTGGCTCGCGCCCTTCAGAAAATGGGAAAGACCGAACAGGCACGCCAGGAATGGCAGCGCTTCGCGGAACTGAAAAAAGCCCAACCGGAAGTAGGAGGCATGGCCACGGGCCGAACTCAGTGAACGGAACCGCTCGATTCCAGCCGCGAAGCGGCGACAGATTGCAGCCCCGGGCGCAAGCCCGGGGTGATAGCGAGAAAAGAGCGAGCCCCGAAGGGGCGGAAGACAGATCCTCGCGCACCCACTTTAGCGCTTCATTCAACGGTCGATTTAAGTTGACGGAATGCGCGTCCCGACTATTCTTTCGCCCTTTCAGGGCTATGCCGTCCCCCACGTTTTACCCCGGGCTTGCGCCCGGGGCTCCATTCTTTCGGCGCTTCGCGGCTGCCCTCAGTTGCGATCCATTTGTTTGGAAAAACTCGAGTTGCAACTCATACTGCGATAGGGGAGCAAAATCTTTTCTCTACGCCCTCTTCGCGGGCACCATGATCGTGGCCGGCCTTTTTGCCGACCCCGCAACCGCCCAACATCGAGCCGCACCGTCCAGCGCCGTATCCTTCACGGATGTCACCCGCGCCTCCGGCATCGACTTCCATCTCACCTGCGGAGGCCCGGAGAAACGTTACATCATGGAATCCATGTGTGGCGGCGTTGCCGTCTTTGACTACGACAACGACGGATGGATGGACATCTTCCTGGTGAATGGTTCGACCCTGGAAGATGTCCGGGCCGGCAAGTGCCATCCCGGCAAGCTGTACCGCAACAATCACGACGGTACCTTCACCGACGTCACCGCGAAGGCGGGAATCACGCATTGCGGCTGGGGCTTCGGCGTTGCGGTCGGCGACTATGACAACGACGGATGGGAAGACCTCTACATCACGTATCTCGACGGCGCCGTGCTCTACCACAACAATGGCGACGGCTCGTTCACCGACGTCACCGCCAAAGCTGGGGTCGGAAATACCGGCCGCTGGGGTACAAGCGCTGCCTTCGGCGATTACGACAACGATGGCAATCTCGATCTCTATGTCG
>WNEZ01002148.1_pt1 | contig 36628 bp, 35 predicted proteins | sample 5400521 | NCBI WGS metagenome assembly WNEZ01 (sample SAMN13153339, study PRJNA577476) | soil metagenome | isolation source: 120 cm saprolite under Douglas fir tree site 2 hole 1 replicate 1 | place: USA:California | collected 2015-04-18 | reverse complement strand
GAAGCCGTCGTCCGACCACATCGTCTCGACCTCGCGCCCCGTCCGCGCGCGGACGGCCGCCGCCGCGGCCATCGCCCACGGCGCGTGGACACGTCCGCCGAACGGCGTGAGCACGCAGACGCGCCAGTCACCGAGCTCGTCGCGCGAGCGCTCCACCACGATGGAACGGTCGTCCGGCACGACGCGCGTCGCCGCCGCCTGATCCTCGAGGTACTGGAGAAGGTTCTGGGCGGCGAGCCCATCGAGCCCTTGCTCGCGCGTGAGCCGCGCGATCGCCGTTTCCGGCGTGGTCGCGCGGAGCTCGCGGATCATCGCGCCGATGCGCCGCCCGAGCTCGAGCGGACGCCCGGCGGCATCGCCCCGCCAGAACGGCATCTTCCCGGGCTGTCCGGGCGCCGGCGAGACCAGCACGCGATCGTGCGTGATCTCCTCGACGCGCCACGACGAGGCGCCGAGCAGGAACGTCTCGCCGACGCGCGTCTCGAACACCATCTCCTCGTCGAGCTCGCCGACGCGGCCCTTCCCGGGCTCCGCGCCGACGAGGAACACGCCGTAGAGCCCGCGGTCCGGGATGGTGCCGCCGCTCGTCAGCGCGATGCGGCCCGCGCCCTCACGCGAGCGCAGCGCGTTCGCGACCCGGTCCCACACCACGCGCGGCCGCAGCTCCGCGAACTCGTCGGACGGGAACCGACCCGACAGCATGTCGAGGACACCCTCGAGGATCGGCCGCGCGAGGTCGGAGAACGGCGCCGCGCGACGCACCACGCGCTCGAGGTCGTCGACCGTCCACGGCTCGACCGCGACCATGGCGACGATCTGCTGCGCGAGGACGTCGATCGGATTGCGCGGATAACGCGACTGCTCGACCGCGCCGGCGTGCATGCGTTCGGTGAGCGCCGCGCACGCGAGCAGGTCGCCGCGGAACTTCGGCATGATCACGCCCTTGCTCGGCGTGTCGATGTGATGGCCTGCGCGGCCGATGCGCTGCATGCCGCTCGCGACGGACGGCGGCGCTTCGACCTGGATGACCAGGTCGATCGCGCCCATGTCGATGCCGAGCTCGAGCGAGGACGTCGCGACGAGCGCCCGCAGCCGCCCCGCCTTGAGGTCGTCCTCGATCCGGAGGCGCTGCTCGCGCGCGATCGAGCCGTGGTGGGCATGGACGAGCTCTTCGCCGGCAAGCTCGTTGACCGCGCTCGCGATGCGCTCCGCGAGGCGGCGGCTGTTCACGAAGATGAGCGTGGAGCGGTGCTCGCGGATGAGCTCGAGCAGGCGCGGATGGATCGCGGGCCAGATGCTCGATCGCGCATCGGCGCGCGACGCCGGGCCGCTGCGGATCTCGAGCGTCTCGGTGCCGAGCTTCGCCATGTCGTCGACCGGCACCTCGACGCGGAGCTCGAGCTGCTTGGTGTGCCCGGCGTCGACGATCTTCACCGGTCGAGGGCCGTCGCCGTTGAAGCCACCCAGGAAACGCGCGACCTCATCCAGCGGCCGCTGCGTCGCGGAGAGTCCGATGCGCTGCAGCGGGTGGCCCGCGAGCTCCTCGAGCCGCTCGAGCGACAGCGCGAGATGCGCTCCGCGCTTCGTTGCGACCATCGCGTGGATCTCATCGACGATCACGGTGCGAACGTTGCGCAGGCTCTCGCGCGCGGAGCTCGACAACACCAGGTACAGCGATTCGGGCGTCGTGATGAAGATGTCGGCCGGTGTCTTCGCGAACCGCAGCCGCTCTCGCGCCGGCGTGTCGCCGGTACGCGTCGCGACACTGGGCTCGCGCAGCGGCGTGCCGAGCCGCTCGGCCACGTGACGGATCCCGACCAGGGGGCCTCGCAGGTTGCGCTCGACGTCGATGGCGAGGGCCTTCAGCGGCGAGACGTACACGACCCGGCATCCGGCGGGGTCCGCGTAGAGCAGCTGGTCGATCGCGGACAGGAACGCCGCGAGCGTCTTCCCGGAACCGGTCGGCGCGAGCACGAGCGTGCTCTGACCCGACGCGATCTGTGGCCAGGCAAGCTCCTGCGCTCGCGTCGGCGCGGCGAAGGACGCTGTGAACCACTCACGGACCGGCTCGTGGAAGGTCGCGAGAGCACCGCTCCCCATGGGGAGAGAGTACTAGCGCGTTAGCGCAACCTGTTCGCGAGCTCCGCGAGCTGCGCGACCGTCAGCGTGCGCGACGACATCTCGAAGACCGTTCCGTTCTCGAGCCAGCGGACCGCGGTGGTGCCGTTGACGGTGAACGTCGCCTCCGCCGGCCGGCCGCGGACGCGAAGCGGCCGGTCCAGCACCAGCGGCGACGCATACGGCAGGACCTCGCTCTGCGGCAGCGGCATGACCGTCACCAGGTCGCCGGTGGCGCGCAGGCGGTACGTCGTCGCGACGGCGTCGTTATTCACCAAGCCGGTCTGGCCGAGCGACGTGATGCGGAACGTCGATACCGCGTCATCGTTTGACAAGACGAGCGTGCGGTCGGGCACCGGCCGCGTGTTGAACGTCGGGCGCGCCATCGTCGGCAGGGCCGGTGCCGAGAGCGTGAGGATCGGGGTCTGGCTCGCGCGCTGGCCCGGACCGAACGCCAGCACCGCGAAGAACGCAAGTGCGGCGCAGACGACACCGATCGTGAGCACGGTCATCCGAACATTCGAGCGGGTCGGACGCTCCGGCCGGCCGGCGTCGAGGTCGTAGATCACCGGAGAAGTATCGCGCGGCTAGGTTGCGGATCCGAGCTGTTTCGCCAGCCAGTCCAGGGCGTGATCGGCGACCTCTTCCCAGCCCGGCTGCCGGCATGTCCAGTGCGTACGGCCCGGAAACTCGCGGTAGTCGGTGACCGCCGTGGAACGCGCGTACTTCCGAAAGTTCGCGTGATTCATGGGCGCTTCGACGGTGCGGTCCAGCTCGCCGGCGATGATGAGGAGCGGCGCGCGCAGAGAGTTGCGGTAGTTGACCTTGGTCACGTCGGTGAGCTCCGCGAAGAGCGCCTGAAAGAAAAGTCGGCCGGACGTCGGTATGACGTGCTGCGCGAACGCCGCCCTCTGCTCGGGTTCGCTCAGGGTGTGGACCCACGCCCACTGGAAGTGCTTGTAGGACATCCGGCGCACGCTCTGCCAGCTGCCCCAGCCCAGAAGAACGGGGAGGGCCGCCCGGATCGAATTCAGCCGCGGCAGCACGCCTTTCGGCGGCGCCGGGTCGATCGCGACGCCGGCCACGCCGAAACCGCGGTCCAGCAGCAGCTGCACGAAAAGGCCCCCGAACGAATGACCGACGAGGATCGGAGGCTGGTCGAGCTCACGGATGATCGCCGCGTAGTTGTCGACGATCTCACCGATGCCCAGCTTGCCGAAGCGCGGATCGGGAGCGTGCTGGAGATCTTCGACGCTGTGATCGAGGAATGGCCATGCCGGCGCCACGGTCTTGTAGCCGCGCGCCTCGAAGCGCTGCCTCCACGGATCCCACGACTCCGCCGACATGAACGCGCCGTGGATGAAGACAACTGGCCGCATGTCAGTCGTGGTCAGAGATCCCGACCGCAAGGCCGTACGCCCACGCGCTGATCGGGGGTGGCTCGATGCCGTTAGCGCCCAGGATGGTCGTGGCCTGAGTGCGGTGTTCGTTGCCGTGGTGCACCAGCTGCGCGAGCACCGTGCCGACGGTCGAGTGGTCAGCGTCGACCGGGATCTGGCGGTCGGGATCGTCGGACGCGGCTATGACGAGCGTGCGCGCGCCGGTCGCGCCCGCGATAGCGGCGAGCTCGTCGAGCTTATGCCGCTCGTCGCGCCGGATACGCGCGCCGTGGAGCTCACCTGTGATCAGCCATACGTACCACTGCTCGCCGCCGACGAGATGCTGCAACGTTCCGTACAGCGTCCCATACGTCCCCGGAGCCTGGTCGTCGAGCCGAGCCGGATCCAGGGCGTGGCAGAAGTCGAGGAGCGCGCCGTTCGCCCACGTGTTGTGACGGAGGACGTGATCGAGCGCGGTCTTCATGTCTGGAGGATCGGGCTGCCGCGCTTGATGAATCTGCCGCGGCCCTTCCTGCCAAAGAACGTGTCCTTCTCGACGATCACCTCGCCGCGCGACATCACGACGACCGGCTTGCCCTTCACCTTGCGTCCTTCATACGGGTTGTAGTCGACCCGCATGTGGTGCGTTTTCGCCGAGATCGTGTGAATCGCGCGCGGATCCCAAACGACGATGTCGGCATCGCTACCGACCGCGATCGTGCCCTTCTTCGGGAACATGCCCATCAGCTTCGCTGGCGTCGTCGAGGTCACCTCGACCCAGCGATTCAGCGTGATCCGGTTTTGCACGACGCCGCCGTCGTACGTGAGATACATCCGCGTCTCGACGCCGGGCGCGCCGTTCGGGATCTTCGAGAAGTCGCCGATCCCGAGCTCCTTCTGCTTCGGCTGGCCCTGGAACCCTTCCTTCATACAGAACGGGCAGTGATCGGTGCTGATCACCTGCAGGTCGTTGCGCGCGAGCCCCTTCCACAGCTCGTCCTGATGCCACTTCTCGCGCAGCGGCGGCGACATCACGTACTTCGCGCCGTCGAACCCCGGCTCGTCGTAGTTGTCGACCGAGAGGAAGAGGTACTGCGGGCACGTCTCCGCGTACGCGGGCAGACCTCGGTCGCGGAAGAGACGCACCTGCTCCAGCGCGTTCGCGGCGGAGAGGTGGACGATGTACAGCGGCACGCCGCCCGCCATCTCCGCGAGACGGAAGGCGCGGCCCGTCGCTTCGCCCTCGGCCTCGGGCGGGCGCGTGAGCGCATGCCACTTCGGAGCGGTGTGCTTACTCGCGAGCGCGCGCTTCACGAGCACGTCGATGACGCCGCCGTTCTCGGCATGCATGCAGATGAGGCCGCCGATCTCGGCGGCGCGCGTCAGCGCCTTGAAGATCGACGCGTCGTCGACCATGAAGACGCCGGGGTAGGCCATGAAGAGCTTGAAGGAGGAGACGCCCTCCTTGACCATCGTGTCCATCTCGCGGACCACCCTGTCGGAGACGTCGCGCACGATCATGTGAAGCCCGTAATCGATCACGGCTTTGCCGCGGGCCTTCTTCAGCCACGCGTCGCGCGCCTTCTCGAGCGGCTCGCCCATGCCCTGGACCGCGAAGTCGACGATCGTCGTCGTGCCGCCGAACGCGGCCGCGCGCGTGCCGGTCTCGAAGTCGTCTGACGCGAACGTGCCGCCGAACGGGAGCTCCATATGGGTGTGGACGTCGATGCCGCCGGGGATCACGTACTTCCCCGTCGCGTTGATCCTCTTCGCGCCGCCTGCCTTCAGATCCCTGCCGATCATGTCAATCTTCTCGCCGTCGACCAGCACGTCGCCCTTGTAGTTATCGGACGCCGTCACGATGGTCCCGCCGGTGATGAGCGTCTTCATCAGGCCCTCCCCTTCGTGCCGGCGGAATGCTAGCCGGAATGAGGCCGGGAGCCCGCGCTCCCGGCCTCACCGGGCGCTAGTCCTTGGAGCCGCTCGCTCGGCGCTCCGCGAGCTGACTCATCAGCTGTGCGAGGTCGATGCCGAGCAGCGACTTCGCGATCGCGGTGCCCTCGGCGGCGGTACGGACGACGGTGTCGGTCAGCTTCGATGCACCACTTGGGTCGATGATCGTGATTTGGTCGATGTTGCTTAGAGGTGCGGCGGCTTCGCGCACGATCGGCGGAACGAGCGGAAGCGTCTGGAGCAGGATCGCCGCCTGATCGAACTTGCGGTACGCATCAGCGAGCAGGTCCTTCGCTTTCGCCTCGGCCTGGCCGCGGGCGAGGATCGCCGTGCCCTCGGCCTCTCCGGTCAGCTGGATCTGTCGCGCCTCAGCTTCGGCCGCGAGGATCGCGGACTGACGCGCGCCCTCGGCGCGGACGACCGCGGCGAGCCGATCGGCCTCGGCCGGCTTGATCGTTGTCGCGAGCAGCTCCTTCTCGCGTCGGACCGCCTCGAGGACGGCGAGCTCGGTCTGTTGCTGCACGACCGCCTGGGACGCTTCGGCCTTCGCGAGCGGGCCCGACTGCTCGGCATCGGCCTGCGCCTTCGCGGTGACCTTGAGCGCTTCCGCGCGGGCGATCTCCCGGTCACGCTCGGCCTGGATGATCACGCGCTGCGCTTCGTTCTCCTTGACCGCGGCCTCCTGGGAGGCGTTGGCCTTGGCGATGCGGGCGTCGCGCTGGACGCTGGCGAGATTCTTCTCGCCGATCTGCTCGATGTAGCCCTTCGTGTCGCGGATGCTCGTGATCGTGAGCGCGTCGATGTGGATGCCGCTGGCCTCGAGGTCGCCACGCGCGGCTTCGGATACCGCCTGCTGGAAGCGGTCGCGGTCGGTGATGAGCTCCTCGATGGTGAGTGTGCCGGCGATCGAGCGGAGCGATCCCTCGAGGACGTTCTTCACCATCGTCTCGATCTGGCTTTCGGGCTCGCCGATGAACCGTTCGGCCGCCGCGCGCAGCCGCTCCGGCTCGCGAGCGATCTTGAACATCGCCTGTCCGGTGATGAGGACGCCGACACCCTGCTTGCTCACGGCGGCGTTCTCGTTGGTGAGTCCGATCTCGACCTGCCGCGCCGTGAGCTGCAGGCGGCCGACCTTGTTGACGAGTGGCCAGACGAACGTGCCTGCTCCAACGACGACCTTGATGCCGTGGTCGTCTGATGTGGTCACGTTCCCGCTCGCGTCACGGACCTTGCTGCCGTGCGCGCCGGAGATGACCAGCGCTTCGTTCGCACCGGCGACGCGGTAGCGTCCGCCCGCGAACAGCGCGATGAGCACGAGGATCCCGATTGCTGCGATGAGAAGTTGCGCGATCGTGATCGACACAGTGATCCCTTCTTTCTTCGCGTAGCCCGCCCTGCGGACTACGGCGGCGGAAGAGAACGCACCGTGACGGCCATGCCGTGTACCGCGACGATCTCGACCTCGCGACCGCGCGCGATGCTGACCTCCGCGGTCGCGGGAAGGATCTGGACAGCTCCGTCATAGGTAAGGCGGACCGTGCCGCGCGCCCCGGCGCCGATGCTGACGGTGACGACGGCGTGACGTCCGATGAGCTCCCGGAGCGCGGTCGGCCTCCGGCCCTCGGCGCGACTCAGCGCGGTAAAGATGCCCAGGGCCACCGACGCGCCCGCGACGCCGAACCCGAAGGCGATCAGCAGCTGTCCGAACGCGTCCTGCTCCAGCGCGGCGCCGAGCAGACCGCCGATCCCGAACATCGCGAGGAAACCGAGGAGGATCGGCGTCGCGGACGCGTCGTCGCGCCGCATGAACGGAAGGTGGACGCGGACGAGACGCATCGGGATCCGCAGCCTCACGCGGCCCGCGCCCAGGCTCGAGAGGATCAGGAGCGTGGTCCCGAGCAATGCCGAACTGGTGAAGACCATTCCCAGGTCATTCCCGCTCATGCTCGGATCGCCAGCTTTCTCGGAATGCGGTGTTGCACCGCTACTTCCAAGATCGAGCCTACCGCTGCGCGAGCAAGTCTTATGCGGTTATGGAAGGGCCATTCCGCGAGATGGAGTGCGCGTTCAGCGCAGCGAGTCGGCGAGGACGACCAGCTCGGGAACGCTGCGAGCCAGCGACTCGAGGCGATACGAGATGCCGTGCTCCGTCCAATTCACGACGGTGAGCCCTTCGACCGACGCGATGCCCATCGTCCCGCGAACGGCGACGACCGCGCGGAGCGAGGCCGGCGGCGGCTCGTTGGCGAGCCAGTCCGGGAAGGCGGAGAGCTCCACGTCCGTCACGCCAGCCGGCAGCGCGAGCGCGGACAGCTGAGGACGCGGCGCGATGAGCGCGCCCGTCGGTTTCGGCGTGGCTGTCGGCGGGGCCACCGGAGCTGGTTCGCTTCCGCTGCGCTGCGCGAGCAGCCCGGCTGCGGCGAGCGCGGTCCCGATGAGGATGAGCACGATGCGCTGCCAGAGCGCCGCATGCCGCTCCTTGCGATCGAGATCGATCAGGACGGAGTGCCGGTCAGTACCCGACGTAGACCACTCTCTGTTCGGTAAAGAAATCGAAGGCCGCGGTGCCACATTCGCGATCACCAAGGCCTGAATCCTTCACGCCGCCGAACGGCACCTGCGCTTCGCCGCCGACCGTCGGGAGGTTCACGTGCAGCATCCCGGCCTCGGACTCCTCGGCGTAGCGGAAGGCCGCACCGAGGTCGCGCGTGTAGATGGACGAGGACAGCCCGTAGCCGACCGAGTTCGCGGCGGCGAGCGCGCTGTCGAGGTCCTTCGCCGGGATGATGCTCACGACCGGGCCGAAGATCTCCTCCTGTGCGACGCTCATGTTCGCGTCGACATCCGTGAAGATCGTCGGCTCGACGAAGTAGCCGGCCTTCAGCTCTGGCTTGGACGGCGCGCTGCCGTCCCGTACGACGCGCGCGCCCTCGCGCTTCCCCGCCTCGATGCGTTCTCGCACCTTGCGCAGCTGCGCGTCGTCGACGATCGGCCCCATCCGCACGCCATCCGCGAGACCGTCGCCGGCGCGCCAGGTCTCCGCTTTCGCCGCGAGCAGCTCGGTGAAGTCGACCAGGCGCGAGCGCACGACGACGGCGCGGCTCGTCGCGGTGCAGCGCTGCCCCGTCGCGCCGAACGCGCCGCCGGCGACGCTCTCGGCCGCCTTCTCGAGATCGGCGTCGTCCAGGACGATCACCGCGTTCTTCCCGCCCATCTCGAGCTGCACCTTGCAGAGGCGCTGGGCCGCCTGCGCGTACAGGCGTCGCCCCACCGCACTCGAGCCGGTGAACGAGATCGCCTTCACGCGCTCGTCGTCGATGATCGCGCGCGACAGCGCGTCGCCCGGCCCGAGCACCATATTCAGCACGCCGTCGGGTACGCCGCCGTCGACGAAGCACTGCACGACCTGCGCGGCGCAGAGCGGCGTGAGCGTCGCGGGCTTGAAGACCACGGCGTTCCCGGCGACGAGCGCCGGCGCGATCTTCCAGGCCGGGATCGCGATCGGGAAGTTCCACGGCGTGATGCACGCGACGACACCGAGAGGGTCGCGCACGGTGTAGATGAACGTGCCGCGCTGCGTGGACGGGATGGTCTCGCCGGTGAGGCGCGAACCCTGGGCCGCCGCGAAGCGCACGTTCGCGACCGCGCGATCGACTTCGGCGAGCGATTCCGGCAGCGTTTTGCCTTCCTCCTGCGTCATCAGGCGCGCGAGCTCCACGCGTCGGCGCTCCATCAGGTCGGCGGCCTTGCGCACGATGTCCCCACGCTGTGGCGCCGGCGTGCGGCGCCACTCCTGATACGCGGCGGCGGCGGCGTCGATCGCGTGCACGACGTCCGCCGGCGTCGAGACGGTCGCGTCGCCGAGCGACTCGCTGCTGTGCGCCGGGTTCACGTCGCGTGCGCGCTCGCGCGAGGTCGACTCGACCCACGCGCCACCGATGTAGTTGAGGACCGGAAGCGTTGCCGACGTCGTCACTTCACGTCTCGAGGTTTGTAGTAGTGCGACCACCCCGGTTGGCGTCGGCCGGTGGTCATGTCGTTAGAGCGGTCGAGCCAGTAGTCGATCAGCGCCCGGAAGCCGATCAGTGCCTCGCGCTGCGCGGTGACGAAGCGCTGGCGGATCTCCGGGGGCACGTACTGATCGAACTCGGGTGGCAGGAAATCTCCCCGGTACCGATCGCCGCGGTCCTGGAACCAGTCGTCCTCGAGCTGTTCCTCCTTCCGCGCCTTTCGGAGGTCCTCTTCTTGCTTCCGGAGCCGCTCCGCGTGCTGCCGGCGCATCCCGGCGAGCTCCTCCGCCCCCTCTGGCTCACGTGCCATCGGCCGCCTCCTCTCGCGCCCGTCCACGGGACGAGTCGCTCACGAAGTGGATCTTCAGGACGCCATCCGACAAGGTCGGCTCCTCGATCTCCATCTCGGCTGCCCGCCGGGGCAACATGATGTTGCGACGCCACAGCCCGGCGTGCACGACCAGCTCTTCGCCGTTGCGGTGCACCTGGATCTGGTCCTTCGGTACCAGCGGCAGCTCGAACGATATGACCATCCCTCCGTCACGTTTGCTGAGCTCGTAGGGCTGACGCGCCCGTGCTTTGGCGAAGCTCTGGCTCCCGTCGCCGTCGCCGAAGATCTTCGTGGCCAGGATCCGAAGCATCGCCGAACCAGTGACCTCACGATCGAGGAGCGGTGCATCGCGCACCTCGAGAGGCCCGAAGTCGCGGTCGACCTGTTGGCGGTACTCGATCTGAGCGGTGCGCCAGGCGGCGAAGTGAGCCTCAGGACGATCGAGGAGCGTTCGATTGCACACGACGAGATCGACCGGATAGCCGAACAGATTGAAGTACATCAGCGAACGGCGGGCCTCGGCGAGCACCATCTTCTCGAGATTCAGGACGATCCGGAACGACGCGACCCGGGGGTCGATGAGCACCTGGTGCAGATGGTCGAGCTTCCAGAAAAGGTCCTCGCCCGCCCGGAAGACGGAATCGTCCGGCATCGGCATACCCGTGAGCCGCTGCAACACCGGTCCGGCGATCTGCGTGGCGCGCCGCTGTATCGGAAGAACGCGCTCGAACCACCAGCGCGCGGCCTCCGGCAGAGAGAGCAGACGGACGGTCTCGCCGGTCGGCGCGGCGTCGACGACGATGACGTCGTATCGGCCGCTGTCGTAGTAGTCCACGGTCTGGATCAGACCGACCACCTCGTCGAGGCCCGGCAAGACTGTCATTTCCTCCGCGATGACCTCGTCGAGGCCGCGCCACTGGAAGACCTTGGCAAAGTAGTCCTGGATCGCGCCCCAGTAACGGTGCAGCGTGCGATATCCATCGGTCTCTTGAGCCCAGAGATTGGCCGCGAGCTCCTTCGGATCCGGGCCGATCGATGCGACATCGAAGGCGTCGCCGACGCTGTGCGCGATATCGGTCGAGACGATGAGGGTCGGCTTTCCCAGTTCCGCTGACCGGAGCGCGGTCGCCGCCGCGACGCTGGTCTTGCCAACGCCGCCTTTGCCGGTGTAGACGATGAGGCGAGTCAATTCCTGATCTTGCCGGCGCCGGCGAGATACGCCCGCAGACCGACAAGACCCTCGCGCATCATCGCGGTGTGATTCCACTGGAAGGCCCAGCGGGCCGCGGGCGCCAGAACATTCAACAGGTCCAGCGTCGTCTCGACGCGTTCCTCGAAATAGGCGACCGACCCGTACGGGCTCGGGTGGATGTCCCACCGGATCCCCCCGACGATGTCGCCGTCGACGGTCGCGTGAAGGACACCACGAGCTTGGTCCTCCTTCTGCGTGGTCAGCGTGTAGGAGATCCGGTACGGCAGGAAGGAACGGACCACCATCCAGTACGTGCCCTCAGCGACCTTGTTGACGACGCGGAACTGCCGCCACCAGGTCGGATAAACCTCGAGGTTCCGCAGGGTCTCGTACACGTCCCGCTGTAACGCGGGGATCTCCCAACGGCTCCGGAAGACGTAACGGGGGCGGAGATCCAGCATGGTCGGGGCCGAGCGTAGCGCGGCCCGCAACGGCCAACGGACGTTATCGACATCATTGACAGAGTCCCGGGCGACGCCCAGTGTCCGGCCAGGGAAGGGCCAATTGAGCGACCGGGAAGCTGAACGGGCGGGTCGAGGACCGGCGCCTGCCGCGCCATCGACCGCCAGCGCCTGCCCCTCCTGTGGAGCGATGGTCGACGCCGCGGGTCGCTACTGCGCGAGCTGCGGCGCGCCGACCAGCCGGCCTGAGCGATCCGGCGCCTCACTCCAGATCGGCGCTTCCGAGCTGAGCCTTGCGGCGGAGGAACGCCGCGTCGTTACGGTGCTCTTCGCCGACCTGACGGGCTCGACGGCGCTTGGAGAGCGCCTCGACCCAGAGGACATGCGCAACGTCCTCGAGCGGTTCTTCGAGACGCTGGCGCGCGAGGTCGTCAAGCTCGAGGGCACCGTGGACAAGTACGTCGGGGATGAGGTCATGGCCGTCTTCGGTGCGCCGGTCGCCCACGAGGACGACGCGGCGCGGGCGGTGACCGCCGCCGCCGCGATGCAGGACGCGATGTCATCGCTGAATACCGCGATCGGCCTGGATCACGGCGCGGGGCTGGCGATCCGGATCGGCATCGACACCGGCGAGGTCGTCGCCGGTCCGCTGGCCGGGACGTTCCAGTCCGCGTACACGGTGGTGGGCGACGCGGTCAACACCGCGAAGCGGCTGCAGGGCGCTGCCCGACCGGGTGACATCGTCGTCGGCGAGCGAACGAGGCAAGCCACATCGCGGCGGTTTGAGTTCGCACCGATGGGATCGGTCGCGGCCAAGGGAAAAGCCGCTCCGCTTCAGGTGTACCGCTACGTCGGACCACGGACGGATCCGGAGAGGTCGGCGTCGCAGGAACGGCCCACGCTCGTCGGCCGAGCGGTCGAACGCGACGCTCTGATCGCCGCCGTCGCACGCGTGAACGACGGGACCGGCGGGGTCCTCGCGATCGTTGGTGATCCTGGTATCGGAAAGACACGGCTTCTCGCGGAGGCGCGCGCAGCTGCGAGCGCGACCGGCGTCGTGTGGCTGCAAGGGCAGGCGACGTCGCAGGGCCAAACGCTGAGCTATCTGCCGTTCCGCGAGATGCTCCGCTCTTTCGCCGGCATCGACGCGGCTGATGACGACGACCTCAAGTGGTCCAAGCTCGAGCGTCGCGTGTCCGACGTGCTCCGGGCCCAGGCCGGCGACATCCTGCCCTACCTCGGCCAGGTCCTCGCGCTCCGTCTGCCCGCGCAGGACGCCGAGCGCGTGGCGAGCCTCGACGGCGAAGCGATGCGCCGTCAGGTGCTGCGCAGCGCATTCGTCCTGTTCGAGGGATTGGCGCGCGCGCGCCCGACCGCCGTCGTGTTCGAGGACTGGCACTCGGTCGACAGGTCGTCGGAGCAACTGCTCGCGCACCTACTACCGCTGTCGGATCGCATGCTCTTCATCTGGACCGGCCGGACGGAGCGCGACTCGTCGGTCGACCGGACCCTGCGGCAGATGAGCGAGATCGCGCCCGATCGCTGCGCCACGCTGGCGCTCGCGCCGCTCTCGCCGGACGACAGTGCCACGCTCGTCTGTCAGATCTTGAAGACCAGCTCGCTACCGGCCGGGCTGCGCGACGCCGTGGTGCGCCGCGCCGAGGGCAATCCGTTCTTCGCCGAAGAGATCCTGCGCGCGCTTCGCGATCTGCACGTCCTCACGCTCGACGAGACCCGCGGCGAGTGGGTCCTCGCGGAGCAACACGAGGAGGGCGCGTTGCCGACGACCGTGCAGGGACTGATCGCGGCACGCGTCGATCGGCTTTCCGAGAGCGCGAGAGAGGTCGCGCGCGTCGCTTCGATCATCGGCCGCACCTTCCCCTACCGCGTGCTGGTGGCGGCGAGCGCGAGTGACGTCGACCGCGGACTGGAGGAGCTCCTCCGCCAGTCCATGGTCCGCGAGCGTGGTGGCGGCGAGCGCAGCTACACCTTCGCACACGCGCTGATCCAGGAGACCGTATACGCGGGGCTCCTGGTGCGAACGCGGCGCGAGCTCCATGCCCGTGTGGCCGCCGCGATGGAGCTGATGCTCGGCGAGCGGATCGAGGAGCAGTACGGCGTGCTCGCGTACCACTTCGCTCAAGCCGAGAAGTGGGACAAGGCCCAGGAGTACCTCTTCAAGGTCGGCGACCAGGCCTTGCGCATCGCCGCGGACGCGGAGGCGGTCGACCACTACGAGCGCGCGCTCGAGGCGTACGGCCGCGCATTCGGTGACCGCTGGGACCCGTTCGAACGTGCCGCGGTCGAGCGCAAGATCGGCGAGGCGCGCTATCGCCTCGGCGAGTTCGAACGCGCCACCCGGCACCTGGACCGCGCGCTCCAGCTCCTCGGGTTCCCTCGGCCACGCACGCGAACCGCCGTGCGCGTCGCGATCGTCGGCGAGCTCCTGCGTCAGGTCTGGCACCGTCTCTTACCGGATCTGAAGCTTCGCTCGCAGCCGGCGGCACTCAGCGAAGCGGTGCTCCAGACGTTCTGGTTCCAGCAGTTCATCGACTACTCGATCGATCTCGAGCGGCTCCTCTACGACATCCTTCGCACCCTCAACATCGCGGAGCGCGCCGGGTCTTCGCATCGCACGCTCCGCGCGTACTTCGGCATGACGCTCATGTGCCACAACATCGGTCTGCGCGGCATGGGAAGCCGGTATGCGCACATGGCCGATCGCATGTCCGTGGAGGTCGGCGGTCCACTGGCCGCCGCGCTGGCGAGTGCGAGCCTCGGACTGGACCACTACGCACTCGGTCGCTGGGTCGAGGCGACGAACGGCCTCGCCGCGGCCGCCGCCGGATATCTCGCGGTCGGAGAGCTGGAGCCATGGGCAGCCGTCAACACGTATCTCAACGCGGTCCTCGTCGGTCGGGGCCTGCTGGCCGACGCGCTTCCGATCGGTGACGACCTCGAGCGCACCGGCAGGGCTGCGCGCGACCAGCGGATCGAGGCGCTCGGCACGCACTGTCGGGCCAGCGTGCTGGCCTGGTCCGGCCACGAGCGCGAGGCCGCGGCCGAATACCGGCGTGCGATGGCGCAGCACCGTGCGATCCCGGACCACCACCTGTGGGTCGCATCCGCTGGGTACCTCGCGCTGACCCAGCTTCGGATGTCGGACACCGAGGACGCGCGGGAGCTCGTGGCCGAAGGGACGAGCCTCGCCCGCGAGCACCGTCTGCGTGGCTGGCTTCTCACCCCGCTGCTCGCCGCTCGGGCGGAGCTTCTGTTGCGCGATGCGGCCGCCGGAGGTCCGCATCGCGAGGAGCTCTTGCGCCAGGCCGAACGTGCGCTGGGCCAGCTCCGCGCGCAGGGCCGCCTCCACTCCGAGGCCGTCCCAGCCACATTCCGCATCGCCGGCGCTCTCGAGTGGCAACGGCGACGGCCGGAGCGCGCGAGGAGAGCGTGGGCGCGCAGCCTCGCCTCGGCCGAGGGCATGGGCGTGGTGACCGAACAGTTCGAGACGCACGACGCGATCGCGCGCTACTCCGCATCGGCCACCGACCGCGATGAGGCGGATCGGATCGCGACGCGCCTGCGGACCGCGATCGGGCCGGCGGCGACAGCATGAGACCCCTGGTCACGATCCGCGCGCGGCTCCAGCATCTTGCGGTCGTCAGCTGGGCTGTGAACCTCGAGGCCCTCGGCAAGATGCTGCCGCGCCCACTCGTGCCACAGACCATCGAAGACGACGCGGGTGAGAGCTACGCGCTGCTGTCGATGGCGATGATGCTCGACACCACGGTCGTCATGCGGCGACGTGGCAGGCGGTGATGTTCCGATCGATGCTCGGCATACCCGAGTACGCCGCGGATCTGCGTCTCGAGGCATCAGAGGAGCGCTACGCCTTCTTTTTCGGAGGAACGTGTGTCGCGCGGCTGGACTTAGCTAAGCCACCAACACCTCACGAGAAGAACGCCAGGTTCGGGAAGGCAGAGCTCGATCGAGCCAAGACTCTCAGCGAGAATCCGCTCATCGGGTACACGCTCAACTGGGGCCAGCTGTGCGAGACGCCCGTGACGCACGACACGATCGACGCCACACCGGTTCGCATCGAAAGGGCCGATCCGACCTTCATGCTGCCCTCGATCGCGATCGACGACGCTCGGAGCGAACCGATCATCGCGGTCTACCAGCGGGAGACGCCGTTCTACATTGGCCTGCCGCCCCGAAAGGTACGCGGCTGGAACAATTCCTTCAACGAGCCGTCGGACTCGTTCGCGCCTTAGGCGTTCTCCGGGAACACCACGCTCCATAGCGATTTCGGGATGTCGTACCCCTCGTAGTGATGGGGCGCGCCGATCTCGTCCTTGGCATCGAGTTGCTCGAACGTGATGAGCCTGTCACCCCACCACAGCAGGATCCTGAAGACCCAGTCACTCATCGGTGAGCGGTCGGCGTACTCGCTGTCGGGCACGCCGAGCATGTTGCAGATGTAGTCGCCCGCGAGACGACGCATCGCTCCGGTGCCGACGTCGTAGAAGTCGCCGAGCAGCGCGGCGTGGTATGCGAGAAGGGCGTCCGTCATTTTCCGACCGGCGTCTGAAGGCGCCTGCTGACGGCTCTTGACCGCACCGATGAGCGCCAGCGCTTCGCCGAGGTCGGCGGGCAACCATTTTTCTCCGGCGCCAAGAAGCCTGCCGACCTCGTTCCACACATAGAGGTAGTCCGCCACCTCCTCGCTTGTGAGCGCCACATCCAACTCCGGCAGATCGCGCAGCACGACGCCAGAGAAACCCATGAGCATGCCGAGGAGATCCTCGCCGTTGATCGGCGTTTGCGTCTGATCCCATTCGGCGCGTCCCCTCTCGCGGATCAGCCACCTTATCGCGGCATGCATGAGTCGCACTTTCCTTATCGCGGCGAGTCCTTTGCCATTGACCGCGTCGAACGCGTCCGGCTCGTTGACGTACATCACGAACTGGAGCGTCTCTTTCAGACGACGATTCGTGTCCCGTGAGAGGTAGCCGGTTCGGGACAGGACCTGAACGCCCTTGGCGCACGCGTACGCCTCGAGCAACGAGCTCGTACTGAGGATGATCATGATCTTGAAGAGGTATCGCTTAAAGAACTGGCCGGCCCGAGCGAGGGTTGCCCGCGCTATCTGAGGCTTGAGGGCGATCATGTTCGACCAGACCGTTAGGGCGTTTGTGTACGGCTTGCCACCGTGGTCAGCGATGTCGAAGTACTTGTGATCTAGGAGCGTCTGGTAGAAGGCGCCGACGGCCGCGATGTCCGCGACCGAGGCGGTGCCCGGCGGGGGCACCGGAGCGTCTGGATACCCGCCGACGTTGGGGGAGGCGACGTGCTTTCTGATGAGCTTGTCGGCTGATTCGTCCCCGACCGAGCGCAGGTGCTCGAGATCGTCGTCGGTGTATTTGTGGATCGTCCGCGGATCACGGTGAGGCGGCAGATGTCTCCGGTGTCCGCCCGACCACAGGAAGCCGAGTCCAGCCTGAGCCGCCGAGAACGCCGCGAGCATCACGGTCATGAACAGTCCGACGCCGATGCCGAGCGACCGATCGAGAGACATGTCGGGCACCTCCCCCGCGCGCGTCACGGTTTGACCATGTCGTCGTACATGTCGGGCCGGCGGTCGCGATAGAACTGCCAGGTGTTGCGCACTTCGCGCACGAGATCCATGTCCAGATCCGCGACCAGGAGCTGCTCCTCCTTCTCCGAGGCCTGCGCGATGATCTTCCCGCGCGGGTCCGCGAAATAGGACGAGCCGTAGTAGTCGTTGGGACCGAACTCCTTCTCCTGTCCGACGCGGTTGATCGTCCCGACCCAGTAGCCGTTCGCGATCGCGTGCGCGGTCTGCTCGATGAACCACAGATGCATCGAAAGTCCGCGCGAGGTCGCGGACGGGATGAACACGAGCTCCGCGCCGTGCAGACCCAGCATGCGCGCGCCCTCGGGGAAGTGGCGGTCGTAGCAGATGTACACGCCGACCTTGCCGACCGCCGTGTCGAATACCGGGTAGCCCATGTTCCCGGGACGGAAGTAGAACTTCTCCCAGAACCCATTCACGTGCGGGATGTGGGTCTTGCGATATTTCCCGAGGTACTTGCCGTCGGCGTCGATGACCGCGGCGGTGTTGTAGTACACGCCGACCTGGTCCTCTTCGTACATCGGGACGATGAGAACCATGCCGTGCTTCTTGGCGAGCTCCTGCATGAGCTTCGTGGTCGGCCCGTCGGGGATCTTCTCCGTGTACGAGTAGTGCTTCGCGTCCTGCACCTGACAGAAGTACGGCCCGTAGAAGAGCTCCTGGAGGCACATCACCTGCGCGCCCTGCTGCGCGGCTTGCGCGATGTACTTCGCGTGTTTGGCGACCATCGAGTCTTTGTCGCCGGTCCAGGCGCACTGGACGAGTGCCGCCTTCACGGTGGTCATCTCGCCCTCCCCTTTCGAACTTTGCCTTGGCCGCGATGCTAGTGGAGAGCACAATGACGCCGGCCGGCGCGCCTCGCGCGCGGCCGGCGCGGGAGGGTGTACGTGAGACGTCTAGCGATCGCCTTAGCAGCATTTGGGCTGGTTATCGCTGCTTGTGGTCAACCGGCGCCGGGTGCCGGGACATCCGCCGCCCCGAGCGCGACCGTCGCCGCGACGGCGTCGCCGACACGCGGTGGGACAGCGATCGTCGCGATCTGGCAGTTCCCGGCGACGCTGGCCGCTCATTACGCGAATCAGACGGTCACCGACATCGTCGACAACGGTGTCATCGAGGGTCTCGCGGAGACGAACACGAACGGCGACTACATCCCGACGCTCGCGAAGCAGGTGCCGACCATTGCGAATGGAGGCGCCAAGCTGAGCGCCGATGGGAAGAAGCTCGATGTCACGTGGGAGCTGAAGTCCGGAATCAAGTGGTCCGACGGAACGCCGCTGACCAGCGCGGACATCAAGTACACCTGGGAGATCTGGATGAAGGACCCCAAGGTGAACAACCGCACCGGTTTCAGCGAGATCGAGTCGATCGATCTGCCGAACGACCTCACTGCCGTAGTGCACTACAAGTCGATCTACGCGCCGTATCCGCTGAACTTCGGAGCGCTGATGCCGAAGGCGCTGCTCGAGAAGGAAGCGGACATCAGCAAGACCGATTACGTCCGCCGTCCGCTCGGGACAGGCCCGTTCAAGATCACGGAGTTCAAGACCGATGAGTCGATCACGCTCGAGAGGAACACGAACTACCGCGACCCGAACAGGCCCTACCTCGACAAGATCATCTTCAAGAGCGTGCCCTCGAGTCAGGTCGGCCTCGCGCAGCTGAAGGCCGGCGAGGTCCACGCGATGTGGAACCTCACCGAGGCCCAGACGCCGGAGGTGGAGAAGGAGACCTCACTCTCGCTCCTCGTCGTGCAGGGCCCGACCGTCGAGCGCATCGAGCTGAACACGGCCCAGAACAAGGAGTACACGGATCCCAACAGCGTGCACCCGGTGCTCGGCGACATCGAGATGCGCAAGGCGCTCCTGTACGCGACGCCGAAGCAGCAGATCATCGACAAGCTCTTGTTCGGCAAGGCGAAGCCGGGCAGCTCGCCCGTGTCACAGGGCTGGGCCGCATATAAGGAGCCTCAGGAGGGTTACGACCCCGCGAAGGCGAACGCGGCCCTCGACAAGGCCGGGTGGGTCAAGGGCAGCGACGGCATCCGCAGCAAGGGCGGGGTGCGCGCGTCGCTCACCTACGCCACGACGACCGGCGATCAGCTCCGCGAGCGTGTCCAGCAGGTGCTGGTCGAAGAGTGGAAGGCGATCGGCGTCGAGGTGAAGATCCAAAACCAGCCGTCGAGCGTGATCCTCTCCGGATCGTGCACCGGCAAGGATCCACGCAAGCTCGGGACGTTCGACCTGCTGATGTACGCGTCGACTCCGTCGATCGACCCGCACTCGACGATCTTGCCGCGCTACCACTCGAAGCAGATCCCGACGCAGGCCGACTGCTCGGGGCAGAATTACACGCGCTTCAAGGATCCCGAGGCTGACAAAGCGATCGAAGAGGCCGGCGGGACGCTCGACATCGAGAAGCGCAAGGCGGCCTACGCCAAGGTGATGAAGGCGCTCAACGACGCGTACGTGACCATCTGGATGTATGACCGCGCCAACATCGACGCGCGTGTGACGGGTCTCCAGGGTCTCGAGGGCAACGTATGGCGCCGGTTCACGTGGAACATCCAGGACTGGTGGCTGAAGAAATAGCCCCGAGCAGATAGGAGGGCGGCGGCGCCGTGGGGAGATACATCCTGCGCCGGCTCCTGCAGGCGCTGCCGCTCCTCTTTGCCATCAGCGTCGCATCGTTCGCGATCCTCAAGGCGACGCCGGGCGGACCGCTCGCCGCGTATGAGGGCAACCCCGACTTCACAGAGCAGGACCGCCTGCGTCTCGAGCACGCGTTCGGGCTCGACCGCCCGCTCCCGATCCAATACATCTCGTGGCTGGGCAGCTTCCTCACCGGCGACTGGGGCTACGGGTTCGCAAGCCACCAGCCGGTGCTGCTCCTCATCGGGGAGCGTCTGCCGAACACGCTCACCTTGATGGCCACGGTCTTCGTGGTCGTGCTGCTGCTTGCGATCCCCATCGGCGTCACGACCGCGCTTCGCCAGTACTCGGTCTTCGACCACGTGGTCACCGGAACGACGTTCACGTTCCTCTCCACGCCGACGTTCTGGCTCGGCCTCCTTCTCATCATCATCTTCGGATTGCAGCTGCGCTGGCTCCCGCTCGGCGGGATCCAGACACCGGGCGCGGCGTTCGATCTCGGCGACCGCCTGAGACATCTGATCCTCCCCGTGGCGACGATCTCACTCGTGCAGGTCGGCTCGCACGTGCGCTTCCTCAGAGCCTCGATGCTGGAGACGATCGGCCAGGACTATATGCGCACCGCGCGTGCCAAGGGTCTGGCCGAGCGCGTCGTCGTGCTGCGGCATGCGCTCAAGAACGCGGCGATCCCGCTGGTCACCGTCGTTGCGCTCGACATACCCGAGCTCTTCGTCGGCGCGCTCGTGACCGAGCAGATCTTCGGCTGGCCGGGTATGGGGCGCCTCTTTCTGGATGCGGCGTTCCGCTCCGACTACCCGGTGCTGCAGGGGATCCTCGCCGTCTCGAGCACGCTCATCGTCCTCTCGAATCTGATCGCGGATGTCGCCTACGGCTATCTCGATCCGCGGATCAGGTACTCCTGATGGCGACCAAGTCCGTCGCCGTACCGGTCGGCATCGAGCTCCGCACCGCCCAGCGCAGCCAGTGGACCATGGCGCTCGAGCGCTTCCGCGCCCACCGGCCCGCGGTCGCGGGTGTCGTCGTGCTCGGTACGCTCGCGCTGCTTTCGGCCGCCGCGCCGCTCGTCTCTCCATACGATCCGGACAAGACGGCGCTGCTCCTCATCTATGACCCGCCGTCGCTCGCACATCCATTCGGGACGGACGATCTCGGACGCGATCTTGCGACGCGGATCCTCTACGGCGGCCGGGTGTCGCTCGCGATCGGTCTGCTGGCGGTGACCGTCGCCGTATCCATCGGCACCCTGGTCGGCGTCGTAGCCGGCTATTACGGCCGCTGGATCGACAGCCTCCTCATGCGCTTCGTCGACATGATGTACTCGTTCCCCCGCCTCTTCCTGCTCATCCTGTTCGGTGTGTTCTTCAAGGGGATGACCATCGGCGTCATCGTGCTCGTGCTCGGCCTGCTTTCGTGGATGACCACATCACGGCTCGTGCGGGCGAGCTTCCTGTCGCTGAAGAATCGGGAGTTCGTTGAGGCCGCGCGCTGCATCGGCGCGAGCGACCGTCGGATCATCGTGCGGCACATCCTCCCGAATTCCATGGCTCCGATCATCGTCGCGGCCACGCTCGGCGTGGCGGCCGCGATCATCGCCGAGAGCACGCTGTCGTTCCTCGGCCTCGGCATCCAGCCGCCAACGTCCTCGTGGGGCAACATGCTCAACCACGCGACGACCGACATGGACAAGGCGCCGTGGATCGCGATCTTCCCCGGGCTCTTCATCTTCCTCGCCGTCGTCTCGATCAACTTCATCGGCGACGGCCTGCGCGACGCCCTCGACCCCCGTCACGTCGTCCGTCGGGCCTAAGTCGCGGCCGCCTCCGCAGGTTTTTCCAGGTAGCGCTCGGCGTGGCCGAGCGGACTGAAGAGGCGGAAACAGTCTCGCCGGTCCACAACTTCCAGAAGTCGGCGCGCATTCACGACGCAGCCCACCGGGAGTCGAACGCATACTTCCGTCGTGCCCGATACGCTCGACCGCTATCTCGAGCAGCACCGCGACCGTTTCACTTCGGAGCTGCGCGAGCTCTGCGCGATCCCGTCGGAGGCGACCGACCATAGCGCGCTCGACGCGGCGGCGCGGTGGTGCGGCGAGCGTTTGGTCTCGGCCGGCGCGGAGTCGCACGAGCTCCGGGTCGAGGGAGCGCCCGCGCTCGTCGTCGGCGAAGTGGGCGTGGGCAAGCGGACCCTCATCTGCGTGCAGCATTACGACGTCCAGCCGGCGGTGCCGCTGGATCTCTGGCGCAGTCCGCCGTACGACCCCGCGGTACGCGACGGCGCGGTCTTCGCGCGCGGTGTCGACGACAACAAGGGGCACCTGCTCCTGCGCATCCAGGCCGTCGAGGCGTACCGCGCGACGAGCGGCGACCTCCCGCTACACGTGCGCTTCCTGATAGAAGGAGAGGAGGAGAGTGGCAGCTCGAACCTCGCGCGTCTCCTCGCGCTTGACGCGACTCTGACCGACGGCGACGGCGCGCTCAAGGAAGGCGGCGCGATCGACGCGGCCGGACGTCCGCAGCTGCTCCTTGGCGGCAAGGGCATCTTCTACGTCGAGCTGCGCGTGCGCACGATGGCGCGCGATGCGCACTCGGGCGCCGCGACGCATCTGCCGAACGCCGCGTGGCGTCTCGTCACCGCCCTCGACACGCTCGTCGACCGCGGCGGACGCATCCTCATCGACGGCTTCTACGACAACGTGCGCAGGCCGACCGAGGCGGAGCGAGCCCATCTGGCGTCCCTCCCGTTCGAGGCCGACGTGATCAAGCGCCTCTACGAGATCGACTCGTTCGCCTGGGGCCGCTCCGACGTCGAGGCGCGCCTCGCGTCGGTGTACGAGCCGACCTGCAACATCTGCGGCGTGGTCTCGGGCTTCACCGGCGCGGGAACGAAGACAGTGATCCCGTCCGAGGCGATGGTGAAGATCGATTTCCGTCTCGTCCCCGAGCAGGATCCGGCGCGTATCGGGACGCTGCTGCGCGCGCATCTCGATCGCCGGGGCTTCAGCGACGTCGAGCTCAGCGCAAAGGAAGGCACACGGCCGTATCGCGGCCGCATCGACGATCCGCTCGTTCGCGCGGCGCAGGCGGTGGCCGAAGAGGAGATCGGGAAGCCCGCGCTGCTGATCCCGTCCTCCGGTGGCACGTCGCCGATGTGGCAGGTCTGCGGGAAGCGATCGCTGGCGAACGTCACCCTCGGAATGGGCCATCCCGGATCCGGCGCGCACGCGCCGAACGAGAACATCCTTCTCGCGAATTACTGGAAGGCGCTGCGCGCGACCGTCGCCCTGTTCCGCCGCTACGCCGATCAGGCCTGAGCGTGGAAGGCACCATCGAGATCCGGGCCCTGCGCTGCCGCGGACGACAGGGGACGACGGCGGACGAGCGCGCGCGTGAGCAGGAATATTTCGTCGACGTCGTGGTCCGGACCGATCTCGCCGACGCCGTCCGCAGCGACGATCTGGCGTCGGCGCTCGACATCAGCTCGCTCGCGAAGGTCGTGCGCGAGACCGTCGCCGAACGGCCGCGCGCTCTCGTCGAGCGCATCACCTTTGATGTCGCGCGCGGCGTCCTCGGACGCTTTCCCATGGTGAGCGAGGCGCGCGTGCGTGTGCTGAAACCAGAGCCGGACGGTCTCGGGGCGGAGGCGGAGGCCGTGGAGCTCGTGCTGCGCCGGTGATCCGCGCGCTCGCCGTACTCTCTGCTCTGTGACGACGGCGGTCGCGGCCAAGGCCCAGGTACGCACCGCGATGGACCCGCGCCGTTATCTCGGGGACGCGTGGCGACGCCCGATCTCGCGGGCCGTGGTGAAAGCGCTCCTGACCATCTGGGTGACGACGACTTTCACGTTCATCCTCATCCGCCTGATGCCGGGGAGCCCGGTCGAGCTCAAGATCGACGAGCTCATCCAGACGTCCAACGGGTCGCTCAGCTACGAAGACGCGAAGGCGATCGCCTCGGGCCTCTTCGCGATCAATCTCAACGCGCCGCTCCACGAGCAGTACCTCTCGTTCATCTGGAATCTTCTGCACCTCGATCTCGGCAACTCGTTCCTCTCGTCGGGAACGGGAGTGACCTCGATCATCCTCGCGGTGCTCCCCTGGACGCTGTTCTCGGTCGGCACCGGATTGCTGCTCAGCTTCATCGTCGGGATCGGGCTCGGGTTGCTCGCCGCGTACCGGCGCGACTCGCTCCTCGACCGCGTCGTGTCGACCGGCGGATCGCTCATCAGCTCGATCCCGAACTACCTGCTTGCGTTGCTGATGATCCTGTTCCTCGGCGTGCAGTGGCACCTCGTCAACTTCACGTCGATGCGCGGCGCGTATACGTCCGGTATGCAGCCCGGCTTCACGCCTGCCTTCATCGGCGACATCTTCTATCACGCGTCGCTGCCGATCACGATCTACTTCCTCACGCAGATCGGGCACTGGGTCCTATCGATGCGCAGCGCGACGCTGGCGGCGCTCGAGGAGGACTACGTCACCGCCGCGCGCGCCCGTGGTCTGTCCGACGGCCGCATCCGCACCGCCTACGTCGGACGCAACGCGGTGCTGCCACTCGTCACGCAGCTCGCGATCAGCGTGGGCCTCGTCGTCGGCGGTGCCGCGGTCATCGAGCAGATCTTCGCCTACCAGGGCGTTGGCCTTCGCCTGCTCGCGGCCGTCACCCAGCGCGACTATCCGGTCATCCAGGGGATCGTCATGTTGACGACGATCGCGGTCGTCGTAGCGAACCTCGCGGCGGATCTCCTGTACTCGAAGCTCGATCCGCGGATCGGTCGCGCGGGCGGCGCTTCCGGATGACGACGGCGATCCTCGACCGTCCGACCTTCGGTCAACGCCTCGTTGGGCCGTGGCGTGCGACCGTCGAGTTCCTCCGCCTGCTCTCGCGGCGACCGGTGGGTCTGGCCGGCTTCATCGGGATCGTGTTCTTCCTGCTGCTCGCGTTCGTCGCGCCGCTGTTCGTGCCGTTCCAGAACGACCCGAGCCTCGTGGACATCTACCTCACACCGTCGCAGGCGCACCCGCTCGGCACGGACTTCCAGGGCAAGGACGTCCTCAACCAGATCGTCTTCGGCGGCCGCGACATCCTCACCGTCGCGATCCTCGCGGCGCTCCTCTCGACCGTCATCGCCATCACGTTCGGATCGATCGCGGCCACCATCGGCGGGAGGGTCGACTCGACGATCCTCGCCATCACGGATGTGGTCCTCACACTGCCGAAGCTGATCCTGCTCATCGCCGTGGCGGCCATCCTGCGACCGACCAGCTTCGTCTTTCTCGCGGTGATCCTCGGACTGATCCAGTGGTCGAGTCTGCTCCGTCAGATCCGCGCTCAGGTCCTCTCGCTGAAGGAGCGCGACTACGTCGAGGCCGCGCGGTCCCTGGACCTTGGGCTCTTCCACATCGTCTTCCGCGAGATCCTGCCGACGATGCGCAGCTACATCGCCATCCACTTCATCTTCGCGATGACCGACGCGATGTATGCCCAGGTCTTCATCGTCTTCCTCGGCCTCGTGCCGGTCTCGGGATCGAACTGGGGCATCATGCTGTACTTCGCGCAGGGCCAGGGCGCGCTCTTCTTCCGCGACAGCATCTGGTACATCCTCAGCCCGATCCTCGCGATCACGCTGGTCCAGCTTTCGCTCGTCTCGTTCGCGTCGGCGCTCGAGGACATCTTCAACCCGCGGCTTCGCGGCTCGGCCTAACGCTCATGCCGGTCCTCTCGGTCCGCGGTCTTTCCATCGACTACATCACGCGCAAGGGTCCGGTGCATGCCGTGCGAGACGTCTCGTTCGAGCTGGAGAAGAGCGAGACGCTGGCGATCATCGGCGAGAGCGGCTCGGGGAAGACCACGCTCGCGGTCGGACTCATCCGCCTCTCGCCACGCGGCACGAAGGTCACGAGCGGAGAGATCCTTTACACGAAGGGCGGGCTGACGACCGATGTCCGAACGCTCGACGACGAGGACCTCCGCGAGTACCGCTGGGCCGAGGCCGCGATGGTGTTCCAGGCGGCCCTCAACTCCTTCAATCCCGTGATCACGATCTGGGAGCAGTTCAACGACACCGCGCGCGCACACGGGATGAAGGATCGCCGCCGTGTCCGCGACCGCGCCGACGAGCTGCTCGACCTCGTGCACCTCGACGCGAAACGTGTACTGCCGGCGTTCCCCCACGAGCTGTCCGGCGGCATGAAGCAGCGCGTTCTCATCGCGCTCGCCCTCATGCTCGAGCCACAGCTGGTCATCCTCGACGAGCCGACGACCGCGCTGGACATCCTCACACAGCGCTCGATCATCGATCTGCTGAAACAGCTGCGCGAGCGGCTGGGCTTCTCGATGATCTTCATCTCGCACGATCTCACGATCGCGGCGGAGCTGGCCGATCGCATGATCACGATGTACGCGGGGCGCGTCGTCGAGGAGGCGAACGTCGACGACATGTTCTACCGGCCGCGTCATCCGTACTCGGTGGGTCTGCTGCGCGCGGTGCCGCGCGTCTCGGGCGCCCTGGGCAGCGTCGCCTCCATCCCCGGCTCGCCGCCCGACCTCATGCGTCTCCCGAAGGGCTGCTCGTATGCCCCGCGATGCCCGTACGCGATCGACGAATGTCGCGCGGCCGATCCGCCGCTCGTCGCCGTCGACACCCTGCGGCATCAGGCCGCCTGCATCCGTTGGAAGCACGTCGCCGAGGTGATCGGCTCGAACGCCGAAGTCCCGGTCGCGGAGAAGCTGGCGTGACCGCGCTCATCGAGCTCGACCACGTCAGCCGAACGTTCGCGACCCCGGCCGGAGCCATCACGGCGGTGGACGCGGTGTCGCTCGCGCTCGGGCATGGCGAAGCGATGTGTCTGGTCGGAGAGAGCGGATGCGGCAAGACGACGACGGGCCGGCTGCTGACCGGTCTCCTGCGCCCGACGGGCGGCCGCCTGCTGTACGAAGGCAAAGACGTGTGGCTGACGAAGGGCGCGGACCTCGCGCGCTTTCGCCGCGCGGTCCAGCTGGTGCACCAGGATCCCTACGCATCGCTGAATCCGACGCGCACCGTGTTCCAGACACTGTCGGCTCCGCTGTACCGGCACAAGAAGGCGAGCTCATCGCGGCAGGCGCTCGGCGCGGTGAACGAGCTGCTGAAGCGCGTCGACCTCACGCCGCCCGAGAACTTCGTCACGAAGTATCCGCATCAGCTGTCGGGTGGCCAGCGTCAGCGGGTCGCGATCGCGCGCGCGCTCACGGTGGACCCGAAGGTCATCGTCGCGGACGAGGCGGTCTCGATGGTCGATGTCTCGATCCGCATCAGTCTGCTCAACCTGCTGCTTGCGCTCGCCAGGGAGTTCGGCGTCACGATCGTCCTCATCACGCACGACCTCGCGGTCGCGCGCTATTTCGCGCGGCGCGGTCGCATCGGCGTGATGTACCTGGGTCGTGTGGTCGAGCTCGCGGACACCGAAGCGCTCGTGACCGATCCCGCGCATCCGTACTCGGCCGCGCTCATCGCGGCCATCCCGGAGGCCGATCCGGACATCACGCGCTCGAAGAAGCGCGTCGAGCTCCGCAGCGCCGAGATCCCGAGCCTGCTCTCACTGCCACCTGGATGCACATTCCATCCGCGCTGCCCGCTGTCGGAGGCTGGCCTCTGCGACGTGAAGATCCCCGAGCTCCTTCCGATACCGGGTGCGCGCGAGGTCGCCTGCCACGTTGCCGTCCGGGAACGTACCGGCCAGCGAGCCGCGGTAACGGCCTAGATGGATCCGAACCTCCTCCAGGGCGCGTTCCGGCTCGGGTTCGTGATCCTCGCGCTCTCGCTGCTGGTACTTCCCTTCGAAGACCGCGAGTCGGCCGAGTTCGTCGCCACCGTGCTCTCCGCCGTGATCGGCTTCGTGTTCATCGGGATCGTTACCGTCCTCGCGCGATCATCGTTGCCGCCACCGCCACGCACGAAGACGCGCACGTCAGTCGACAAAGGCACCGCTAAGGGCTACAACGAGCCGGATTCGCATTCGGGAGGGAACTCATGACCGATTCGAACCTGAGATACGCACCGAGCCGGCGTCGCCTGCTTCGCGACGCGACGTTCACCAGCCTCGGACTCATCGCCGCGGCGTGCACGCCGGCGCCAAGCGGCTCGCCGAGCGCGAGCCCCGGTGGTGCCACCTCCACCAAAGGCGGCGAGTTCCATGGCGGCTGGCCCTACGTGCTCGCGCCACAGGGACATTGGAACTACTACGCGACCAACGCGATCCTCGGCGGGAGCATCTACACCGACCTCTTCATCTCGTCGCTCGCGGTGTACAACTGGGCTACCGCCAAGTACGACTACTGGGCCGCGGAGTCAGCTAAGCAGAACGGCGACAACTACGAGGTCAAGCTCCGTTCCGGCCTGAAGTGGGACGACGGCAAGCCGTTCACCGCGAAGGACGTGGTCACCACCTACTGGGTCGGCCGCCTGGCGAGCTACGGCATCTGGAACTTCATCGACAAGGTCGAGGCCATCGACGACCTCAACGTCCGCTTCCACTACACGAAGCCGACGAGCCTCGGCGAGCGCCTCATCCTGCGCAACGGCATCAAGCCGGACTCCGTCTTCGGCCCGCTCGCGAAGAAGGCTCAGGACTTCTACACGGGTGGCGGCACGAACTCGACCGATGCCGGCAAGGCGCTCATCAAGGAGATGAACGACTTCCGTCCGACGACCCCGTACTCGATCGGTCCGTACAAGATCGACACCGCGAGCGTGACCGCGGCCCAGCTCACGATGGTCCGCAACACCGGCGGACTCTTCGCCGACAAGGTGAACTTCGACAAGATCGTCATCTACCAGGGCGAGACCGCCGAGATCACGCCGCTCGTCCTCAACGGCGACGTCGACTACGCGACGCACGGCTTCCCGCTCGCCACGGACAAGGCGTTCCAGGACAAGGGCTACCGCATCATCCGCGGTCCGATCTTCACCGGGCCGGCCCTGTACTTCAGCTGGGACAACGCCCCCGAGTTGCAGGACAAGCGTCTGCGGCAAGCGATCGCGATGGCCTTCAACCGTGAAGAGGCCGGCAAGATCTTCTACGGGACGTCGGCCCGCGCGCCGAAGTACATGGCAGGCTTCCCGGACAGCCTGGTCCCGAACTGGATCAACTCCGGCGACGTGTCCAAGCTCAACGCCTACGCCTTCGATGTGACCAAGGCCGACCAGCTCATGAAGGACGCGGGCTACGCCAAGGGCAGCGACGGCATCTACGCCAAGGGCGGGAAGGCGCTTTCGTTCGAGCTGTATTTCCCGAGCGACTTCCAGGACTGGGCCGCGGCGGCCACCTACGCGTCGGACGCGCTGAACAAGTTCGGCATCAAGATCACGCCGCGCGGCGCGATCCGGTCGACGCAGCTGCCGGACATGAACAACGACAAGTTCCAGATCGGACTGAATCCCTGGGGCATCGGCAACCCACACCCACAGGCCTCCCTGGTGCGGCCGTTCCGGGAATTCAACAAGGACGCGACGGGCGGCGGCATGAAATATCCGCTCACGCAGACGTACTCCGGCGGTTCGATCAACTTCGACACGATCCTCGACGACGCGATCACCGGATACGACACCTCGAAACAGAAAGACCCGATCACGAAGATCGCCCTCGCGTTCAACGAGCTGCTGCCGATCATCCCGATCTACGAACGGCTCAACAACAACCCGATCAACGACAAGGTACGCGTCACCGGTTGGAAGCCGGACGGCGACCCGATCTACACGCAGGGCGGCGGCGACAATTTCACCATCGTCATGCTCATGGATGGGACGCTCCGCAAGATCTAGCACGAGACCGACCTGGTCCGAGAAGGGCGCTCCGAAGAGGAGCGCCCTTTTCTATACGCTCGCGGCGTGCCACTGGGCGTGGGCGTCATCGGTGCGGGGTTCGCGGGTGCGATGCACGCGCACAGCGCGCTCGGCCTCGATGACGTGCGGGTCGTGGCCGTGGCGGCCCTCCCGCTCGATCACGCCGCCGCGCTCGCGAAGGAATGTGGCGCTCGCGTCGCGACCGCCGAAGAGATCTGCGCCGCTCCCGACGTCGACCTCGTCGTCGTCGCGACGCCGACGCACCTCCATGCGGAGTACGCAATCCTGGCCGCGAAGGCGCGCAAGCACGTGTTCTGCGAAAAGCCGATCGCGCGGACGCGCGAGCAGGCGGAGGCGATGGTGCGCGCGTGCGATGCGGCCGGCGTCAGCCTCGCGGTCGGCCACGTCGTGCGCTACTTCCCGGAGTACCAGCGCGCGAAGCAGCTGCTCGACGACGGCACGCTCGGCCGTCCCGCGATGGCGACGCTGACGCGCGGCAACTTCTCGGTCGGCTCCGCACGCGAGTGGTATCTCGACCCCGCGAAGAGCGGCGGGGTCGTCCTCGATCTCATGCTCCACGACCTCGACACCGTTCGCTGGTGGTTCGGCGAGCCCTCGCGCGTGTACGCGCGGCGCTTCACCGGGAACGCCGGCCTCGAGTACGCGCTCGCGACGATCCGCTACGAGGATCGCCCGATCGTCCACATCGAAGGCAGCTGGGCCGAGCACTCGGGCTTCCGCACCGGATTCGAGCTGCGCGGCGATCGCGGCATGCTCGTGCACGACAGTCGTGCGGCATCGCCCCTGACGGTGCAGTCGCCGGCCGGCCCGGCGAGCCCGGCGATGATGGCCACGCCGACCTTGAGCGAATCGCCATATCGCCGGCAGCTGCGCGATCTCTTCGCGCGGATCCGGCGCGGCGAGCGCCCCCGCGTGGACGGCCACGAAGGCCTCCGCTCGCTCGCGCTCGGCCTGGCCGTGATCGAGTCCGCCGACAGCGGCACGGTCATCGAGTGGAAGGCACCGGCATGAGTCGCCGGCTACGCGTCGGCCTCATCTCGTTCGCGCACGTGCACGCCGCCGGCCTCGCGAGCACGCTGCGCGCGCTCGAAGCGGTCGAGTTCACCGGGATCCACGACGAGGATCCGGCGCGCGGAATGGCCGCCGCGAGCGAGCACGGCGCGAGGTGGCACGAGACGCTCGACAGCCTGCTGGCGGCAAGCGAAGCCGTCGTCATCGCCTCCACGAACGTCGACCATCGCCGCTACACCGAAGCGGCCGCGGCGAACGGCGTGCACGTGCTGAGCGAGAAGCCGCTCGCGACCACCGTGGCCGACGGGCGCGCGATGATCGATGCGTGCGGGCGGGCCGGGGTCCAGCTCGGTGTCGCGTTCCCGGTGCGATGCAGTCCTGCGGTCGTCGCGCTGAGAGAGGCGATCGCCGGCGGCGCGCTCGGGCGGATCCGCGCTGTGCGTGCGACGAATCCGGGCCAGTACCCGGGCCGCTGGTTCGGCGACGAGCACCTCGCCGGCGGCGGCGCGGTCATGGATCACACCGTTCACGCCGCCGACGCGATCCGCTGGCTCCTGGGCGACGAGTTCGCGCGCGTGCACGCGGAGCTCGGCTCGTTCATCTACGGCCTCGCGGTCGAGGACTGCGGCCTGCTCACCTGCGACCTCGTCAGCGGCGCATTCGCATCGATCGACTGCAGCTGGTCGCGACCGCAGACGTTCCCGACCTGGGGCGGCGTGACGCTGCATGTCGTCGGCGAGAAGGCAACGGTCGACGTCGACGTGTTCCGGCAGGCTCTCACCCATTACGACGACAGCGCGGGCCACACCCGCCTGCTCGGCTGGGGCGATGATCTCACCGCGCGAATGGTCGGAGACTTCGCTCGCGCGATCCTCGCCGGCCGCGACGTTCCGATCAACGGTGAGGACGGGCTGCGGGCGCTGGAGGTCGCGGTCGCGGCGTATCGATCAGCGGAGACGAAGCGGCCGGTCGCGATCGCCGACATCGGCGCATGACTGCGGACGCGCGAGCGCTCGGAGACTACCCCGAGATCGCCATCGTCCTCGGCGCGGGCCTGAAGGGGATCTCCCGTTCGCGGATCTTCGTCGAAGACGAGTCGCGCGACACCGTCGCGAATGCCGCGCTCGTGGCTGAGCGCTATCTCGCGTCCATCACGCCGCGGCCGCTCGTCATCGTCACGTCGCCGTTCCACATGGCGCGCGCGCTCGCGATCTTCGCCATGGTGCTCGGCCCGTCCTGGCCGCTCGAGGGTCGTCTCGCGGGGCGCACCGGACAAGACGAAGCGCGCGAGGCGACCGAGACGCTGTATCTCGGCCACGCTCGCGCGCTTCTTGAAGGGATCACCCCGGGCGACATCGCGCGCATCGCTGCGCGCGTGCGGAGCCGGGCCGACTACCCGACGCCACGCCGACGTTAGGCGGCGAGGCCCATCGCTTTCGCGCTGGCGGCATCGAGAGCCTCGACGCCGACGTCGACCTTCACCTTGTCGCCGACCATGACGCCGTTTTGGATGGGCTGGTTCCACACCAGACCGAAGTCCTTACGGTCGATCGTGATCGTCGCGGAAGCACCGAGGTGCTTGCCGCCCCTGCCGTCGACGCCAACACCCTCGAGCTCGACGTCGAAGGTCACGGGGCGGGTCACGCCGCGGATCTTCAGATCTCCGCTCACGGCATAGCGGTTCTCACCCTTGGGGAAGACCGCCGAGCTCGTGAACACGATCTCGGGGTAGTTCTCCGCGTCGAAGAAGTCCGCCGAACGCAGGTGTCCGTCGCGGCGCGCGTCGCCGGTGTCGATCGCGGTCACGTCCGCGCCGATCTCGAAGCTGGCGCGCTCTGGGTTCTCGGGGTCGAGCTCGATCTCCCCGCGCAGCTTGCCGAGCCGCCCGCGGACCGTGCTGACCATCATGTGTTTGACGGAGAACGTCGCCTGTGTGTGTGCTGGGTCGATGTACCAGACCATGTTGCTTGTGCCTCTTCCTTTGGCGCTCGCTGAGCGCCGGTAGTTGATGATACAATCAACTCGTTGACCACACAACCTATTCCAGCTACCCACAAGAAGCGGAAGCTGGCGCCGGCAGAGCTCCGCGCCTGGATCGCATTCATGCGGGCCGGGCTGAGGATGACGCGCGCCATGGACCGCGATGCCGAGGCGACCGGCCGTTTGCTCTTCTCCGAGCATCACATCCTCGCGACGTTGAACGAAGGGCCGCCGGAGGGGATCCGGCCGACGGAGCTCGCGGAGCAGGCCGGGCTGACGAAGAGCGGCCTCACCAGGGCGCTCGATCGGCTCGAGACGCAGCACCTGATCGAGCGGCGCGTTTGCCCGTCCGACGCGCGGGGGCAGCTCATTGTCATGACCGCGCAGGGGCGGCGCGTCCTCAAACGCTCCGCGCCGGCACACTTCCGCTCGATCGCTCGTAACTTCGCCGACCACCTGACAGACCGCGAGGTGGATGTGATCACGACCGCGATGGAGCGCGTCGCCGAGGCCGCCGTCAGCCGCTGAGCAAGGCCGGGCCGATGTCGCTCCTGACGAACGGTCGGGAGGGAACTAATGGACGCGATCGTCCTCGCGGTTTCACAGGAGAACGCTGACGCGCTCCTCGATGGCAAGCGCAGCACGGATCACCGCGCGCTACCGCCGACGCGACTGCCGGCCCGCGCCTATCTCGCGGTGGTCGGCACCGGAACGGTGGTGGGCGAATGCGTGCTCGGTGAGCGCGCGGGCCGCACCGCCAAAGGCTGGACGTTGCCCGTGACCAAGCCGCGCCGCTACCGAAAGGCTCGGCCGCTCGCGGACTTCGGCCTCGCGAAAACGCCACGCAGTTTCAGATACGTTGCGAAATGAGCGCGCGGTAGGCCGGGCTTAGTTAGCCGGACGCCACGCGAAGGTCACGTGGGTGATGAGCTGGCCGTCCGTCTCGAAGGTCCAGGTGGTGTAGTTCGCGAAGTGGCCCGGCGCGCGGGTCAGACCGCGGAGGGTCACGGTCGTCCCGTCGATGTGCTGCTCCCGGATGCGCCGGATGAAGGCCGGGGCGCCGCGGACGAGGCGTCGTGCACCGTCGCGACCCTCCAGCTGGGGGTCGCCACCGGGCAGCTCGATCTGCACGTTTTCTGCACAGACGGCCGCGGCACGCTCGGGGTCGCGCGCCTCGAGCGCGTCCATGAATGTCTTGGCGGCTTCCAGCGGATCGGGCATAGGGAGGATTATTCAGGACGTGCGGCCCCTGCGGGGACTTCTGCCGTATGCCCTCGTCGCCGCGCTGGTCGTTGTCGCCTCGGTCGTCGCGATCGTCATCTCGACCACGGGCACGCCCGCCGGGCCCGGCGCGGCCGCGTCGGCGTCACCCTCGGCCGCCGCCAGCGCCTCGCGACAGGCCGTCACGGACCTCTCGCCGAACGGCCGGCTGGCGTACTGGCGCGCGGAGCCGAACGGCGACCATCTCCTGTGGATCGCGAACGCCGACAACTCGCGCCGGCGCTCCGTCGCGAAGACCGACAATCCGAGCTCGATCACAAAGACGAAGTGGTCGGTCGACGGCAACGCCATCGCCTACGTCGAGGGCGGCATTCGCCTCGTCGTCGTGCGCATCGATGGCGCGACGACGTCGTACACGCTCGCGCCCGAGCTGCGCGCGGACAGCTACCGCATCGTCGATCACCGGTTCTCGCCGAGCGGCGCGCGCATCGCCGCGACCGTGCAGCGCCAGAGCGGTAGCCAGAGCGACATCTACGTCGGAGCGGCGAACGGCACTTGGACCCGCATTACCACCGTCGAGGACGCGCTCGCGGCCGACTGGCTCGACGAGGACGAGCTGCTCGTGCAGACGACGGGCGGCGTGATCTCGGCCGTGCGCGCGACCGGGACCAATCAGTTCCGCCCGCTCACCGGCCTGCAGGCGTCGTCACCGGTCGTCGGCGGCGACGGCCGCGTCCACTTCCTCGCGGGGCGCGTGACGCAGTTCGCGGGCGCGACGGAGACATTCGTGTTCGCCGCTGCCGCGAACGTGTGGAGCATGACCGCCGACGGCACGGACGTGCGACGCGAGATCACTCCGCCCGATCAGGACAGCCTGCGCCTCGACGGCACCTGGCCCGGCGGATACCTCTATCACCGCGGCACGACTCCGGCGCAGCTCGTGATCGGCTCGATCCCGATCCTGTTGCCGTCGAACGCCGGGCTGATCGAGCGCATCACGGTCTCGCCCGACAAGCGCTACGCGATCGGCTTCGCCGGCACGACCGTCGTCCGCGTCGACATCACACCCGCCGGCCTCGCGCCGAATGCGGTCCTGCTCCTCGGCTCGATCGATGGCGGCGACGTCTGGTTCCCGCGCGCCGCGCCGCTCGCGAGGGCCGCGCCCACTCCGCGCGCTGACGCACCCGCGGTGCGTTATAGCTTCGCCCTCGGCGGCAACATCTGGACGATGGGCGCGGACGGCGTCGCCGCGTTGCTGCGGACAGGCGCGAGCAACGCGCAGACGCAGCGCCGCTTCACCATTCCGCTGCCGCAGTGGTCGCCCGGCGGGGACCGCATCCTCACCGTGGAGAGCCTGGGCACCGGTGCGTCGGCGCAGCAGCTGATCCCAGTGACGATCGACCGCGCCGGAAAGGTGACGCGTCTCACCGCGCTCTCCTCCGTCGCGCCCGCGGTCGCGTGGTCGCCGGACGGCTCGCTGGTCGCCGCGGTCGCGCTGCCCGCGTCGCCGCAGGATCCCTCGATCCTTCTCAGTGAGCTCAGCGTGAGAGTGGTCAGCCTCGACGGGGCCGTCGGTCAGTCCATCCCTGGCCGCGAGGTGGTGTGGACGAAGCCCGGGATGTTCGTGCTGACGAACGGGACGATCCGCGCGAACGACCGCGCGCGTGACGAGCAGGCCATCGAGCTGTGGGCCGGCACGCAGAAGCGCACGGTGACCACGCTGGCGCGGATCATCGGCGACGCGCGCGCGCAGGCGCCGTCGGTGACGAAGGGCATCACGTCGGTGAGCAACATCACGGCCGCGTCGGACGGCACGTTCGCCGCGGCGCGCGTCGCGTTCCTGGGCACCACCGCGACGCCGTTCCTCGTCCTGCTGCGCGCGTCCGACGGCGCTGCGATGCAGTACGTCCTCAGCGATCGCATCGCCGACGAGGCGTGGTCGCCGGCGCGTCCGCTCATCGGTTACACGGTCACGCTGGGTGGCCAGGGGATCCTGGGCACTCCCCAGGAATCGAAGCCGGTCGCGACGGTCCGCGACCCGGCGAGCGACGCGGTCATCGCGGAGGTCGATGGTCGCTTCGCGGGCTGGTCGCCTGACGGCGCGTGGTTCTACGTCGCGACGAGCGGCGGGCTCTACGCGCGTCCGCTCGCGGGCGGATCGCTCGTCCGCGTGAGCGGCATCGGCGTGCCGGTGAGCATCACGAAGCCTTAGGTTCGCTGCGCCTCGAACACCGGCGCGGTCTCACGAAAGCGGCGGATGAGCGCGATGTGGTCGTCCACCGTCGCGCACCCCGCGCCAATGGTGCTGAACTCGAGATGGCTCATGCCCATTTCGGCGAAGCCCTGCGCGATGCGCGCCCAGTCATCGGGTGTGCGCTTGGCGGCGGCCACGCGGCCCTCGATCGGGAACGTCGCGGCGTCGCGGCCAGCCTCGCGCAGATACGAACGAAACGAGGCGAGGCGCTCGCGACCGGCGTCGTCGGGCTGCAGGTGCGTGAACCAGCCGTCGGCCAGCCGCGCGATGCGTCGCACTGCCAGGTCCGCGTTGCCGCCCATCCAGATCGGGATGGGCCGCTGCACCGGCAGCGGGTTGAGGCCGGCGCGGTCGATGCGGTGCCAGCGTCCGCTGTAGTCGACGACCTCCTTCGTGAAGAGCAGCCGCAGCACCTCGATCTGCTCCTCGATCCGGCGCGCCCGGTTGCGGAACTTCTCGCCCAGCGCGACGTACTCGACCTCGTTCCAGCCAAGGCCGACGCCAAGCCGAGTCCGACCCTTCGTGAGGACGTCGACTTCGGCGGCCTGCT
>WNEZ01000353.1_pt1 | contig 36657 bp, 39 predicted proteins | sample 5400521 | NCBI WGS metagenome assembly WNEZ01 (sample SAMN13153339, study PRJNA577476) | soil metagenome | isolation source: 120 cm saprolite under Douglas fir tree site 2 hole 1 replicate 1 | place: USA:California | collected 2015-04-18 | reverse complement strand
GTGGATACATTTTTCCAAGGGCTCCAGAACAGTTCGTTACCTCCCCGCTCTGCCTTGTAGGCTACGTGCGATGGGACGCACGGTCTGATCGAGTTCCTCCTCTCCAGACAATCATTTTCAGCAGCTTTACAGGTCGCACTAAAGGTTGCCGACCACCCGGGAGTTGGCCAGACCACTCAATACAACCAGGCAGTAGATCACTTCGAGTGGTTCGTCACTCGACCGCTGGGCTGGCCTGCTCCTTCCATCGTTGTTCGTTTACGCCCATCATGAGGAGCCACAGCATTACCGATCCTTGCCCGAGGATGCCGAGTGCCAGATTGTAAGGGGACAGATAGTGCGCGAGCGGTGGCGATAGAAAGGTGAGCCAGCCGAAACCGGCACACGCTATCAGCCCGCCAAGAATTCGAGGCAGAAGGGCCGACCTGAAAATGAGGTAGCCGATCAGGAGGCAATAGAACCCGTCAAATACCACGGGAATATCGACGCCCCGAGGATTCCATCGAAGAGCCCCAAAGGTGAGTCCCACAAGGTTGAAGGATGCCGCCAGCAAAGAGAGGCCCCTGTTCACTGGCTTGAAGATCCCATAAAGGAGCAGCGTCACGGCGATCATGCTCGAGACCGCGATAAGATCGGCCGCGATTTCCAGCCTCCGAACGAAGAACTCACCGAATACCGCCGAGAGTAAGCCGAATAAGAAAAGGGCACCTGCGATCCTGGCCTTGAAACGTGGTAACGCTTCTGCAATCCGTTTCATCATTTCGTAGCTCCAGGAGGGGCCGCTTCAGGTTATGTTGTATCACCGATACGTCGGAAACCCGCAAACGCCTGGTAAGTTCGCTTGTAGGTAGGGATCTCCGCGTGGCGTCGGTTCTCGACGGATTACGGGCAAACAGGAAGGAACCGAATTACTTCTTGTTTGCCGACAATTCGCGCAGAGCCTAATTTTGCACTTCCCAGAACTCCGCTTGCGCAGGTATCGTAGCTCGGGCCGCGCTCTTCTCGGAAGGAGGATGGGATGCTTTTTCTAAGACGCCAACTGCTTCGAACTCTGTCATTTGCTTTCGGGTCGAGCTTCATCTGGAGCCGGAACCAACTCGGCATCGCTGCGCAGACAGCCATACAGCTAAATGTCATCCCTCCCCTTGCGGGGGCACCTGTTCGCGATGGGATCGCTGGAGGAGCAGAAATGGAAAAAGTGACCGGAATCGGAGGATTCTTCTTTCGAGCCAAAGATCCGAAAACGTTGAGGCTTTGGTACCAGCAACACCTGGGGATTTTGACGATACCAACGACCTCCGAGGAACACGGGTGGCAGCAAGAGGCAGGACCAACCGCTTTCGCTCCCTTCGCTGAGACGAGCGACTATTTCGGGGATGCCCACAAGGTTTGGATGTTGAACTTTCGAGTGCGGGATCTCGACAAAATGGCGGCCCAGCTACAAGCTGCGGGAATCGCTGTCAAGATTGACCCGCAGTCTAATCCCTACGGCCGGTTCGCTCGCCTGCATGACCCTGAGGGGAATCCGATCGAATTGTGGCAACCTAAGGTTCCAGACACTAAAGGCTAGGTCGCGAAACAGTTCAGGACTGTTTCTGAATTCTTCCTGAGTTACGGGCAACTCTGACCTTACAGTCGCGCCAGTACTCTGATCATTGATCGGTGGCACGGAGGCCACCGGTCATGAAGCAGAAGCCAAGTTCCAGAAGAAGACGCAGCAGCACCAAGTCCGTCCTACGTTTGCCCGACCTGGAGCACGCCAAGGCCGCGGTGTTGAACAGCCTCAACTCAGCAGACGCAGAGCGGGGCTATGGTCACGCTATCGACGAATTCGTTGACTGGTACTGTTCGGAACCGCGCTTGGCGTTCAACAGAATAGTGGTCTTGCGGTATCGCTCGCATCTCGAATCCCTTCAACTCGCACCCGGCACAATCAACCTGCGTTAATCTTTGGCGATCGGCAAGCCTGCCTCCAGCCAACCCCTCCAGCCGCCGTCCATGGATTCGACGTTGTTGTAGCCCATTTTCTGCAGATTGTCCGCCACGAGTGCGGAACGGAATCCGCCGCCGCAATACAGAATCAGCTTCGCATTGGTGTCCGGGACACGCTGCTCGATGTCGCGTTCGATAATGCCACGGCCCATGTGGGTAGCGCCTGGTAGATGTCCCTTGGCCCACTCGTTGTCCTCGCGGACATCCACGAGCAAAAAGTTTTCGCCTGCGTCCGCGCGGCGCTTTACGTCGGCGACATTTGTTTCCTTGATCTTCTTTTTCGCTTCGTTCACTAATTTCAGAAATTGTGCCGCATGGGCCATCGCAAAACTCCTTCGGGAAAATGACTCGAGGCGAGCATAACACAGAGGAAAGGCCCCTTCGACCAGCCGCCAGCCAAGCCGAAATCCAACAATGGAGTCCAATATGGCACAGCCAGAAATTGGTGATGGCTAACTTGGCGGCGTATCCGCCTTTGGCTTGTCACCGGCGCCCTTCTTGGCAAAAGAGCGCACCAGGTTCACGAAGTTCCAGCGTGTTCGCTCTGGCGATCGATCACCTTCGCCCGGCATCTTCCCCTTACCGTTGCTAATAATCCAAAAGAGCTCGCCATCGGTCATTTTCTCGATGGATGAAGCGTCCCGCCAGTCGCGGAGTTCAAGTTTCATGTCCGCGGCGAGGTCCCCTTTTCCGTCGCCCGCCTTGCCATGACACATCGCGCAATTGTAGCCAAAAAACTTGCGTGCTTCCGCTAATCCTTCCGGTGTAGGTGGAACAGGATTCTTTTTGGCGCCGTCTTCAGGCGACATTTTTGGCTCCGCGGATGCCGGCTTTTCCTGGGTGGATTTCGGCTCAGAGTACGCAATCCCGAAACCTCCGAGCAGAATCGCACCCAGGGCAAGAACTGGCCTGCGCATAGTTTCCTCCTGACTGATGAGCCGGCCGAGTGAGCGAGTTCGGCTTGATTTTGAGCGGATTCTACGCCCAGGGAATACGGATGGAAAGGATAAAAAAAATAAATGATGGGTTTATCGATCCGGAGGGGAAAGGCTATTCCAGGTCACGCCAGTTGGGCCCGGAGCCAATTTCAACAGCGATGGGCACCGTCAGTTTGTGGACGCCTTCCATTTCCTCTTTAACGAGTTTTTCCAGCTTGGCACGTTCCTTTGCGGGAGCCTCAAAGAGCAGCTCGTCGTGCACTTGCAGGATCATCTTCGCTTCGAATTTTTCTTCCGCCAGCCGCCGGTTGATACTGATCATCGCCAGCTTGATCAAATCGGCGGCCGTGCCCTGCAACGGCGAATTGAGCGCGGTGCGCTCCGCAAAATTGCGCAGCTGCATCTGCGGTGAATTGATTTCCGGAATCGGGCGAATTCTCCCGAACAGCGTCTTCGCCACGCTGGTTTTGCGCGTCTCGGCAAGAATCTTGTCCAGGTATTCCTTCACGCCGCTATAGCGCGTGAAATAAGCGCCGATGAATTTCGCGGCTTCTTTCTGCTCGATTCCCAGTTGCTGCGCCAGCCCAAATGGCGAAAGGCCGTAGATGATGCCGAAATTAATGGCTTTCGCAGCGCGCCGATGCTCCGCATTCTGCGCCATCGGCCCCACGCCGAATACTTCCTGGGCCGTCCGCGCATGGATGTCTTCGCCACTGCGGAACGCCTCGACGAGCACGGGATCTTTCGAAAAGTGCGCCATGATGCGCAGTTCGATCTGCGAATAGTCCGCGGACAGCAGTATCTTTCCTTTCTCGGCGACGAAAGCGGCGCGAATCTCCCGTCCCAACTCGGTTCGTATCGGGATGTTCTGCAAGTTGGGGTCGCTTGAGCTCAGCCGGCCCGTGGCCGTCCCGGTCTGCGAAAAGCTGGTATGCAATCGTCCGGATTCCGGTTGGATCAATTTCGGAAGTGCGTCCACGTAAGTAGACTTGAGCTTGGCGATTTCCCGGTATTCAATGATCTTCGCGGGAAGTGGATGCTGCGCCGACAATTCTTCGAGAATGTCGGCGGCCGTGGACCGTGCTTTTGCTTTTCCGCGCCGCGCGTTGGGCTGAAGATTCAGTTTGTCAAAAAGGATCTCCGCCAGCTGCGTCGGCGAGTTGACGTTAAATTCCAAGCCTGCCAGCTTCCAGATCTCTTTCTCCAGGCGGCGGATTTCCTTCTCCATTGTCTGCGACATTTTCCCGAGCGCTTTAGGGTCGACGCGGACACCGACCCGCTCGATATCCGCAAGCACCGGCGCGAGCGGCAAGTCTATTTTGTCGTAAACGTTTTCGAGATTTTGCTCCAGGACTTGCGCGTGAAGCGCGGGCGCAAGCCTTTGCAGATAATCGGCGCGCTCGCCTGGCCCCCCACCCATTATCGCGTTGAACTGCCGCATCACCACGTCGGAGAAGTTGTGATTCGCCGTCGTCGGACGCAGAAGATAGGAATATATCTGCGTCGCATGGCGGAGATTCGCTGCCCGGCCAGTGAGCAGTTGGAAGAGTTTTGGGTCGTGGACGATTTTTGGCCGTTTGGGATCGGCTAGCAGTGGCGCGAGCGCTTTCAACGCATCGCCTTTTTCATCCAGCCAGACAGAACGCCCTTCGCCTGCTTTGGCTGAAACTTCGATGGAAGCGACACGCGTTCCGAACCCTTCTGTTTCGCGCTCGCCAACTTCGAGATTCAGCCAGATCGCCACCGGCTGCTTCGCGGGAAGTTTCGCCAGATACTCGCGGAACTCTGAAACGTCAGCAAACTGCGCGTAATCCGCCTTCACGGCCGATTCAGAATCCGCCGGCGCGGAAGACGCCACCGCCTCCGAGCCCAATTCTCGGAGCAACGAATTGAAACCAAGTTCGCGATAGAGCGCGGCCAGCGTATTCACATCGGGCGCGCGAAGTTCCAGAGCGTGCAAGTCGAGTTCGAGAGGCACATCCGTGGCAATCGTCGCGAGCTGTTTGGACATCATCACCTGCTCACGCTGCTGCTGCAGTGCTTCACGATACCTTTTGTTCGCAACTTCATCGGCGTGATCCAGCGCGCCCTCCACGCTGCCATATTTCTGGATCAGTTCGGTCGCGCCTTTTTCGCCGATGCCTTTCGCGCCGGGAATGTTGTCCACCGTGTCGCCCAGCAGGGCCATTAAATCGATTACCTTTTCCGGCGGAACACCGAGGATTTCCTCCACCTTTTTCTCGTCTACGATGATGTCTGCCTTCGCACCGCCGGAGCCCGTGCGCAGCGTTCGAACGTTCTTTCCAACCAGCTGCATCATGTCTTTGTCATTGCTGACGATCAGGACTTCGAGCTGCTTGTTGGCGCCCTGCGTGGCCAGCGCGCCGATCACGTCGTCCGCTTCGTAACCATCAAACTCCAGAATCGGCAGGTGCATCGCTTCGCACAGCTTTCGAACGTAGGGAATCTGCACGGAGAGATCGTCCGGCATGGGCGGGCGCTGCGCTTTGTATTTCTCAAAAAGCTTGTCGCGAAACGTCGGGCCCTTGGTGTCGAAGACGATGCCCAGGTAATCCGGCTGATAGTCCTTGATAATCCGCCGCAGTATGTTCGCAAAAAGAAATGGCACTTTCGTGGGAATCCCGGAGGGGCCGTTCATGCGGTTCATGGGCGCATAAAACGCGCGGTAAATATGCGCCATGGCATCCACAAGGAAGAGCTTTTTCGGACCAGAAGGCATGCGGGCGAGTATAGCAAAGGATACGGAACAGCCTGGAGGCGCATGCCTCAAAAGTCTGCTTGCTTCTCTGGACCCTTTTCGGATTTTGGTCGGCAAAGTCACCCAAATTGGGCGTTGAGTGCGGCAAGCAGTAAAGACACTATAAGCGAGAGGATTTCCGCTCTTGCCCGACTACAAATCCCTTGTCCGCAGATATTACTCCGAACTCTGGAATGAATGGAGCGCGGCGACTCTCGAAGAACTCATTTCGCCGAGTATTGTCTTCCGCGGCTCAATCGGAACTGGCGTGCTTGGCATCGAAGAGTTCAAACAATACGTGAGCAAAATCCGCGCCGCGTTTCCCGATTTTCACAATCATATCGAAGAGATCATCGGCGAGGGCGATAAGGTAGCCGTCCGGCTGACGTACACTGGCACTCACCGGGGAGAATTATTCGGTTTCTCCGGCACCGGAAAGAAAATCACCTACCAGGGCATTGCCATCTTTCAATTTCAAGAAGGCAAGATCGGTTCAGGGTATGTGCTCGGCGACACGGAAAGCTTGAAGCGCCAGATTGCCTCGGCATAAAGCGAAGCCGCGCGGAGATTTTTCCCCGCGCGGCTTCCGTGGTCGTCAGTTTGTAGTTACTGCTTGTTCGGTTTGTCGGCTTGCGGTTTCGATTCGGATTTTGTCTCCGCCTTGTTTGCCGCAGGCTGCTTGGATGCGCCCTGTTCGCCGGCCTGAGCCTGCGAAACCAGCAACATCCGCGTGCCGCTGTCCAGGTGCACGTTCTTGCCCGCCGAGGTGATTACCGAACCCTGCGTGGCATTCGACGCCGCCGCGTTCAGGTTCAGACCATTCAGGCCGAACACGCCTTGGCTGTTGGAAGTGAGCTGACCAGCGGCGTTCAAGCCGCCGACGGCTCCTTTCGACGCACCGGCAACGCTTCCGCCAGCGTTCGCCGCGGTATTCATCGCTCCGCCGGCAACCCCGCCGACGTTCGCTGCGGTGTTCGTCACTGCACCTGCCGCGCCGCCTGCTGCCGATGTCACTCCACCAAGAGCGCCGCGTCCGCCCGCCATTCCCGATCCAGCCGCAGAAGCGCCCATGCCGCCCATCGTGTCCATGTCCGATCCCGCCGCCGAAGCGCCGCTTTGCGCGGAAGCAATCGCCTGAATCGCGACGTTCAACGGAATTTCCTGGCCATTTTTCAAGATCGCTTTGTCAAACACGATCCCCAGCGACGATTCCGATTCGCCCTTGGCGCGAGCCGAAGCCTGCGTCACGTGACCCACCAGCTTCGAGCCCTTGGGGATCACCGTTTTTCCTTCGGACTTCGCCGCTTCCGTCGTGTGCGCGCTCACCGCGTCACCCGGCTTGCACTTTTTCGAGTCAACCGGCGAACTCAGCGCGGCGTTGAACGCCGAGCCAGTCGCCAGTGAACCATTTGCCTGATCATTCTGCGTCGACGCCGAAGTGGACGCCGACGCATTACCCGATGCCTGCGCCTGTGTCTGGCCAGCTTGCACTGATGTCTGCCTGCTGCTTTGCGCGCCGGCCTGAGCACTGCTTTGCGACTGCGCCGCCGCGCTCATGCAGAAAAAAGTCCCCACAACAATTGCCAACCCTGCGCGATTCATGGTCGTAAAGCCTCCTCAATCCAATTTAAGAGCATGAGCTGGGTTTCTGGATTCAAACATATGGGCATCCACAAGACCATTTGATAGAGGCAAGGTTCATGCCGATACTTAACGCTATTGTTTTCTGCCGGTTACAGGAGTTCGTGCGCCTCCGCAACTGAAAAAAGGGAGGGTACTAAGCAGGAATTACAGGGTGGGTGAGGAAGCAGCCAGCCCGGGCGAAGCCCTTCAGTCCTTGCCAAATGCCCCGCTTCCCAGGCCAGCCATTGCCAATAATTTCTTCCCGGGCACGAGGCATGAACCAAAAAACTTTCAGCACTCCTCAATTGATGATGCCGAGGGGCTTCGCCACTTCGGCCAGAAGGTCCGCCGCGCGGAGGAGTTGCTCGCGCTTGTGCGTCGCGCTGACGATCGCGCGAAGCCTCGCTTTGCCTTCCGCAACAGTCGGGTAACCAACAGCTGGGGCGAATACTCCCGCCTCAAAAAGCTTCTTCGAAAATTCAAAGGCCTTCGCCGCGTCGCCCACGTGGATCGGGATAATCGGCGTTTCGCTCACCTTGAATTGAAACCCGCGCTTCTTCAATTCACGCTTGAAGAATTTCGTGTTGGCCCAGAGTTTTTTCACTAGCTTTTCGCCTTCCGGCGAATTGAGCAGCGCGAATGCCGCCTGACAAGCCGCGACAGTAGCTGGAGGGTGCGAAGTCGAAAACAGAAACGGCCGCGCGCGCAAATAAAGAAAATCAATCAGGTCGCGCGACCCGCAGACGTATCCGCCCATCGCGCCGATGGCCTTGCTCAAGGTCCCTACCTGGATGTGCACGCGCCCGTGGCACTGGTGGTGATCCACGGTCCCGCGGCCGCCGCGCCCCAGCACGCCAGAAGCGTGCGCGTCGTCCACCATCATGATGCAATTATATTTTTCCGCGAGGTCGCAAAGTGCCGGCAGCGGCGCGATATCGCCGTCCATAGAAAAAACGCCGTCGGTGATAATCAGCTTCTTTCCCGAAAAATTTGCATTCTCCTGCAAGATGCGTTCGCAGTCCTGCACGTCCTTGTGCTTGAAGACTTTGATCGTCGCTTTCGAAAGCCGCGCGCCGTCTATGATCGACGCGTGATTCAGCTCGTCCGAGATGATCAAGTCTTCTTTGCCAAGTACCGCCGACACGGTGCCCGCGTTGGCTGTGAAGCCCGACTGAAAGACCACGCACGCTTCCACGTTTTTGAACGCCGCGATCTGTTCCTCCAACTCCATGTGAATTTTCATCGTACCGGCAATGGTTCGGACCGCACCTGCTCCCGCCCCGTACCTTTTCACCGCATCCAGCGCGGCTTTGCGCAGCGCTTTGTGTGTTGTCAGCCCCAGATAGTTATTCGAAGCGAGGTTGATCACTTCTTTCCCGTCGAAAATACACACGGGCTTCTGCTCGCCTTCCAGCACGCGCAGTCTCGGCGCCACGCCCTTCGCGCGCAATTCCTTCAGTTCGTCGGTGACATACTGCAAAGGATTCTGTTTGGATGTGATCGTTGCGGTATCGGACATATCGGCACTCCTGACTTGGACTCGGCCGGGGGAAGAACTATTTTGCGTCAGCTGGAGACGTGGAGCAAATAATTCGCTTAACGCGGCATCCCGTTCGGGTACAGCAAAATCTTCCCAGCTAGACCGCTCTGCAGCAAGGTAAACGCGTTCTCAAATTTGTCCAGCGAAGCTCGCTCACCGAAAAGCGGCTCCAGATTCAACCGCCCCGCTTTCAGCAGCGCCGTCATCTGCACCCACGTCTCATACATCCGCCGCCCGTAGATCCCCTGCACCGTCGCGCCCTTGAAAATCACGTCGTTCACCAGATCCAGCGGGACGTTCTCCGTCGGAATCCCCAGAAGCGACGCGCGTCCGCCCGCTCGCAGCGCTTTAAACCCCTGCTGAATCGCCGTCGGGTTTCCGCTCATTTCAAGCAGCGCATCTACGCCCGTGCCGTTAGTTTCCGCAATTATTTTTCCAACCGCATCTTCCGTTGCGGGATTCAGCACCACGTCCGCGCCCATTTTCTTCGCCATCGCGCGCCGCTTTTCGTTCGTCTCCGTCGCAAATACCGTCGAACTCCCGCAAGCCTTCGCCACCGCGATGGACATCAACCCAATCGGCCCGCATCCCGTAACTAAAACGGTCTGCCCCGCCACCGGCCCCGCCAGCACCGTGTGCACCGCATTCCCCAGCGGATCGAGAATCGCGCCATAGTGTTCGGGAATGGCCGGATCCAGCTTCCAGATATTCGGCGCTGGAATCTTCACGAATTCCGCGAACGCCCCGTCCTGATCGATCCCAATAATGCGCAGGTTCTGGCAGATGTGTGCTTCACCCAGCCGGCACTGGTGGCAATGGCCGCAGTTCACATGCATTTCCGCGCTGACAAAATCCCCCGCCTTGACCGCGCGGACTTCGTCGCCCACACGCTCGACCACCCCGCAAAATTCGTGTCCCAGCGTTACCGGCGGCTTGATGCGTCCCTGCGACCAGCGATCCCATCCATAAATGTGCAAATCCGTCCCGCAAATCGAAGCCGTCTTCACACGTACCAGCACTTCGGTCGGCCCTATCAAGGGCACCGCGACCGTATCCATCTGCAGGCCCTTCGCCGCCTGCATCTTCCGCAACGCCTTCATCGTCCCAGCCATCTACCTCGTCCCTCGCTCAACGCGCAAATCCCGATGCTAGCACACCACGTCCCGTCGGCACGCGTATGGGTACGACACATCGTGCGCTTCTTCGCCTCGGCGTTCACTTTATCTGCTCCACAATTCCAATCCTCTCCAGCGCCCTCAAATACTCCACCACCATCTCCAGCGGCACCGGCCCATACTCCGCCGAAACCGCATCGCGTATTTCTTGCGCATTCCGCCTCCCATCTGCAAAATTCAGCACCTCATACGCGTACTCCTCCCCCGCTCCCCACAACCCCTCATAACTCAGCAGCTTTGGCGTCGCCACTCCCGGCGACTTCGCATGCTCCGCAAAGTAGTCATACCCAAACACTGCCAGCGGCCCCTTCGGTTCTTTCGCTCTCCGGTAGATCACCGCCCCCTCGCCTTTCGGCAGGGTCCCACGCAGCAGTCGATCCTTGCTGCCCTCCTCGAGAATGCCCGCAGGCTTGGTCTCCATGCCTGTCATCGCAACCGGAAATAGCCACAGGATCGAGCGCGCCAGCGCCGTTTCCGATTCGGCGAACTCCCTCTTCAACCCCTCTCTATCTCCTTCTTCCACCTGCCTGGCCTTCTCCAGTGTCTTCCCGCTCCTCACCATTTGATTCATCTGGACGGCCTCCAGAATCGCTCCATAATCCTGCACTCTCGCTCGCGCCAAAAAATATCCGCTCGCCGCCCCAATAAACGCCGCCCTCTTCAGCTTGGTCGGATCGATATTCGCCGCTGTATCGAAATTCGTGTGAATGTACCGGTCCGGCCAGTCATTCAAATAAATCGCCGGTATCCCGAACGACGAATCCTGATACACATCATGATCGCTCCCCATCGTGTACGCCGAATACTCCGCCCGCAGAGGCTCCCTCCCGCCCTCCGGCGCAACGCACGGATACTCTGCCTTCCCCGTCGCCGCAAATTTGTACGACTCCTCGTTCACAAACTCCGCAAACGCCCACACCACGTCATGCACAAAACTTGGCAAACTCATCGGCCCGCGTGTCACGTGGAACACTGCCTTCGTCCCCGGCCCACCGCCCACCATGTCCATGTGCACCACCGCCTTGATCCGTTTCGCAAACTCTGGCTTCGCATTCAACAGCGTGATCGTCCCTTCCACTTCCGGCGGCCAGATAAACCGAATCGTCCGCGTCGGCCGCGCCAACTTCCCCTCGTTGATCAATTTCTGCAGCGTCCGCGCCACCTCCAAAATCGTCACGCACCCACTCGCATTGTCGTTCGCTCCCGGCCGCTGATGATCCAGGTGGCACGAAAACGCAATCTCCTCTTCTTTTAACTTCGCATCCGCCCCCGGAATAGTCGCGGTGACCACTTCATAATTCCCCGCATGCTGCCCCGCCTCCACCACGGCATGCAGCTGAATCTTTTCTCCCTTCGCCAGCCGTTCCTTCATCCCCCGCGCCGTCTTCAGCGACACCATGAACGCAAACGTCTTATTCGCCGAAAACGTCTCCAGATGCCCCCATCGAATCAAATTCTCATCCTCGCCCCACCACGCCGTCTTCTGGTTCTGCGCATAACTCACAATCCCCGCCGCGCCAAATTTCCCCACCGCCAAATCCTGGACAGCTCCCGGCTGCGCGCTCACCAGGACAATCTTTCCCTTCACATCCTTTCCCGCGTAGTCGCTCTCCTTCGTTCCTTCGCCCATGTCCACCAACTCCGCCGTCACCTCCGCGCTCTCACTGTCCTCTGCCAGCACCACCGGCTCCGCCTCATAACTCGCCATTTTCACTGCCGCCCCACCGTCATTCACCTCCCACAACTCCCCCATCTCCGCATCCCAAGCCAGCCGCGACCTCTGCGTCCCATAAAAAATCTTCCCATCCGCAGGAAACTGCAAAATCGCCACATCGCTCAATCCATGCGCCCGCAGCCGCTCCGCCACCAGTTCCGCCGCTTCGTGAAATCCACGCGACCCGCGCTGCCGGTGAAGCCGCGCAATCCCCTCCAAATTCCTCTTCGCCGTTTCCCCGCTCAACTCATTCGCCAGCGCCGCCACGTCTTTCTCCGGCAGCAGCGGCGGCTTCTGCGCTCTCGCTGCGCCCGTGCACATTCCGCCCCAAACCATCGCCGTTGCAATCAACAGCTTCTTCACAAAATCCTCCCCAGCACCTTTTCCAGCCTCCGCCCGAATCCTGCCGCGCATTCTACCTTGCTCATGTGCAATTCCAGATGCAATTGAGCGCGCCGACTGCCGTCGCACCCGCCGCGAAGTTTATCGGGGCTGGCCGCAGCGCCAGGAATGGCCGACCGGTGGTACACTGCCCGTATGGCTGCCAAAAAGAAAACTAAAAAGAAACAAGCGAAGTCGCGGAAAGTTGAGGGCAAGAAGGTGAAACCGATCAAGAGGGCGCTTAAGGCGAAGCTAGCCAAGAAGGGCTCAGCTCCCAAGAAAAAGTTGGCCTCGAAGAAGGTAGCTCCGAAAAAGGCTGAAGTGAAAACAAAAGCCGGCGCCAGGAAAACCGCCGTCGGGAAAACCGCGCGCGCCGCTAAGAAACAGGTTCGGGGAAAAAGCCAGACCGTGGATACCGTGGTATTTGCACCGGAGGGACTGGCCGCAAGCTCTGGCGGTCAATCGGGAGATTTGCAGGGATTGTCCAGCCTCGCAGGTGCGAATTCGGAGAGTGTGGACGAGTTGCTCGAAGAAGGAAACGCGTTCGAGGCCGACGCGGTGAAGGGCGTACAAGACGCCGGGGACGCCGACGAGGAGGAAGTCCACACGCACGAAGTGCCCCAGGATGACGTTCCCGGCGAGTATCGCGATAAAGATAAGTGAATCTACCGCCGCCTCATCCCTATCGAAGAATAGACTCCGCAATGGAGAGCCGAGTTCCTTCTCCCTGCCGCAAATTTGATTAGTTGCTTTCTGCTACTCTCTCCTTGTCGTTCTCAGTAACGGTCAGAGCTTATGCCCACTCCGCGCAGTTTGACGACACGGCTTATCCTCCGCTCCCTCATCGCGGTCGTTTTCGTCGCTGCGTTTCTTTTCATTCCCGCCGGTTCCCTACGGTATTGGCAGGGATGGGTCTTCATGACCATCTTGTTCCTCCCCATGCCGATTACTTCGGTTTATTTCCTGAAGCGCGATCCCCAACTGGTCGAGCGCCGTTTGCGCACAGAGGAAAAAATCAGTGAACAGAAAACCATCATTCGATGGGCCCAGTTGGTTGTGTTCGCGTCCTTACTGATCCCCGGATTGGATTACCGTTTCGGCTGGTCTAGCGTCCCCCTTTGGCTCGCGATTCTTTCCCAGCTCTTCGTCCTCGCCGGCTATCTGATCACCCTTTGGGTCATGAAGGAGAACAGTTTCGCTTCTCGCACTATCCAAGTCGAAGAAGGGCAGCGCGTCATCTCCACGGGACCCTATCGCCTCGTCCGCCATCCCATGTACTTCGGCGCCGTTCTCATGCTGCTCTTCGCGCCGCTGGCGCTTGGCTCCTGGTCGGCGCTGCCGGGCTTCCTCCTCGTCATCCCTTTGATCGTCCTCCGCCTCCTCAACGAAGAAAAAATGCTTTGCCGCGACCTCCCCGGCTATTCCGACTACTGCCTCCGCACCCGTTCCCGCCTCCTCCCCCTCCTCTGGTAACCCTCCCTTGTCTCTCTGTTTGTAGCGGCGAGTTTGTCTCGCCATCCTTCTCCTCTTGATTCTCGCGCCGGGTGCACCGGGTGCCGGTCTTGCACACGGGGCTTTTGGCTTTTCCTTCTTCTATTTTCCCGCTTTACACGGAAATGCACCTGCGAGCGCAATGGAGGCTATGTAACGTGTTGGGCGGTGGGCCTTATCAGGATTGTCAGCGAGGTATTTCTTAATCACGCGAACGGTTTGGATAGTGGTCACTCCAGGCGGCACGCAGGCCATCCTGTCCTTTTTCGAGACACCTAGCAGCTCCTCATGCACCAGGAAGCCATCGGCGAAGCCTTCCACCCAGCCCAGACAGGTAGCATCGCGCCCGATGCGGGCGGCGTCTCTGTTCCCTTCACTGTCTATGCTGGAACAGACTTGTAAGAAGTCGCGACCAGATCTGCTGATATCCGGCTGCTCCGGTGTGCTCTTGGGGGCTGTACTGGCAGGCGAGCAAACAAAGAAGATACCAAGCAGTGCAGGAACTAGAAATAGGCGCATGGCAGCCTCCAATCCAAGGATGAGCGTCGAAAGGGGGCCCCCCATGGTTTTTGTAAGTGTTACAGCTAAAGGGACTTAAAGCAATAGTGGGCAGTGACCCCGACAGGGTCGGGACAGGGGCGCCCCTCATAGAAGGGCCCCGGCCAGATTGGGGCGGGCGTCGTTAACGGAGGCGGAAGCGAAAGGAGAGGACAGCGACTGGCGACTGGTGGGGAGCAAAGATGGAGAGGTAGCGGACAAAGAGAGGCGCTCCTTTCTCCGCCAGGGTCAAAGACAAGTGGAGAATAGCACAGAAGGTACCGGAAGTCAAGAATAACTATGTTGTTATTCAAATGGGGTGGACTATTTGACGCAGTGGGGATCAAGTTGGTCGATGGAAAGGGTTTGCGGGAGGCGTGGGATTCGAAAGAAGTGTGGAAATCTGTGGAAAAGTCAGCGGCCGAAGGAGGTCAACGGTCCCGACAGGGTCGGGATCTTTGATCGAAAGTCGAAAGCAAAGCCCTCGACATGAAAAATCAAAGCCCCGGTGCTAAACCGGCACTTGAGGCACCCGCGGGCAGTGGTTCTCAAATGCGTTCGAGATGAGTACAATGTATGCCGATGTAATCAGGAGGCTGAGATGGCAGGCGATAGAATCCTTACGCTACGACTTGATGGGGGGCTGAGGGGAAAGCTAGACAAACTGGCGGCGGCGACACGGCGATCACGGTCGTTCCTGGCGGCGGAAGCGATCCGGGATTATGTGGAGCTGAATAGCTGGCAAATTGAAGAGATTCACAAGGGGCTGGCGGAGGCGGACCGAGGAGAGTTTGCAAGCGAGAGCGAAGTAAAGCGCGTGGCGAAGAAGTGGGTTCGCCGTGCACGTTAGATGGCTACGGACAGCGCTAGCCAACCTGGACGCAGCGGCGGAGTACATTGCGGTGGACAACGCAGCGGCGGCGGCGCGCGTGGTGCTGAGGATTTTGCGAGCCGTGGATCTTCTGAAGAAGAATCCAGCCATGAGCCGGGCGGGACGAGTTGCGGGGACGCGAGAGCTGGTGGTTACGGGAATTCCGTACATCGTGCCCTACCGGGTACGAGGTGAGGCACTGGAAATCTTGCGCGTATTTCACGCGGCGCGGAAGTGGCCGGAGAAACTCTGAAGAGGGATGAGATTGGGCGGGGTTGACACGCTGGGGCTCAAGTTGGTCGAGGGAAAGGATTTGCGGGAGGGTTGGGATTCGAAAGAATTGTGGAAATCTGTGGAAAGGTCAAAAGCCCCACCTTTCGCGAAGCGCGAAAGATCGGGCAGCCGATGCTTGTGCCCTCACCATGCTTTCGCAAGATTGTGCAGTCCCTGGAGATAGTCTTCTTTTTCGATTCTGCTTTCGACGCCAAACTCCGTCAGGATGGTCATCATCTGTCCGACGGGAATTCCGGCAAGCTCCGCGGCTTTGCCGAGAGAAGCCTCTCCTTTTCTGTATCGCTCGACGGCAAGCAGGACTCGGCCGCGGGTAACCAGATCGCGCACGGCCTTGGAAAGGTCGCTGCGCTCTTCTTTGGAGATCTCGGCGAGAAACTCATAGTTGTCGCGATCCATGCGGATACTCATCGTCTTGGTCATTCGCGCACCTCCAATTTCAGTATGGCATCTTCGATGATCGAATTCTTGTAGCGTCCGTATTTTGCAAGCGCCGCGAGTCCGGCAAGTGCGGCGCTGCGATCGAGCAAATTCTTTTCGCGGCTGCGAAGAAGGATGCCAATCGCGGTCGTGAAGGCAACGCCGAGCAGCTTGCAGGCATTGATGCCGTTTTTATCATCGATGCCGACGATGCGCGCTCTTTCCTTGAGGGCAAGCGCAATAGCCTCCGCTTCACCCTGGCCCAAGCTAAAATCCGCTTGCAGCTTGGCGACAAGTTTCTTGTTCTTCACGAGGATGACTTTGATTCTCGACTCATCCACGGCTTTTTGGATCATAAGTGAGTCCAAGGTTTTCTTCGCGTCGCAGCATTCCCGCGCAACCTCCCCCGGAATAGCGACCTCCAGCTTAACGCCCGCCAGGAACGCGGTGAGAAGCTCCGCCCTGGTAATGAGGATCAGCGTAGATGCGTCCAGAACAAACATTATGACAAACTATTACAAACGTAATTCTAGCACAACCGGGCTGTGGGTAGCAAACCCCCACACTAGATACGCAAGTAGTGGATCGAATGGAGCTAGGCTATTTGACACAGTGGGGTTCAAGTTGGTCGATGGAAAGGATTTGCGGGAGGTGGGATTCGAGAGAACTGTGGAAATCTGTGGAAAAATCAATAGGCCACGTTTGCAAATGGCAATCCGAAAAGGTGGGCCACTCCAAATCTGCTTAGGGCATAAATGGGTGGCACCCGCGCGGCCTACGATTGCATTGCGATAAAGCTCGAACCCCGTTCATTCGACATGTCCTGCACCCGCCCACAATTCTTACCTGTGAAACGCGATTATAGCATTTTCACGGGCGGCCTTCGCCCAAACCGGGTGGTGGAACAGCTTGACGTGCTGTTTGGCGAGTGTGGGCGGACGAAGAGTTGCGGGATCGCTTATCGATGCACTCGTCGATCAGAATGCTCGGAATGACGGGGTGAGGAAGGGGAGATTGGATTACAATCGCTGCGCTTCCGTCAGGGGGAGAAATGAGTTTCAGCCAGCGACTCGACGAGATCCGCACCGGCTTCGAGCGCCCCTTCTGGGTCGCCAACATCACGGAAATCTTCGAGCGCCTCTCCTACTACGGCGCCTTCGCCTCCCTCGCCAACTATCTTCACGAAAAGCTGAATTTCCCCACCGAGCAGACCGGCACACTTGCCGGAATCTTCGGCGGCATGGTTTGGTTCCTGGCCATCTTCGGCGGGGCGATCGCGGATCGCCTCGGATTCCGCCGCGCACTCTCCTTGGCCTACCTGATTCTTGCGGCCGCCTATTTTCTGCTCGGCTCCATCGGTGCGCCGTGGCTCGCTCCGGTCAGGGCCGCCATTCCGCCCGTGCTCTTCGTGGGATTCATTCTAATTCTGCCCGCGCTGGGGGTATCGATGGTGAAGCCCTGCGTGGTGGGAACCACCGCCCGCGCTTCCAAGGAAAATGTCCGTTCCATCGGCTATTCCATCTACTACACCATGGTGAATATCGGCGGCGCTGCCGGCCCCTATGTCGCTTCCTGGGCGCACCGCCATCTCGGCGTCGAAAACGTCTTCCGCGTCGCGGCGCTCAGCGTTTTCGCCATGTTCTTCGCCGTTCTGATTTTCTTCCGCGAACCGAAGAAAGTGGGCGACGGTCCCGTTCCCAGTATTGCCGAAACGCTGCGGAACTTTCTCACCGTTCTCTCCAACCCCCGATTCATGCTCTTCCTACTGATCTTCACCGGCTACTGGATCGTTTTCTGGCAGCAGTACATCACGCTCCCCGGCTACATCCACGGCTACATCAGCGCCGATGCCGACGTCGAGCTCATCCTCATCACCGACGGCCTGTCTGTCATCTGTCTCACCCTGCTCATCAACTACCTCATCCGCAAAATACCCGCATTCCAGGCTGTTATTCTGGGCGCGCTCATCACTTCTCTCTCCTGGCTGATCCTCGCCTTTCAGCCCACCGTGCTCGGCGCGGTCCTCTCCATCTTCGTTCTTGCGCTCGGCGAAATGATCCAGGCGCCTCGCTACTACGAATACATCTCCCGCCTCGCGCCTCCCGGACAGCAAGGTACCTACATGGGCTTCGCGTTTCTGCCCATCGGCATCGGCTCGCTCATTGGCGGATGGTTCGGCGGCCGCATCATGCACCAGTTCGGGGAAGTCGCGCACCAGCCCCAGCGCGTCTGGTGGGTGATTTCCGGCGTAGGGGTCCTGACGGCTCTGCTGCTCTGGATTTACGACCGCATAGTCAAACCATCGGGGCAGGAGGCGGCTGGGTGAAGAGAATCGATCTTAAAAACCGGGAGAGTCTTTATCTTTACTGCGAACTGAAAACTGAATGCGTTTTCAGTTCACCATGCGGCGGAGAGTAGCCAGCGCCTGTTGCGCCAGCGAATAGCGCGGCTCGATTTCCAGCGCTTCCTCGAAACAGCGCTTGGCATGGCTGTACATTTCTTTTCCGAGGTACGCGCGGCCCAGATTGTAATGCGGAAAGTGGCGCGGCTCATAACGGCGCGCTTCCGTGGCGCGCTCCAGCCAGGGAATGGCTTCCTCGAAGCGGCCCAATTCGATCAGGTAAGCGCCGATGTCGTTGTACGGATTGCCGAATTCCGGATCGAGCTCGATGGCGCGCTTACACTCGGTGATGGCTTCTTCCACGCGCCCCTGGAAATGATACGTCCAGCCCAAAAAAGTATGAGCTTCAGCGGTGGGGTGTAGCTCCAATGACGATTGATAGAGCTCGACGGCGCGGTCGTAGTCGCCTTCCATTTGCGCCTGATATGCGTCTTGCAGAACTTCCCAAGCCCGCGTGAGGGTCTCCATACTCATAAGGACATAGTTAGCACACGCGTTGGTGGAGGTCAAAAGTACGAAAGTCCCGGAGTGCAGGAGAGGAACCTGTCCTTTGTGACGGTCCCAGGGTAGGGGTGCCGGGAGAAGAGGTGGAAATTGCGGCCGCAAATGGAGAGAATAGCTGGGTTGCCGTGGGGGTTCATCAATCAGCGATAAAGACCAATTCGACGAGGGGGCATCGTGAAGCGGAATTATCTGGTTCTGGGGATCGCAATTCTGGCTTTGGCCGGAGCACTCCTGGCGCAGGATCAGCCGGAAAAAACGGCGCCGAAAAAATCTTCGAGTCATGGGGCCGCAGGCTCCGCGACGCGAGGCAAAGAAGTATTCGAAAAGAAATGCGCCATGTGCCATTTCGCGGACAGCGACGCAAAGAAAATCGGACCGGGACTTAAAGGCCTTTCCAAGCGAGGAACTTTCACTGTGAACGGCAACAAAGTCACGACCGAAGCATTGACAACCTGGATCGAAAACGGCGACTCCATGATGCCCGGGATGAAGGAAACCCTGGAGCCCGCGCAAATCAAAGACGTCGTGGCCTACGTCAAAACCCTGTAGGCAGCTGTAAAAGAGAAAAGCCCCCGAAAGCCTGATCGCTCAAGCTGGCGGGGGCCCAAACTCAAATAAAACTGCGCCTACTTCAGGACGGCGTCTTTAAACGCCTTCGACGGGCGCAGGCGAACGACGGTCTTCGCCTTGATCTTAATCGCTTCGCCGGTCTGTGGGTTGCGGCCCATGCGCGCCTTGCGGTGCGCTTTTACAACGCGGCCGATCCCCGGGATCACGAACTTGCCCGCAGCGCCCTTGGCTTCCTTCACGGCGAGCTTGAACAGCTCTTCAAAGAATTGAGCGGCGGTTTTCTTCGCTGTGCCGACTTTCTCGGCGATATGTCCCACAACCTTGGTCTTGCTCAGTGGCTTGGCTGCCATCTAGTATGCTTATCCTCCTGATTTTCTTTCCACTTCGATTCGAATCGAAGCAGGCCGCGAGCCGACTACCCCCGAGAAACCCGGGCCGCAAGGGACTATAGCCAAGGAAAATGGAGAACGCAAGGAAAAACCGCAAAAAAGGCTGGAAAAATGCGGATTTTTTGCAGGCGTGTGGAAATCGCCGCTAAAACAGCGGGTTACGAGCGATTCGAAAGCGGAATTGGAGCGCTGGAGGTTAAATTGGACGAGCACTTCTCCCATTCGAAAAGGGCCAGGACCGAGCGCATGGGGAAGAACTCGGGCGGCCCCGGCTAGAGAGTCGCGAGATCAGCGTAAAAGTGGGCGATGGCTTTGATGCCACCGAAATAATTTTCCAGCGCGAGGTGCTCGTCGGGAGCATGCGCGTTTTCGTCAGGGAGACCAAAACCGATCAACACGCACGGAACTTTGAAGGTATCGTGCATTTGCGTTACGAACGGAATGGAGCCGCCCTCGCGAATGAAAACGGCCTTTTTGCCGAAGCCTTTTTCCAAAGCAGACTGGGCTTTTTTGAAAATGGGATTGTTATACGGAGCGACCCAGGGCTTTCCGGTGCTCAAAACATCGAACTTGCAAAGGACGGTTTTGGGCAGCAGCTTTCGAATGTGCTTCTCGACGAGTTTGGCGATCTTGTGAGGATCCTGGTTGGGGACCAGGCGCGTGGAGAATTTTGCAAAAGCTTTTGAGGGAATGACGGTCTTAGCGCCTTCGCCCTGATAGCCGCCCCAGAGGCCGTTCAATTCGAACGTCGGGCGGGTCCAAAGGCGCTCAACGGTAGTGAAGCCTGCTTCGCCGAAGTAACCGGGGGCGCCGACGGCTTTCTCAAAATCCTTTTTCTTCCACGGCAGGGCATTGAGAGACTTGCGCTCGGCTTTCGAAACCTTTGCCACGCTGTCATAGAAGCCCGGAACGGTGACACGGTAATTCTTGTCGTGAAGCTTGGCGAAGAGCTCGGTGAGGATAGTGAGCGGATTGGGGACCGCGCCGCCGTAGACGCCGGAGTGGAGGTCGCGCTCCGGACCAGTCAATTCGATCTGGTAGTAGTTCAACCCACGCAAGCCGTAGGTGATGGAAGGAACACCTTTGCCAAGCATGGAAGTATCGGAAACCACGAGCGCATCGGCCTTCAGTTTCTCTTTGTTCTTCTGGACGTAATCCCAGAGGCTGACGCTGCCGACTTCTTCTTCACCTTCGATGAGAACCTTGATGTTGATGGGAAGCTTGCCATCTATTTTCTGGAGGGATTCGAACGCTTTCAGGTGGATATGAACCTGGCCTTTGTCGTCGGCGGTGCCGCGGCCAAAGAGATTGTCGTTGCGAACGGTGGGCTCAAAGGCGGGCGAGGTCCAGAGGTCGAGCGGCTCGGCAGGCTGCACGTCGTAGTGGCCGTAGAAGAGGATGGTCGGCTTGCCAGGAGCTTCCAGTGATTCCGCGTAGACGAGCGGGTGGAGAGCGGTTGGAACGATTTCAACATTCTTGAATCCGGCAGCGCGAAGGTGATCCGCGACCCATCGTGCGCCGCGCTCGATGTCCGGTTTGTGCTCGCTCTTGGCGCTGACGCTGGGGATGCGCAGAAAATCGCACAGCTCGGCGAGATGCTGGTCGCGGTGAGCGTCAATAAACTCAGCAAGATTCATAAGGGGCCCTCAGGGGACAGGAGTCCTTTCCAATATGAATACGAAAAACTTGAACTGAATGTTTGCGGCAGCGGAATGATTGTGGAGCTGCGAATGACCTGGCCGTGGCCGCACTTCTATTTTAGGGCCGCAGCAGCCTCGCGCACAAGCGCACGGCCAGCACGTGAATTCTGAATGTGCAGTAGCCCGCTTTTCTATTAGGGATGTTTGGGATAGGTCTGAAACACAACAGAACCACTCAATGGGTACGGTATTGCCGACAAGGGGCGTGGCGGGGCAAGCCCCGCCCCTTCAGGAATCCCCGTTCAGAAGATGACCTTCCCTGAAAACCAGAAGGTGCGCTGGCCGGTGAGGTTGCCGGCTTCGCTGGAGAACTGCGGTCCACTCGCGGTCGAGGTGATAACCCCGAAGTTCGAGCTGTTCGAGGTCGAAAAGGTTGTGTTGGGATTGCCGAAATTCGGCGTATTGGTCACAGCAAAAGCATCTACCCGGAATTGAAACTTCACCCGCTCCGTGATCGGGAAGTTTCGCAACAGGCCAGTATCCAAGTCAAAGAAGCCAGGCCCGCGAAGAATGTTGCGTCCGGCAGTGCCGTAGCGCGGTGTCCCGGTTACTTGAGCAAACGAACTCACCGAGAAATACTGGCAGGTTGGGTCGTTGAGAGCGCAGTTCACGAATTTGCCCGTGGTCGGATCCCGGTGCTGGACGTTCCCGGTGATAACGATCGGGCCGATCAGGTCGGGTGTCAGAGTGGCTCCTCCCGCGTGGGTATTGTCCGTACCGCCGGTGACGGTCAAAGGAATACCGCTGTAACGGCTCATAATCCAGTTCAATTGCCAACCGCCGGCGAGAATGTTTGCGATGCCGTGTTGCGCCCAGCGCTTGGTGCGGCCGAACGGCAGCTCGTATACACCGTAGGCCTGGATATTGTGCGGGCGGTCAAAACCCGCAAGGGCTTTGTCATCTCCCCAATTGGCGGGAAAGGGATGGAAGACCGCTCCTTCGTTCTCACCGTAGTCGATGGCCTTGGAGAAGGTGTAAGCAAAACCGACTATCGATCCACCGCTCAACCGCCGCGTGAGCTTGGTTTGTAGAGAATCGTAGTAGGTGACTTTGAAGGGCGTTACGGCATTTAGATCGCCCCAGCAGTTCGCACTCGGGCACGCGACCGGATTTGCGTTGAGCAGGCGCATCTGGCTCGAAGTAGCCGCAGCACTTGGGAGACCAGCGTTGATGTTGAGCCCCAACGGAATGCGGATGCCGCGGGTTCCGACATAGCCAGCCTCAGCCACCCAACCGAAGAATTCATGCTGCACTATCAAGTTGTAGGACTGTGCATACCCACGATGAAAAGGATTGGCCACTGTAGTTGTCCCCACGTTGTTGGGGAGCCGAATCACGCCGTTGCCGAGCCCTGTGAACGGTATGAGAGTTATCCCGGTTACAAGGCCGGGGTACGGAGCAAGATTCGCGTTTGTGCCTGTAAGACTTGCTGATGGAGCGAATGTGCTGCCGAAGAGCTTATTCCCCTGGTAGTCCATATTTGTGATGTTGGGGAAGGTATCCCGCAGAGCCCGGAAGTTATTCGGGTCCACGCTGATTCCGTATCCCGCCCGGATCACCGTCTTGCTCTTGAACCTGTAGGCGATTCCAAAGCGAGGAGCAAACATTCCGTGGCCTATGTCCACGCCATCGTCTTCCGGGACGGATCCGAGCCCACCGATGAAAACGTTGCCGGTGGTAGGATCAAAAAACTTCGCGCCGGTATGATCGCTGGTTGCGAACGGATAGTATTCCCAGCGCACGCCATAGGTGAACGTGAGCTTGGGAGTCACTTGCCAGCGGTCGCGCGCATACCAGGCCCAAGTGGTGAACCGCAGGGCGTTCGGGTTGATGTTCTGAACGACCTTGCCATCCCTTTGAGGGAGACCGAGCAAGAATTGGGCAAAACTGTTGTAGGCATTGCCCGTCCCCGCCACGTACCCCGGCGCGCCATTCAGAGAGGTCACGCTTCCGTCAAACCCAAAGGTGCCGCGCGGCGTGCCAAAGGTTCCTCCCTGTGGCTGGAAGTGATTGATCCCGCTGTGGTAGTACTCCAGACCGAAGCGCAGGTCGTGCCGTCCTTTGATCCAGCTCAGGTTCGTGTTCGCCACGTATTGGTTATCCCGGAAGATAAAAGGATTGCCGGTATTCGCATTCCCCAAATTGGCAAAAGAATTGGCAGCGAACTGGAACGCCGGAATGCCGCCGTACGGGTGGTCGGGTCCGTTGGTGCCTGGAATGTGCAGTGTGTCCAACCCGAAGTTCGTATTAATATCCACGTTTTCTGCGTTGAGGCGCAGGCGGGTGTATCCGGCGTTCACATCCCACAGCATGTTCGGAGAGAGTTGGTAGCTGCCTCCCAACGCCACGCTCTGGACCCGGCTAAATGCGTTGCCGTTCTGTCCACCGCCAGTGGCGTCGCCGCCAGCCTGTCCCAGAGCCGGCGGGTCGAAGATGAACGAAGGCGAAATACTGTACCGGGCGAACACCATGGACTTGGTGCTCGGCACATAGTTGACCTTCGCGTCAATCCTGCTCAGATTGTATTGGGGTGCCCCGACGGGGATGAAGTTGTTCGTAATATTGGTTGCGTTGTTGGGATCGCCCACATTCGGCGCCGGAATCAAGGAAGCCATCTTCACCGCGGCGGGATCGAGGCGGTTCGCAGGGATGATGTTTCCCGGAAACGCCGTGCGCCCAGTACCGTTGGCATTTCCAATATTCGGGTCGTAAATGCATCCTGTAGCTGGCGTGGCATTGCAATTATCGAATGCAACGCCGTTGGAACCTGGAATGATGGAGCCCACGGCCGGCAAGAGTGCGGAGAAGTCGCCGTTTCGGATGGAAGTTGGCGCGACGTTTTTTGCCGATCCACCGGCGGTGCGGATTTTGGTGCCTTCATAAGCCCCAAAGAAAAACAACTTGTCCTTCTTGATGGGACCGCCGAAAGTTCCACCATACTGGTTGAAGATGTTTTTGGGCTTCACGGGTTGTACAACTGCTGGTCTGAAGTAGTTGCGGGTGCGAAGCGCATTGTCCGTATGGTACTCGTAGGCAGTGCCGTGAAACTGGTTCGTGCCCGATTTGACAGTCACGTTCGCTGCGAGGCCACCGGCCATGCCTTGCTCCGCGTCAAAGTTGTTCGTCACGACGTTGACCGATTCAATGGCGTCCGCGGAGGGGATGTAGGCGACGTTTGCCGGTAGCCAGGTATAGGTGTCCGTGGCGCCGTCAATGCGAGTGTTGTTGTTGTTAATGGACAGCCCGTTGACGTTCGTGGTCATGGCCCGCTGGGGATTGCCTGCGGCCGAGTTGTTTTCTCCCAGCAAGCCTGCTCCCGGCACGATGCGATAGGCCGATTGGAAGTTTCTACCGTTGGAAGCCAGTAGCGGCAAGTCCGAAATTTCCTTTGCATCAAGGTCTGTATGTACGTCGGCGCGGTCCGTCTGGAGCAAGGGCGCGGCGTTGGTGACAGTTACAGTCTCGACCTGTTGCTTTATTTGAATCTGCACATCGATGCGGCGTGTCGTATTGGCATCGATGCGGACATTCTCCGCCAGGAAAGTGCCGAAGCTTGTGGCCGTTACCGTTACTTTGTAATGGCCGGGTAGCAGTTCGGCGAACCGATAGACGCCGGCCGAGTCAGCGGTCGTCACACGCGACACGCCAGTTGCAATGTTTAGCGCTTCCACCTGCGCACCAGGCACGACCGCGTTCGACGGGTCAGTTACGTTCCCCGTCAGCGAGCCGTAAAGCACTTGCGCTGTTACCAGGACAGGTGAGAGACATAAACCCAAAAGCAGCAGCGCGCAAACTACTGTTCCGAGCGAGACCTTCGTGAGGGAAATGATCGCACTCCGGACGAGAGATTGTTTGGACATGACCCCCTCCACCCAACTGAGATTAGCGATCCAAGCGCCGCAGCACCCCGCCACTTTGCCTGGAGGTAGTTCTAACCTGCCAAAGTCTGCTTGCGATGAGACTCCTTGTCTTCAAGCTCCTGCAGGCCTGCCGACGGGCCAAAATGTTTCTGCAACACTAAAGCGACGGTTCCACGCAAGCGCGCCAAATTCCCTTCAGCGGGCCGCACGCGAGGAGGATGGCCGCCGGGGAGGCCCACTGCCAGTTCCGCTTCAATCGCCGGCCCAAATCGCCGCCATTGGCGAGTGAGCTCGCCGACGACGACGACCTCCTCGGGAGCAAATCCGGCGACGAGCATGCGCATCCCTCTGCCGAGTCCGTGAACCATGCGGTCCAGGGCTTTGACCGCGAGGGGATCTCCGGACTCGGCTAAAGCAAGCAAATCCTGGAAAGTCAGACCATCGGATGTCTTGGCCGATTCATGGTAGTAGCGCAGGGCGGCCCGGTTGGATGCGTAAACCTCCCAGCAACCCCGGCCGCCACAGGAACACGGCGGCCCGGTTGGATCGAGTGACACGTGGCCAAATTCTCCGGCCATGTCATTGAGTCCGCGGATCAATTGCCCGTTGGCAAACACGCCGGTACCGATCCCTTCGGAAACAGTGACGACCACGAAGTCGCGGACCTTTTCTCTGTGTCCAAACCAGACTTCAGCGAGCGCGCAGGCGTTTGCCGCGTTTTCCAGCTCCACGCGCATGCCCGTGGCGTGCTCGATGGTTCCTTTGAAGTCGAATTCCGGCCACCCCAGGTTCGGGGCAAAGGCGATGCGCTGAGAACTCTCACTAAAACGCCCCGGTATGCTGATTCCGACGCCCTCGAAAACCCGGTCCGAATAAACCGTCATCAAGTGGCAAATCTTCGCTGCGAGAGCTTCCGCAGTGAGGCGAGGATCGCGATTGGTGGGCATGGTTTCCTGGGAGAGGAAATTCCCATTTACATCGGCGACCCCTACCGTTGTTTGAGCGGGGCGCAGGTCCGCGACCAGAATCGCGCGCCGATCATTCAAGCGAAGGAAGGTAGGCCGCCTCCCGCGAGGAAGTCGGCCGATGGGTCCATGGACCACCCATCTTTCACGAATCAACTGCTCGGTGATGAGCGAAACCGTGCTTCTTTGGAGTCCGGAGACGCGGGCAAGATCTGCACGCGAAATAGGCTGGCGGCGCCGGATGAGGTTCAGAACAACACCGCGATTGATGTCGCGAGCGGTTTGGCTCGAAGCGACCTGCGTGTTGGTGAAGTCAATGCGCTTCATTTAGTTGTTATCCAGAACTAAATTGGCAACGAATAATTGAAAGTGCCAATAGAACGAGGACATCATGTCTGCATTGCATCTCCCAAGAAACCAAGGCAACATCATTAAATTCGTGTCTCGAACAATATTTAGACTTTTAAGTAGTGTCAAGCAAAATTTTCGATGGTCGGGGTGCCCAAAAAAGATCCGCTTAAGCCCGGCCGTCATATCAGGTCAAAAGCGTTTTATCCTGTAGCTCTGGCGGCGGTGCGCGGGGAAACTGGAGGCTTCCATGAAACTGGATGGCGGAGTATTGAAAAGTCTGCCCAAGGTCTTGTTGCACGAACACCTGGACGGCGTTCTAAGACCGAAAACGGTAATCGAGTTGGCGAGAAGCGCAAAATACGACCAACTCCCCACCAAAGATCCTGAGGAGCTGGCACGCTGGTTCCACCAAGGGGCGAACCAGGGCAGTCTGCCGAAGTACCTGGAAGGCTTTGCGCACACAATCGCGGTGATGCAAACCGAAGAGGCGCTCGAACGAGTGGCTTATGAACAAGCGGAAGACCTGAGCCGGGACGGCGTTGTTTATTTTGAGACTCGCTTTGCTCCTATTTTTCATACTCGGAAAGGACTAAGCCACCAGCAGGTAGTCTCCGCGGTGCTAAAAGGCCTGGAGAAAGGCCGAAAGGACTTCGGAATTTCCTCAGGGTTAGTCATCTGTGCGATGCGCAATATGGATGTGTCGCTCGAAATGGCCGAACTTGCCGTGGACTTTCGTGAGCGCGGAGTTGTGGGATTCGACCTGGCGGGTGAGGAAGGCGGGTTTCCTCCCAAGAAGCACGTAGACGCTTTTCACTATATTCAGCGGCAGAATTTCAACATCACGATTCACGCTGGCGAGGGGTTTGGAAAGGAATCGATCTGGCAGGCCATTCAATACTGCGGAGCGCACCGCATCGGACACGGGACACGATTAATCGATGACATGGCCGTCGCGGAGGGCAAGGCGGTGAAGTTGGGCGACCTCGCACAATACGTCCTCGACAAGAGGATTCCGCTGGAGATCTGCTTGATCAGCAACGTACATACGGGGGCGGCCCGCAGCCTGTCCGAGCACCCCTTTAAGATTTTTTATCAGGAGAAATTTCGCGTCACGCTGAACACCGACAACCGGTTGATGAGCGACACGAGCATGACCCAGGAATTCGAGGCTGCTCGGGATACTTTTGGTCTGTCCTTGGAGGACTTTGAAAAGATCACCATTAACGCGATGAAGAGCGCCTTTCTGCCGTATGACCGGCGTTGCGACTTTATCTACTCCGTGATCAAGCCAGGATACGCCAAGGCCCGCAGCTCTCTGGCAACAAAGTGACTCCGCAAAGAGGGGCCTTAAGACTTCTTATATTTTGTGTCCCAACGCAAAACGAGAGTTAACTGGTGAAAATGTTTGTGCGCAGGAATTCATTCTGGAATTTCCCCTGAGGGTCGTACTTCTTGCTCAATTGAATAAAGTCGGGCAACTTTTTGTACCTGGATTTCAGCACTGCCGGAGAGATGGTGAATAGCTTTCCCCAGTGAGGCACGGCGTCAAATGGAGCTAACTCTTTTTCAATTATGGGCAAAAGCTTGCTGACTGCTGGCCAGTCCTGTTTCCAGGTAAAGTGAATGGTAATGCAAGGTTGCTGGTAACAAGGACTGAGCCACAAGTTGTCGGCAGCAATCGCGCGGATTTCTGAAATTAACAGGTGCGGAGTGACCTGATCGCGCAGTCGTTCCACCGCCAAGATAGCTTCGATCGCGTGCTGACGAGGCACGAAATACTCCGATTGCAACTCCTTGCCAGCGCTAGGCGTGAAGCCCATGCGAAAGTGCGGCAGCCGTTCGTACCAGGGACCGAGGACGCCTAGTTGCTCCGTACAGTTCTCCGCGGAGAGTTCAGCAATGGGATGAAGATTCTTGCTTGCGAGCTTCGCGCCGAAGAATTCCGGTGTTGCCTCAAACGCCAGACCCCCTTCCACGCGGCTTTTAAGCCAAACTTCGCTAATGCGCTGGTTCTGCCAGTCGGTAAACAGGCTGACGCTATAAGCGCTGGATTGTATGGCATCAAAGTGATTTTTCATTTCCGCGAGCGGCATGTTTTCATACACGTACTGCCGCATCATGAAGGTCGGCTGAATATCGAGGGTGACCTTGGTGATTACGCCAAGCGAACCAAGCCCAACTACGGCGCCCAGAAACGATTCGGCGTCTTGTTGGCGTGATAGCTTGACCACCTCGCCGCTTGGCGTGACGAATTCCAACGCTGACACCGCTGACGAGAGGTTGCCGTTCTTCTCCCCCGAACCGTGCGTAGCGGTGCTGCACGCTCCAGCAATAGAAATATGGGGCAGCGAGGCCAGATTGTGCAGCGCAAAGCCCTTGGCATGAAGGAGGGGGCAAAGTTGCCCATAAGTCATGCCAGATTCCACGGTGACGGTGCGCGCCTCCGGCTCCAGCGCAACCACCTGGTCCATGGACTTCAAGGACAGGAGATTCTGCGTGCTGTCTGCAATATTATTGAAGCAGTGGCGGGATCCGAGCACCTTCAAATGGCGCTGTTTCCTCACGTAAGTCCGCACTTGCTCCAGCGAGTTGGCGGAGTACAAGCGGTCCGTGCTGTATTCGAGGTTACCCGCCCAGTTCTTCATTTTGCTTTTTGATGCCCAAGCCGACAAAGGCGAGATCACAGGGCTTGCCGCTAACGAAGTAATGAGCCTGATGAAGGTTCTCTTGTTCAAGGTTGAAGCCCGAGCAGAATCGGCATCTGCCAGTGAAATTTGTTCCACCTGGCACTGAAAGCGTTGCCATTGTACACCTCCCAAGTGGGAGAGATAGCATCGGCGTTGTTCCGCAAGGTTGCCGGTGGGGAACACCTGTACGGAGGGACAGATTGACGGTAGAGCAGGGGCGGCTGAAGATGGGGCCATGAGCGAAGTCACTGCAGCCTCACCCCGGCGAAGCTCGCGCGTTTTTCATAAGATGCGCGTACAGGCGCAGGGCCGCGGCCACAATGGTAAGAAGTTCCGTGAAACGTGCGAAACACTGGTCGTCAACGGCCATGGCGGCCTCTTGCTGTTGAAGCACGAGGTGGACGACGGCGAGATGCTGGTGATTACCAACCCGGAGACGCAGGAAGAGCTGGAATGCCGGGTCGTTTATCTGGGCGATCTGGGGGACAAGGGGCAGCGCGTGGGAGTGGAGTTTCTTACGCCTTCGCCGCGCTTCTGGGGCGTGGAATTCGTCGAGACCCCGCCGGCAGAGGATTCTTCACCCGTTCACTGAAACGCTGGGAGCAGCCACGCGTACCGGCGCCTGGCTCCGCCGCTTGAAAAACCAGTCGCCTAGTCTCCACAGAAGAAGAATCGCGACGAGCGCGCCGTAGAAAAGCGGCTTGCGCACATCGGATTTCACGAGCCAGTAGTAGTGAATCACACCAAAGACAGCCGCAAAATAAATGGAGCGATGGAGCATTTGCCAGCGCTTGCCGCCGAGACGCCGAATCCAGCCCGCCGTGGAAGTAATCGCCAGAGGAATCAGCAGCACAAAAGCAGTGAAGCCCACGGTGATGAAGGGGCGCTTGGCGACGTCTTTCCACATGCCGGCCAGGTCGAAGGACTGGTCCGGACCAAGATAGGTTAGAAAGTGCAAGCAAACGTAGAAAAAGGCGAAGAGGCCGAGCATGCGGCGGAAGCGGATGAGGTCGGGGAGCTTGCAAAGCTTGCGGAAGGGCGTGATGCAGAGTGTGAAGACGAGAAAGCGGAGCGTCCAGTCACCGGTGGCGTGCTGCAAGTACTCAACGGGATTCGCGCCGAGGTTGCTCTTAATGATGCGCCAGACCAGATCGCAAAAGGGGATCAAGCAAATTACAAAGATTGCGACTTTGGTCCATTTGCTGACGAGGAGTGAGCGCACGTGGCAATTCCGGCCTAGTAGTTTTTCTTCAGGTCCATGCCGTTGTACATGGCAGCAACCTGATCGCCGTAGCCATTGAACATGAGGGTGGCGCGCTTGAAGATTTCTCCGAGCCGGCGTTCCTTGGCTTGGCTCCAACGGGGGTGGTCCACAGTTGGGTTCACGTTGGCGTAGAAGCCATATTCATTTGAAGCAAGGCGATTCCACGTGGTGGGCGGCATTTTTTCCTGGAATTTGATTTTGACCAGCGACTTCGCGCTCTTGAAGCCATATTTCCAGGGAAGAGTGATGCGCACGGGCGCACCGTCTTGTGGCGGGAGAGTTTCGCCATACATGCCGACGCAGAGAAGCGCTAGCGGATTCATGGCTTCGTCCATGCGCAGACCTTCGACGTAAGGAAAGTCGATCCCGGCGTACCTAGCCTGGGGCATCTGGCGGGGATCGAAATAACTTTCAAATGCGACGAACTTGGCCTTAGGCGTGGGCTCGACGAGATTGACAAGATTGCTAAAGGAAAATCCAATCCAGGGAACTACGATGGACCACGCTTCGACGCAACGGTGCCGGTAGATGCGTTCCTCGAGCGGGGCGATCTTCATGATTTCGTCCATGCTGAACTTGCGGGCCTTATTGACTTCGCCTTCAACGGAGACGGTCCACGGAGCGGTCTGGAATTTCTGTGAGTTCTTTGCCGGGTCGCCTTTGTTGGTGCCGAATTCATAGAAATTGTTGTAGTGAGTCACATCTTCGTAGGTATTCTGCTTTTCCGTGGTGCTGAAGGGACTCCTGACGAGGTCAGTGAGCTTCGTCGCGGCAAACGCGGTTTGCGGCGGCCACGTCAAATCGAAGAGGCCTTTCCCGACAAAGGCAGACGCGCCAACTATGCCCATGGCTTTGAGGAATTTGCGGCGGTCCAGGTAGTCGGACTTGGGCGTGACGTCGGCGTAAGTCAAATCGGGGGCTTTGCGGATTAACATCTCTTTCCTCACGATCTCCTGAAACATTCCAGCTTCCGTACCATTTTACGTCCCTTTAATCAGTTTGGATGCTGGAACTTCGCCAGGCGGTCATGCCATTGGGGGGCAGGACACGCTGGCTCCTGGGTCTCGTCAGTGAGAGTCCTATGTCGGAAAAAAGTTACAGGCAAGAGCCTTGTTCTTGGAGGGCTTTGCTGGGGGGCTAGCCGTGGAGTTTCTTGAGCACCTTTTGGACGGCTTCGACGCAGTGGAATTGTGCTTCCTCGAAAATGGAGATGCCGCTGAGGTCGGAGTTGGCAAAGAGGATGCGGTCATTCAGACGCGACAGACGGCGGCGTTCTTCGGAGAAAATCGCGGCGACGGCGGGGCGGATCATGGCGTGGCCCATGCGCATGATGTCAATGCGGGAGACGTACTGGCGAATGTCGGAGTGGACGCGCTCGAGGTCGTGGAGAATGGCTTCTTTCCAGTAAGCCCAATCTTTATCGAGGAGAAGCTTGCAGTTTTGCGAGGGCGCGCCTTCGGCGAGGGCCCAGTAAAAGGTCCAGACGGTGTGGTCGACGTGAGTGCGGAGGCTCTGGTGCATGGCATCGACGTAGCCCAGCGTCGGTGAATCGAGGAAGACGGTGTCCCAATCAGCGCGGCCCGTGAAAGCAGAAGAGCGCGGCCGGCAAGTGTGAGAATGCCAGCCGCGCTTCTAATCGTCCGTCAATCCCGGTTAATGAGGTGTGCAGTCGACCGCGGGCGGCAACGCCTGGCCCACTGGTGTGTTCAGCGACGGCAAATCCTCGAAATCGAACATGTCTTCGAGTGTATTCGCATGCTGGTCCCTCTTGGTCAGGTGCAGGCGGCCGTCGTCATCGTCGGGGCTCAAGAAGCGCTTCTCGATGAACGCCAGCAGCGAGGTGTGGTCCCCGACCGTGTGCGAGACGTAATGCGGCTTGGAAAAAGGCGAAACCGCCATGAACGGAACGCGGAACCCCAGTTGGTTAAAGCTGGCGCACTCGTCCGGGTAGGGGCCCGTTGGATTCGCTGCCATCGCCGGGCAGAGCAACTCCGCGTCCTTTACGCTGGTGTCCGTAGTGCTGAATGGATTCTGGGCGCACTCCGCTCCTCCGCCCGGCTGTTGGCTAAAAGGAGGATTGGATGAGTCTGCGCATTGTCCGGGCGAAATTCCGTCCGGCGTCCTCGCATGTCCCTGACGCGCTTCCGGCGGCGCCACGTGATCGTAATAGCCGCCGTGCTCGTCATAAGTAATGAAGATGACCGAATCCTGCCAGAACGGCCCGTTGCGCACCGCGTTGATGACTTGCGAAACGAACGCCTGCCCCCTCTGTATATCTGTCGGCGGATGCTCATCGTTTTCGAGTTGCCTTCCGAACAAGCCGAAATTGGGATCGACAAATGCCACTTGCGGAAGCGGACCGAGGCCCGGTTGTCCGGCAGCCTGAGCCAAAAACACGGGTAGGGGCAGGAAGTGCGGATCCACGCCTGTAGCGCCGAACAGCCGGAAGCTGCCTCCCTGCGGCGCATCCTGAAAGTAGTCGGCCCAGGAGATTTTATTCTTATCGAGCAAGTCGAAGATCGTTCCAGTGATCGGCTTGTAACCTCCCGGCGGCGGAAACGTGTCGTTGGTGGTTAAATGCCCAAATGATGTAGCCGCCATAAAATACGAACGGTTGGGAAACGTCGGCCCGAGCACCGAGGAAAAGTAGCGGTCATTCACCGCGAAGGTTGCCGCCAAGCCGTAGTAGAACGGGATTTCGTCCTGTGTGTAGAAGCTCATGGTCTGATCGTCGGTGGGGTTCTCGACGCCATTGTCCAACTGCTCCGTTGCGTCGTTTACGCGCACGAATCCATCGCTCAATGTGTCGCTGAGCGTACCATTGGGGTTCAAGAAATTGGCTTCTAGATGCGTAGGGAACCAGGAATGATTGAGGTCCGGTGGCGCGCACCGCCGGGTATCATGGAACGCAAACACGGTGCTGCCGTTGTCGTCCAAATTGGAGTTGAAGCAACTCAAATTACCAGCCGCATCCACTTTGCAAGACAATCCATCCACGCAATTGTGGTCGTCCTTTCGACAGCCGCCGAAGCCGGTGTGATAAGGGCTGCCCGGAGCGTAGGACAGCGCCCCGAAGTAGTTGTCGAATGAGTGGTTTTCCTGCATCACAATGATGATGTGCTTGACCTTGTGCAGGTCACCATTGCCGAACGCCTGTCTCGGTACGAAGGTCGTGAGCGCGAGGGGCAACAATAAAGCCAATCGTGGAATTCGGAATGATCTCATAATGCATGCTCCTTAATTCCGCTGTGTGGGTTTCCACCCGATTCGAAGTACTCTACTCCTTGTTAACTAGACTGAATAGGCCGCCTTGTGCTCTGGGGTTCAGGTCTGTCGGATCGCTATTGCCTTTCGGTAGTGTTGCCCGCAACGATCAACTTCCGGATAGTCTGCGTGCATCGCCATAGCTAGTGAGTGACGCGATTGGTCGCAGCGCGCGTCGTTTTGTTTCCATAGAAGAGAACTCGGTGAGAAGGGCACACGAGTCATCCGGTCTTCTGTCGAGCCCCGTCTTCTTCTATCATGTGCTGAGCATGCGCCTCACTTATTTTGCAAGCTCGGGAAGAATTTGGGACAGGATGCCGTGGGAAGCACGGTTGCAATTCCTGCAAGCCGTCTTTTTCACGTTTTCCGGCGTAGGATTCTTACTCGACTTGGCCAATCCTAGGCCCGGCCGGACCGTACACATCGTTTTCTTGGTTTTCATGGGTGGCGCGATCGGTGTTGCCTACGGCTTCTGCTTCATGCGGACGCCTAAGCTTCTACCGGTCCTGGTAGCTCTGCATGTCGTCTTGGCTCTCGTACTTACCCCTCATCTGGGATCGCTCGCCGTGGATTGGGCCCAGGTCGCTAGCACCGCAGCCGGGGTTGATGTAATTGGGTGCCTCTTTGCCATCTTACTCGGGTATGTTTTCTTCGTTCGATTCGTCAGAAAGCAAGGTCTGCGCTATTTTCGGGTCCAGACGGAGATTGGGCTTGCCGAACAGATACACCGAAGCCTGGTACCTCCGATCGCTCGTCACGCCTCACAGGACGAATTCTATGGGGTGTCAGCTCCCAGCGGGGAAATGGGTGGCGACCTGGTTGATTTGGTGCAAGACGGCGACAAATGGATTGGTTATCTGGCAGATGTTTCCGGCCACGGCGTGCCGTCCGGTGTATTGATGGCCATGGTCAAGAGCGCCGTGCGCATGAGGCTCCCCACTTCATCCGAACCGCAGGTGCTCCTCGAAGATTTGAACCGCGTCATCTCCGAATTGATAGCGGCGGAGATGTTTGTGACGCTGGCCTTCGTGTCGCTAGGGAAGTCGAATGATCTCCATTTCGCGACTGCAGGTCACCTGCCCATTCTCCACTTCCGCAGCGCCACTGGATTGGTCTGCGAACTTTCCACTCCCAATCCACCCATTGGAATCTTCAAAGAGCAGAAGTTCGCGAGTTCTCACGTGGAATTCTCAAGTGGTGATATCGCGGTTCTCCTGACCGACGGGCTGACCGAAGCCGCAAATGAGAACGAGGAAGAGTACGGGCTCGAAAGAGTCAAACAACAGGTGACGAAGCATTCCGGTGAGTCGCTGAAGGTTCTCTGCGAAACGCTGCTGGGGGAGGCGAGGAAGTTCGGAAAGCAAATGGATGATCAGAGTGTGCTATTGGTGAGGCGCCTTTGAGCACCCTAATTTGCTTTTCCGTGAAACCGCGCTTTGACCGGACGATGGTTCGGCAAACACCATCAATCAAACATCGATCCTGTGTAACGCAGAAGTGTCGAGCGGCCGGAAACAGGGTTCGAGTCCCTCAGCTCTTGAGTGAATGACCATACTGAAAGCGGCGTAGGAGGGCCGCCAGTATGGCGCGTCGGAAAAAGACAACCAAACGCTCCAAGCCCAAAACAATACTTCGACTGTCCGACTTGGAACAGTCGAAGAACGCAGTTCTGAACTCGCTCGCCCTCCTCAGGGACAGGAGCACAGCTGACATATAGAGTCGGCGCTGCGCTGTTCACGTCTCATCCCTGGTCAGCTGATAAGTGTCTCTAAACATCCTCCCATTCGCCTTGAAAGTATATGCCGGCCATTCTCTCCATTTCTCAAACAGTCTTGCGTTGTTCTTAAGTTGTAGTAATGCAGACGCCACTACTTCCGCGCTCGGCATGTCTGGGTCCGCCGCAACAGAAAAGCAGGTGGATTCGGAACCGGGAGAGATAACACTTACGAATTTAGAGTCCACCAGGAAGTGCATACTGCCAACTGTCAGGCGGTAACTTTCACCACGCACTTGCTCGGCTCCAGTGAGCGCAGCAACGCGCTTCAAGTACTCTGCTGCGTGCTGGGCCGGAGTGCACTTGGTTTGTATTCTCATCGCGAGCCGATCACTGCGCATGGTTGAACACCTGGCCGTCCGCCTTAATCGCCTGGCCGTTCTGAACGGCCCACTTGTCAAACAGCGCTGGATTGTTCGTGAGTTGCAGCAGCGCCGTAGCAATTTCCTCCGCTTTCGGCATGCCTTCGTACGCGGAATAAAAGCAAGTTTCCTCGGATGCACATCCGGGATCGGTCATGTCTCGCATCCGCTTGACATATCTATGGCCCACTTGAAATCGCATCTTGCCGACGTCTAGGACATAAGCATTACCCATTTTCGTGGCGCCGGTGAGGGCCACGACGCGGCGCAGATAGGCTTTCGCGCGATCCTTTGGGTCGAGGGGGTTCTCAAAGCGATTGCCCGCAATTACTGCCACACGTCCTGGGTCTGAGATGTGGAGGCCCTCCACTAAAACGGTGTTCTGTTGCTGTCGAGCAATTGCTCTAAGCAAGGGCCTGCGGTGCGGGTCAGCGAACACAAATCTCCACACGATCAGAGCGAGGAACGCGATCAGAGATAGAATAGCGGGCGCCATAGAAATACCGCCGTGGCGGAAATGGACTGCCACCAGCATCCGATTCGGCCCAATAGCAGCGAAGTCTCACACTGCCAGCGGAGTGGTGTCGACAACGGCTAGCGCACGGTTAGCCGCCTGCGATGGGATGAACCATCAAGACTTCGTTCTGCTCGCGCGTGACTTTCTCGATGCGTTCACCGGTCGCCATGTCAAATGGCTGCGCGCCGGTCCGGGCTTCATATTCGGCAATCACCTTGTTCACTTCTTCCATGTCAGCGGTTGCCGGATCGTATTCAAGAAGCGTCTTATCACCGTCGGATGAAAATGTCAGAATTTTGGCGTTCATGTTTGGTCTCC
>WNEZ01000352.1_pt1 | contig 36658 bp, 33 predicted proteins | sample 5400521 | NCBI WGS metagenome assembly WNEZ01 (sample SAMN13153339, study PRJNA577476) | soil metagenome | isolation source: 120 cm saprolite under Douglas fir tree site 2 hole 1 replicate 1 | place: USA:California | collected 2015-04-18 | reverse complement strand
TGGAGCCGCTGGCCAGGCGCGCGGGCAAGGACGATGACCGTCTTCGGGATCGCCGGCTGGCGGACGCCCTCGTCGACCTCGCGATGCACGCGCTAGACACCGGCCTGGTGCCGCAGCGCACGCACATGCAGGTCACGACTTCCTTGGAGACTCTGCTCGGTCTGGGCGGGTCGCCTGCGGCGGAGATGGAGTTCTCGCTGCCGATCTCGGCCAAGGCGGTCGAGCGCTTGGCCTGCGACTGCAGCGTCACCCGGATCCTGCTCGGCTCGGATTCCACGGTCATCGACGTCGGCAGAGCCAAGCGGGTGATTTCCGGGCCGCAGCGCAAGGCGCTTGAGATTCGCGACCACGGGTGTATCTGGCCTGGGTGTGATCGCCCGGCAACATGGACCTCGGGCCACCACCTCGTCCACTGGATTCATGGCGGGCCTACCGACATCCCTAACCTCGCCCTTGTTTGTTACCGGCATCATTGGATGGTGCACGAAGGCGCCTGGCAGATCATCCGCGCCGACGATGGCCGCATTCTGACCGTCCCACCCACGACCGAGTTCCAGCAGTTAGCGCGGGGGCCGGATTAACAACTTCTTTCAGCGGCCCAGGAGCCGCTCACGGACCTTGTGGTCGACCGCGATCTGCTTCCACTTGCGGCGTTCCTCGGTGCGCAGGCGCGCATCGCTCTTGGCGGCCACCGCCCGCAGCTCGCGCTGGAGCTTGCGATAGCTCTCGAGGCGCGCGGCATCCAGCTCACCGCTCGCGATGGCGGTCTTGATCGCGCAACCGGGTTCGCTCCGGTGCTGGCAGTCATTAAACCGGCAGTCCTGAGCGATCTGCTCGACGTCTTCGAACAGGTTCCCGAGCGCCTCCTCGCCTTTCCAGAGCTGTGCCTCTCGAAGCCCAGGCGTGTCGATGATCATTCCGCCTCCGGGCAGCTGGAATAGCTCGCGGTGGCTCGTCATGTGCCGGCCTTCGCCGGAGCGGTGAACATTGCGCGTCTTCATCACCTCCGTGCCCGCCATGCGGTTGATGAGGGTCGACTTGCCGGCGCCCGACGGACCAAGCAGGACGCCGGTGCGCGCCGGACGCAGCTGCTCCGCAAGCGCCTCGATGCCCTCACCAGTGACCGCGCTCGTGACCAGAACCGGTGTGCCCATGGCGGCGTCTTCGAGCTCAACGCGAAGGTCCCCAGAAGAGGCCGCGATGTCCGACTTGGTCACGACGACCACCGGCACCGCACCGCTCTGCCATGCCATCGTCAGGTAGCGTTCGATTCGCCTCGCGTTCACGTCCTGAGCCGACGCGACCACGAAAGCGATGTCGACGTTTGCCGCCAGCACCTGCTCCTTGGTTTCGACCCACGCGACCTTGCGCGAGAACGCGGTTTTGCGCTCGACCCAGCCATGAATGGTCGAGACCGGCTCGCGGTGGCGCAGGGCGACCCAATCGCCGACGGCCGGCAACTGACCTCCATCGTTGGGCAAATGGCGCCCGGCAGCAGCACGCAGCGATTCATCGCCATCGTGCAGCAGGTATTCCGCGCCGAAGTCAGCGATCACGCGCGCGGGCGCGTATCCCTGATGGGCGAAGAGCGCGAAACGTTCTTGAAACCAGTCATCCCAGCCCAGAGACATGAGCTGAGAAGCGAACTGAAGGGGCAACTCGAATCCTCCGGTAAGAAAAACGAATTGGCGGTGTCGGTCCGCCCGGTCGGAGGACTAGCTAGCGAGCAGCTCCGGAGGCGGCCGACGGCCGGGAAACATTCATTTCAGTCACAGCCATTCGAACGCCACCTCCTGTTTGGATTACGCGAGGCGAAAGCCTATCACGATCTGGCTCGTAGTCTTACCGACTCTTGAAATCGGGCTTGCGCTTTTCCTTGAAGGCGGTGATCCCCTCCTCAGCGTCTTCGGACACGAATACGCGACCGATCGCCTCGCGCTCGATCGCAAGTCCCATGTCGAGCGGCGCGCCATAACCCTGCGTGATCGCGAGCTTCGCGTGTCCGATCGCTACCCCCGGACCGGCTGCCAGCTTCGACGCGTACTCGATCGCGGCCGCGCGGCACGCGGCGGGGTCGGGAAACAGCCTGTCGACGATGCCCACGTCCTTGGCGTCGGACGGATTGAGAGTGGTCGCGTTGGCGATGAGATCCATACCCTTCGAGAGTCCCACCAGACGCGGCAGGCGCTGTGTGCCGCCGGACCCTGGAAAGAGGCCGAGGTTCACCTCTGGCAGGCCGATCTGATACGAACCCTCCGCGGCGAAGCGCAGGTCGCAGGCGAGCGCAAGCTCGAGGCCGCCGCCGAGGCAGTGACCCGCGATCGCAGCGATGAACACAAGAGGCGTGTTTTCCATCTTTCGAAACGCCTCGTGCGCCATGAGCGCGGTCATGAATCGCGAGCGCGGGTTCCCCGCGGCGAACGCGCCCACGTCGGCGCCAGCCGAAAAGAACTTTTCGGAGGCGCTGGTCACGACGATGGCCGATCGAATCCCCATGTCGATGCGCGCGTCGTCTATTGCGCCCGCGAACTCTCGCAGGAATGCATAGTCGTACGTGTTGGCGGGTGGGCGGTCGAGCACGATGATTCCGACGCCGCCTTCCTTCTCTAGCTTCACAGCCATGCGACAACCCTCCGATTCCGACTCCCGCGGACGCCGATAATTGAAGCACTGACGAAATCCAACCGAAGAGGGGTGCCCGAATGGCGACGATGATCATCGAAGGCGAGAGGACGCGGGCTGCGTCCGGCAAGACGTACGAGGTCCGCAACCCGGCCACGGGCGAGGTCGTCGACGAGGTGCCCGCCGGCGGCGCCGCCGACGTCGACAAGGCTGCACGGGCGGCCGCGAAGGCGTTCTCGAGCTGGTCCAAGCTGGCTCCCGCCAAGCGGGCCGAGATCCTGCACAAAGCGGCGAGGCACATGCTCGGCAAGGTCGAAGAGATCGCGCCGATCCTGACCAGGGAGCAGGGCAAGACCCTCCTCGAGTCGCGGCTCGAAGCCCAGCGATTCGGTGAGAACATCGCGTGGTTTGCCGACCTCGCGGACAAGATCCACGGCGAGCACGTCTCGCTTCCTGACACCACCACCTACGGGCTGGTGGTGCGCCGCCCGATCGGCGTCACCGGCGCGATCGTGCCCTGGAACTTCCCTCTCACGCTCGCGGCCAACAAGGTGGCGCCGTCGATCGCGGCCGGGAACACGGTCGTGTTGAAGCCGGCCAGCACCACGCCACTGGCGACGCTTGCATGCATCGAAGCGTTGATCGAAGGCGGTCTGCCGGAAGGCGTGGTCAACGTCGTTCTGGGCTCCGCGACCGGGGAGGCGATAGTCGACCACCCGCTGATCCGCAAGATCGCGCTGACTGGTTCCACGCCCACCGGCAAGAAAGTGATGGCGCGAGCGGCCGAGGGTTTGAAGAAGATCACGCTCGAGCTCGGCGGCAGCGACCCGTGCATCGTGCTCGACGACGCGGACCTCGAGGCTGCAGCGCGCGCAATTTCCATCGGCCGTTTCTTCAACTGCGGGCAGGCCTGCCTTGCGGTCAAGCGGCTCTACGTCCAGGACGGCGTGTACGACGCGTTGATGGAAAAGCTGGTCGCGCGCGCCTCCAAGCTCAAGCCGGGCAACGGCCTCGACAAGGACAGCCGCATGGGCCCGATGCACACCGAGACACAGCGGGCCGAGGTCGAGGCTCAGCTCAAGGATGCAATCGACCGCGGCGCGAAGGTCGTGTATGGCGGCGGCCGGCCCACGGGAGCCGATTACGACAAGGGTTGGTTCATCGAGCCGACCATCATCGAGGACGTCCCGGACGGAGCGCGCATGTGGACCGAAGAGGTCTTCGGCCCGGCGCTGCCGATGCGGCGGATCAAGGACCTCGACGAGGGGCTCAGGCTTGCGAACGATTCGCCCTTCGGCTTGGGGTCGTCGATCTGGACCGCGAGCATGCCGGCCGCGCGACGCGCGGTCGACGAGCTCGAGGCCGGCTACACGTGGGTCAATGCATTGCAGATCGCACACGACGAGCTGCCCTTCGGCGGCACCAAGCAGTCGGGCTTCGGCAAAGAGCACGGTTTGCAGGCGTTTCTGCAATACACCGAGGAGAAGTCGGTCGTTTATGGCGGTGTGTAGAAACTCGCGCCCCTCTCCCCTGCGGGGAGAGGGGGTCTGCCCGTGAGGGTTGGGGCCGCGGTCATCGGGGTGTTCGTGGCGCTCGTGGGCGCGGTGTTCGCCGGCCAGGGGCTCGGCTACATTCCAGGCAGCTTCATGACTGGCGACATGCGCTGGTTCTGGATCGGCGGCGCGATGGTCATCATCGGGCTGGGGCTCCTCGCCGCTACCTTCCTGCGCCGCTCCAGAGGAACTACCTAGGCGGTTCGGCCGTTCAGGCGGTCCCAGTGCGACTGGCACTCGACGCAGCGGGTCGCCGAGGGCTGGAACTTCAGCCTCGTCGCCGGGATGCGGTTGCCGCAGCTCTCGCAGACGCCATAGGCGCCCTCCCGGACCCGCTCCAGCGCCCGCTCGACCTGCTCGCGGTTCTCGTCCAGTAGGTGGACGAGGATGTCGGTTGTCTCCCGATCTGAAAGGGCCTGGGCGAGATCGGTGTCCTCGGGGATCGACGTAATCGCGCCACCGACAACATCCGCCAGCGGGCGGTGGAGGCCAGCCTCCTCGCCAAATGCGGTCGCCAGCTGCTCGAGCTGCCGGCGGTTGGCTTCGAGCGTCTCCTCGGGCGCGTAATCGGGTCGTTTGCGAGTCGCCATCTGCAATACCCCCCTTCCTCCTGAAATACCACGCCAGGATACGTTCGGATTCGTCCACACAACGCGGGGGTCGGACGCCCTACCCGGTCGCTCACAATTAGTCGCCTGTGACGACTACCGCCCAAAGACTGACGTTCACTCTCTTGGCGCTGGCTCTCGTTGCGTGCCAGCCAGGCACGAACCCTCACCCAGTGCCGAGCGTAGCTCAGATCGGAAAGGACCTTAAGTGCGACTCTGGCGACCACGGGTTCGAGGATATTCAGGCCGGCTGGGGCTTCTGCTACCCCGGGACCTGGAAGTACATCGAGCGCTCACAGGCGAGCGCCACCCCGCCCGGACTGGACCTGACCTTCGACATCACCGACATCCCATGCGCGTCCCCGCCGCCGGGAAGCAACGCATCGGTGCGTCCCGTTTGCTCAGCGAACGCCGGGCTGTTCGCTTTCATGATCATCTCGACATACGAGCGGGGTAGCTCTCCAAGCCTCGCCGCATGGATCAAGGACAACCTGACCCCGCAGCCGACCCCAAGCCCGTCCCCCACAGCGAGCCCGACAGCGACCCCAAGCCCGGCGGCCATACTGCAGCCGATCCGGTGGGGGAACTCGACCGAAGCGGCCATACTGCCGGACGGCCGGCGCATCGCCCTGACGCCGCACCACGTCGTGATCCTGGACATGCATTCCGGCGAGGGGCACCTCGACCTGGAGTCGCCCATGTCCACGCGCCTGGTCACGTGGAAGTTTCTCTACTGAATTCTCGTTCTTAGGGCCTTTTGAAGAGGGTCTGCATCTTGATCGCGAGACCCATGTCACCCTTGATTTTCAGCTTGCCCTGCATGAAGGCGGAGGTACCGTCCATCGCGCCGGTCATGATCTTCACCCAGTCGCCGGCATCGGCCTGAAGAGTCAGGTTCGGCGTCTCGGGAGGCTCACCCTTTCCGGATTCCGCCGTGCCGTCGTGGATCTTCACCCACCACTTGCCGGCGTCCGCGCCGCTGAGCTCGAACACGATGGTGGCCTTCGTGCTACCTGCCTTCTCCGGGATGAGGTATTTGGGCAGGGCATCGACGATCTGGTCGGGTGACAGCTGGACTTCAGACATGCGCTCCTCCTGAGCAAACTCAGCAGCCGATACGCCCCAGTTTAGCTAGGTCAGAGACAATGCCGGGAACGTGATTGACATCGCGCTGAGCGAAGTGGCGACGGGAGTGTTCGAGCTCCGGCTGCCCATCCCGTTCGAGGACGGTCTCGTCAACGTGTTCCTGTTCGCTGATGGTGATGACGTCGACCTTCTCGACTGCGGCATGAACTCAGAAGACTCAGTGAATGCAATCAGGGCGGCGGTGTCTCAGCTCGGCGCGAAACGAATCAGGCGGCTCGTCGTCACGCACATCCATCCGGACCATTACGGCGCTGCGGGCGTGTTCGCGGGTGAAGGGGGCGCCGACCTCTACCTGCACCGGCTCGAGGTCCCGCTCGTCAACCCACGGTATGTCGAGCTCGAGCATCTCGTGAAAGAGGTGCACTCCTATCTGCTCGTCAACGGCGTGCCCGCCGGCGAGGCGGAGGTGCTGAGCAACTCGCAGCGCGCGCTCAGCCAGGTGGTAAGCCCGGCCGAGCCGGCGGTTCAGCTCGATGGTGCCGAAACGCTCGACATGGGCCGAAGGCAGCTCCGCGTCGAGTGGACGCCGGGACACTCCCCTGGGCACATCTGCCTGTACGAGAGCCGCGAGAAGCTGCTCTTCGCGGGCGACCACATGCTGCCCGAACTATCTCCGAACATCGGCCTCCATCCGCAGAGCACGCCCGACCCATTGCACGAATATCTCGACGGACTCGAGCGGTTGGCGGCTTACGAACCGAAAAAGATCCTGCCCGCGCACGGGCGTCCATTCAACGACGCCGCGGGCCGAGTGGCGACGCTTGCTGCGCACCATCACCGCAGGCTCGAGCAGATCCTCGAGATCGTCTCCCCAGGCGAGCACAGCGCATGGCAGGTTGCGCTCGAGCTCTGGGGACCACGCGAGAACCTCTATGAAAAGCGGCTCGCGCTCCAGGAAGGGCTGGCGCACTTGCAGGCGCTAGCGGTCGAGGGCCGCGTGGAGAAGCTGGTCAGCCCCTCGGCGGTGCGGTGGCGGCCGCCTGCATCGCGGGCTTGATGCCGAGCGGAAACAGGTCCGCGGGATAGCAGCCCACGCCGACGACTCCGGGTCCGGCGTGCGCCCCGACGACCGGCCCGAGCGGCTGGATCATCAACGTGTCGGCGATCGGCTCGAGCTCGCGACCCAAACGCTCCGCGTCCGCCTGCGCATCCGCATGGCCGACGATGAGGCAGACGCCCTTGCCGCGGTTGACTTCTCGCGTCAGCTCGATGACGCGATTCAGCGCTCGGTCGAACGTGCGCACGCGCTCCAGTGGCGTGACGAGCCCGTCGCGGATGCAGAGAACAGGCTTGACCTGCAGCACCGAACCCAGCAGCGCGCTCGCGCGGCCGATTCGCCCGCCGCGCCGAAGAAACTCGAGCGTCGCGACCGAGAAGTAGGTGTGGACATGCGGCCTCATCGCCACGACCTGGTTCTCGATGGCAGCCGCATCGAGGTTCTGCTCCGCCAGCGCTGACGCCACGAGCGTGATCAGACCCAGTGACATCGAAACGACCTCGGAGTCGATGACGTGCACACGCTCGGGGTCGGTCATCGCCGCCGCCTGACGAGCAGATTCGAGCGTGCCACTGAGCTTCTCGGAGATGTGTATCGAAACCACCGCTTCGTGATCTTTGAGCAGCCCCGAATACGTCTCGGCGAAACGGCCAGGCGACGGCTGCGATGTTGTGGGATGCGTGGTTGCAGACGGGAGCTTGCGATAGAACTCGGCAGCCGTGATGTCAACACCGTCGAGGAGTGAGCGGCCGTCGAAGTGAAGAGTGAGAGGCACCACGGAGACCGAACGCATCGCCGCAAGCGCAGGCGGAAGGTCGGCTGTGGAATCGGTCACTATCGCGACCCGCTTGCTCAACTGAAATGGTCCTCTTCCATGTGCCTACCTTCCTGGCGATGGAACATGCGGCGCTCCAGCGGCCGTATGGCCACCAGCGTTACGAGCACCAGCACAGTGGTGAAGATTGCGATCTTGTAATTTCCAAAACCGACCACCATCCCGATCGCGGCGACGGTCCAGATGGTGGCCGCGGTGGTCAGGCCCCTCACGTCGGTGCCGTGACGGAGGATGGCGCCCGCGCCAAGAAAGCCGACGCCGGTCACTACTTGCGCGGCGATGCGGGTGGGATCGGTGCGATTGCCGAAGAACGGCTCGAGGCTGATCGTTGTGAACAGGCATGCTCCGACGCCCACGAGAGCCATCGTGCGGATCCCCGCCGGGTGGCCGTGATACTCGCGCTCGGTCCCGATGGCGATCGCTAGGACGAGGGTGACGACGATGCGAAGGGCGAAATCCAGATCGCCGCTGAGAGGCAGCGGCGTTAGCCCCGGCCCGGGCGCCCGCCGGGTTCGTCCTTAGCCTTGGGCTCGTCAGGGAGCTCCGGCAGGTCAAGGCTGTTGACGAAGTCGCGGAACACGGCCAGGCGCTCGTCGTCGATCGGCATCTCGGTCTTGTCCTTGTCGTCACCCGATTCGTCGGCCTCGGGGATGATGCCGGCGGCCTCCATGACCTCGGTCGCGACGAAGATCGGGCATTCCATGCGCACGGCTAGCGCGATGGCATCAGAAGGGCGAGCGTCGAAATCGAGGTCGCGCCCGTTCTGCTTCACATATAGACGCGCGTAGAACACCTGGTCCGCGAGGCGGGTGACGACGATGCGCTTGACGCTCACGCCGAGGTCACCGAACGCCGTGGCCATCAGGTCGTGGGTCAGCGGCCGCCCGAGCGGGTTGCCTGAGATCTTGGTCGCTATCGCCTGGGCCTCGAAGGAGCCGATCCAGATCGGGAGGTACCGGTCCGCCTCCTTCTCTTTAAGGATCACCAGGTGCTGCGCGGTCGGCATGTGGATCCTGATGCTGTCGACCGCGACCTCGATGAGGTTTTTCATCCTCGGTCCCATTCTACCTCTGGGGCTTCCGGACACCCCCTTGTTTGAGCTTGACCTGCCGCCAGGTTTGGCGTTTGCCTTGGCTACGTAGAATCCGAACGTGGCGAAGGGTAAGCGCGGGCGTCTGGTTCTGATCGACGCCCACAGCCTCATCTACCGGGCGTTCTTTGCGCTGCCGCCGATGAGCACGTCGGACGGGCAGGTGACGAACGCCGTGTACGGCTTCACGTCGATGCTCGCGATCGTCCTGGCCTCGCGCCCTGAGTTCGCGGCGGCCGCGTTCGACCTACCCGCCCCAACTTTTCGGTCGAAGGAGTACGAGGAGTACAAGGCCGGCCGGCGCGCGATGCCGGACGACCTGCGCCCCCAGATCGAGAAGGTGCGAGAGGTCCTCGAAGCGTTCTCGATCCCGATCTATGGCGTCGAGGGCTACGAGGCGGACGACGTCATCGGCACCCTGGCTCGCATCGCCGAGGAGCGTGGTCATGCGGTGACGATCGTGTCTGGCGACCTCGACTGCCTGCAGCTCGTCACCGAATCGGTGGAGGCCCTGGTGCCACGTCGCGGCATCACAGATACGTTTGTGTATGGGCCCGATCAGGTCCGCCAGCGCTACGGATTCGAGCCCCCGCAGCTGATCGACTTCAAGGCGCTCCGCGGAGACACGTCGGACAACATCCCCGGCGTGCCCGGCGTCGGCGACAAGACCGCCGCCAAGCTGGTTCAGGACTTCGGCTCGGTTGAGGCCCTCCTCGAGCGCGTCGAGGAGCTGCCGGAGGGCAGGCTGAAGAACTCTCTCAAAGAGCACGCCGACAAGGTCCGACTCGGCAAGCGGATGGTCACGATCGTGCGCGACGTCCCGGTGGAGCTCGACCTCGAGCGGTCGCGCTGGACGCGCTACGACTACGAGAAGGTCCGCACAGTTTTCGACCGGCTCGAGTTCCGCCAGCTGCTGACGCGCTTCCCGCCGCCAGACCAGGTGCCCGTGCAGCCGACCCTTGCGCTCGAACCTGCTCCGACGCCGGCTGGACTCCGCATCGTGGAGGACGCGGTCGAAGCGGCAAGCCTGCTCAAGAACGGCAGCGACGTCGGTGTTTTCACTTTCACCGAAGGCGCCGGCCGCGGCGCAAAGGTGCTTGGTGTTGGAGCCTCAACCGGCACGGACACCTTTTACGTTGCCAAGCAGGACGCGATGGATGCGGTCGCGAGCGTCCTTGCCGACATGGCCATCAGCGGCCACGACGCAAAGGAGACGGAGCTCGCTCTTCGCGCGCTCGGTGGCGGCAGGCGTGAGTGGGTCTTCAGCACGTTCCTTGCCGCGTACCTTCTTGGCGCGGGCTCGCGTGATCCTCGGCTCGAAGACCTGGCGCGCGAGTTTCTCGACATGACGCTGATCAGCACCGAGCAGCTGCTCGGCACGGGGCGGAGCGCGCGCAAGCCTGCTGACGTCCCCGTCGAAGAGGCGGCAGAGTTCTCAGCGCGCCGCGCGGAGGCGATCGTCAATCTGAGACCGCGGCTCGAGGCCGAGATGCGCAATCTCGGCGTCGATTACCTCTTCCACGAGATCGAGCTGCCGCTGTCTGGCGTCCTTGCGGATATGGAGTCGGAGGGCGTGGCCATCGACGTCCCTTATCTGAAGGAGATGCAAGTCGAGCTGGGCGCGCAGATGGCGGCGATCGAGTCGGAGGTGGAACAGGTCGCCGGCCAGAAGTTCAATCTCAGCGCGCCGCAGCAGCTGGCGAAAGTACTTTTCGAGGACCTGCGTTTGCCGGTCGGCAAGCGCACGAAGACGGGCTACTCGACCGACGCCGACACGCTGGAGGCGCTGCGCGAGAAGCATCCGATCGTCGGCCTGATCCTCGAGCACCGCCAGCTGTCGAAGCTCAAGTCCACGTACGTCGACGCGCTTCCACAACTGGTCGATCCATTGACCGGTCGCGTGCACACGTCATTCGGCCAGGCGAGCACGGCGACTGGCCGCCTGTCCTCGTCCAATCCAAACCTGATGAACATCCCGATCCGAACCGAGCTCGGGCAGCGCATCCGGCGAGCGTTCAAGGCGAGCCGGCCGGGTCACGTCATGGTGTCGGCAGACTACGCGCAGATCGAGCTGCGAATCGCGGCTCACCTCAGCGGCGACCCCGAGCTGCTTGGCGCATTCAAGGCGGGGCAGGACATCCATACGGCGACCGCGGCCGCGGTATTCAAGGTCCCTATCGAATCGGTCAGCCCTGACCAGAGGCGGCTGGCGAAGGTGGCGAACTTCGGATCGATCTACGGACAGGGCGAGTACGGGCTGTCACAGCAACTCGGCATCACCGGCGACGTCGCGCGTGAGTTTCTTGCTCAGTACTGGTCGACCTACTCGCGGTTGCGTGAATATCTCGACAACGAGAGGCGCAAAGCGCGCGAGTTGGGATTTGTCGTAAGTGCAACCGGTAGGCGCAGGGCGATCCCGGATCTTCGATCACCAAACTTCCAGCTGCGAAGCGCCGCCGAGCGCATGGCCATCAACTTCCCGATGCAGTCGCTGGCCGCGGACATCATCAAGATCGCAATGGTGCAACTGCAGCGCGAGATCGAGGCCGATCACATCGAAGGCCGCATGCTGCTCCAGGTCCACGACGAGCTGCTCTTCGAAGTTCCAGAAAGCGAGGTGGACCGGTTCGCCGAGACGGTGCCGCGCATCATGACCGGCGCATACGAGCTCGAGACCGGCATCGAGGTCGAGGCCAAGGTCGGCCCGAACTGGGCGGACATGAAGAAGCTCGCGGTGGTTCGAGTCTGAATGGCCAACTCACGCCCCTCTCCCCCGCGGGGAGAGAGGGACTGATGCCTGAGCTTCCGGAAGTCGAGACCATCGTCGCCGACCTGCGGCCGCACCTCGTCGGCCGGACGATCGTGCGCTGCGACCTGCGCTTTCCGTCGATCGTCAGGCATCCCGAGCCCGAGGTCTTCATCGACTCCATCACCGGCCTGACGATCGAGGCCGTTGGACGGCGCGGGAAGTTCATCCTCATCGCGCTTGGTGAAGGGCGCCTGCTCGTCGTTCACCTGGGCATGAGCGGCCAGCTCCGTCTGGTCGAAGCCGCGAGCGAGATCGCGAACCACACGCATGCAATCCTCGACCTCGACGATGGCCGGCAATTGAGATATCGCGACCCGCGGAGGTTTGGGCGTCTGCTGCTCGGCACGGAGGACGAGCTGCTGACATCCGGCACGTTGCCAAAGCTTGGGCCCGAGCCGATCGACCCCACGTTTGACGCCGATGAGCTGTTCCGGCGTCTTCGGCGCAGGCGCGCGCCGTTGAAAGCGGTCCTGCTCGACCAGGGCACGGTAGCCGGCGTGGGCAACATCTACGCCGACGAGTCGCTGCATCGCGCGAAACTCCGCCCCGATCGAATTGCGAGAAGCCTCAGCCGAAAATCGGTTGGCCGGCTGCACGAATCGCTGCGCGATTCGCTCGAGATTGCGATTCGCAATCGCGGCAGCTCTGTCGACACGTATCGCGACGCGTGGGGTGATGTCGGCAACCAACAGGAATTGCTTCTCGTCTACGGTCGGGCCGGCGAACCGTGCTTCACATGCGGGCGCCCGCTGTCGATTGTCCGCATCGCGGGACGCAGCACCGTCTTCTGCCGCCATTGCCAGCGCTGAGCGCGAGTCCGTGCAAGTGCTGAGGGCGCGGCTCGTCGCCGCTGTTGTGGTTGCAGTCGCATATGTCGCTCTGACGATGGCGGTCGCGGCCGGGATGTTCAACGACCTCGACAAGCAGGTGCTGCAGGCGATGTCGAGCGTGTGGAGCGAGCCGTTGCACCCGTTGTTCCAGGCCATCGCCGAGCTTGGCGGCCTGGAGCTGACCAGCATCCTCATGCTCGCGCTCGGTGTGTACCTGATCCGCGGAGGATTCGGTGCTGATGCCTGGGTCGTGCTTGCGTTCGTCGCTGCGCAGGTGCTCGAGGTCCTGTACAAAGCGAACCTCCACCATGTGGGACCACCGCGAACCGTGGCCCATGCCGATGGCCCGAGCATCACGGAGATCGTGTCGGGCGCCGGCCCGCTCGCCAACAGCTTTCCAAGCGGGCATGTCGTGCGAGCGGTGATCGCATGGGGACTGATCGCGTTCGTCGTGCAGCGCCTGGCGCCGTGGCCCCTCGCGCGCACGCTCGCGATCACGGTCGCAACGATCGTGATCCTGCTGGTCGCATTCGACCGGATGTACCTGGACGTGCACTGGGAGTCAGACGTGTTGGGAGGGCTGCTTTTGGGGGCCATCGCCCTGCTGGCCGGAACGGTCTGGCTCGACAGACCTTTGCCCGGCACGGACAATTAGGCGCTGATGGACGATCGCCCGGTGCTGATCATGGTCACGACCGGCGGCCGAAACGACGCCGAGCGACTGGGCGAGGGCCTGGTCGTGGAGCATCTGGCCGGCTGCTGCACGGTGCTGCCCATGGTCCACTCCACCTATTACTGGGAGGGTCAGCTCCGGCGCGAGCACGAATCCTTGCTCCTGGTCAAGACCGTCGAATCCCGCGCTCAGGCGGTCCAGGAATACGTGCGCAAAAACCACTCCTACGAGCTTCCTGAGATCCTCCAGGTGGCCATCGAAGATGGCTCGCCCAGGTACCTGAAGTGGCTTGCCGAGCAGGTCGCAGACCGCCCCGCTTAACCCGGCTGCGACCCATTAAGTGAACACTTAGACTCTCGTGGGGTGGCCACGACAGTTGACGAACGTGGCGGGCGTCGTTCGGGTGGCGATCGCCGCCGCCGCAAACGCGCCGCCGCGGCGAAGGCCAGCAGCCCGCCGGTAGAAGAGGCACGGCCAAGCGTTTTAGAGCAGGCTCGGACAGGCGTTGTTGACGATTTCGAGGCTCTTACCCCTGCAGTCGACGGACGTGAAGCGCGTCGTTCCGGTGGCGAACGGCGCCGGCGCAAACGCGCCCCACGGGCGGAGGCCAAGAATTTGGCGGTAGAAAAGGCCAGGCCGAGCGGTGTCGAGGAGCTCGAAGCCCTCGCCACGACCGTCGCTTTGATGGCCGCTCCCGCGCCAGCTGCGCCCCTCGTGCAGGACGGCAACGGCCACAAGCCCGCGCTTGCTCCGGCGGTCTTCCTGCCCACAACCGAGCCGCCGCCGCCGGAGGAGTTCACCGATCTCCTCGGCCAGTCGGTCGGGCTCCGCCTTGATTCGGTGTCGCGCGAGTTCGGAAAAGGCGACGAGATGCACGTGACCGCGCTCAAGGACATCTCGATGCAGATCGGCCCGGGCGAGTTCGTTGCCATAGTCGGCCCATCGGGGTGCGGCAAGACGACTCTTCTCTCCCTCATGGGCGGCCTCGACACCCCAACCTCCGGTCACGTATACGCAGCGGGCCTTCCTGTCGACGAGCTGTCCGATGGCGACCTTGCCGACTACCGGCTGCAGCGCGTCAGCACCATCTTCCAGACATTCAACCTCATCGCGACGATGACGGCCGAGGACAACGTTGCGCTGCCCCTGACCATCGCCGGGATCGATTTGGAGGAACGTCGCAAGAGGGCTCGCCACCTGCTCGCGCTGGTCGGTCTCACGCATAGAGGCGCAACACGGGTGAGCAAGCTCTCGGGAGGTGAGCAGCAGAAGGTGGCGGTGGCGAGGGCGCTGGCCAACAGGCCCGGTCTCATCCTCGCCGACGAGCCCACCGGAAGTCTTGATTCGGCTGCCGGCGAGGTCATCCTCGGTCTGCTCGAGGATCTGAACCGTCGCGGCGCGACTCTTATCCTCGTCACCCATGACCTCGAGGTGGCGCGGCGCGCACAACGTGTGATCCGGATGATTGACGGCCGCGCCCTCGAGGTCGGTCAGGGCAACGAGACGATCCGCAACCAGGACCCGGTGATCCCGCCCACTCGGCTCCACTGGCGAGACACGTTGAAGGTGGGGCTGCGCGGAACCGGTCGGAGGCCGCTGCGCACGTCGCTCACGACCACCGGCGTCGCCATCGGGATCGCGGCGATGACACTCATCGTCGCCCTTGCAGGCGGGCTGCAGGGCGCCCTCAGCTCGCCCGCGCTTGCGCGCAGCCAGCTGCACCAGGTCGCGGTCTATCCGTCCGGTGACAGCGCGGGATTCGGCGCGGGCACGCTTGTCACCCTTGGCAAGCTCCAGCACGTGCGAGCGGCCTGGGGCCAGGTTGCAATGAGTGGGACGTACGCCGTCGAGGGTGGTCCGTTGCTCGAACAGGTCAGCGCTCCTCCGACAGGAGCGCTGGTGTCGCTACCGCCCCGGAGCGCTTCGCCGGCCGTCACCGTCATCGCGGGCCGGCTGCCGAGCTCGGACTCCGCGCCGGAGGTGCTGCTCACCGACCGCACAGCGCTTGCGCTCGGGTTCGGGACGCCCGCCGCTGCGCTCCTGTCGACCGTCGACTTCAACGCCACATCGGGCAGCCTGGTGGTATCCGGGGCGCCATCAGATCCGGTGACTCATCAGCTGGTCCTCCCGCTGACGGTCGTCGGTGTCATCTCCAGCCAGTTCATGCCCGCCGGCGCGCCCGGTGGCCTGGTGCCCTACTCGGTGGCCCAAGAGCATTGGACGCGGCTCGCCCAGAACAACGGTTGGAAGTCGGGCCAGTTCGCCAACATCACGCTGCTTGCGGACTCGAGCGGCTCCGTCGACGGCCTGCGCCACCGCATCGAAGCCCTGGGCTTCCAGGCCCAAACCTTCGGCGACCTGTTCCGCGGGTTCGAGGACCTGCTGAGCCGCCTCCGGGTCGCGCTGCTGGCCCTGGCTGTGGTTGCGCTTCTGCTCGCTTGCCTCGGGATCGCCAACACGATGTACAGCGCGGTGCTGGAGCGGACCAAAGAGATCGGTGTGCTCAAAGCACTTGGTGCGCGATCGCACGACGTGCTCTTGTTGTTCGTGGCCGAGGCGGCTTTGATCGGCGTCGCGGGCGGACTCATCGGAACCCTTGCCGCCGTCGGCCTCGCCCAGCTGGGGAACGCCGCCGTCGACCGGCTGGTGCAGAGCGTCGCGACCGCCGGGATCGATGTTTTCCGACCTGATGTGTGGATTGCCATCCTGGCTCTGCTTGTCGCCGTCGTTCTCAGCACGGTGAGCGGCCTGCTGCCGGCCGTGCGCGCCGCGCGCCAGGACCCGAGCAGAGCGCTTCGTTACGAATAGCTAGCGCGAAGATGCGAGGAACTTCGGGCCGCGGGACGCTATAACCTCAGGACGCTGTGCGGGCGTCCACTTACCCACTTGTAGAGGCGGAGGTTGCAGCGGCCCTCGTCCTGGGACACACGCCAGTGCTGCCAACTGAGCGCGTCGCCCTGGGCGATGCCGTCGGGCGCGTGCTGGCGGAGGAAATGCGCGCGCCGGCCGATCTGCCTGCGTTTCCTTCCAGCGCGGTGGACGGCTTCGCAGTGCGTGCCGCTGATGCGGGCAAGACGATTCGCGAGGTCGGTGAGTCCGCCGCGGGGCGGCCGTTCGCCGGACGCGTCGAGCCGGGTACCGCCGCCCGCATCCTGACCGGAGGGGTGGTTCCCGATGGCGCCGACACCGTGGTCATGGTCGAAGACGTGCGCATCGTCGGGGAATCGGTGACAGTGCCCGCGAGCCTGCGCGCCGGGACCAACTTTCACCGCCCAGGTGCAGACGTGCGAGCGGGCGATCTCGTGCTCACGGCCGGAATGCAGCTTGGCGCGGCTGAGCTCGGACTAGCGGCGGCGCTCGGTTTCGCGGAGCTCGAGGTCCACCGGCGCCCGCGGGTGGCTTTGATGTCGACGGGAGACGAGCTCGTCGAGGCGGGGAGGAAGCCCGGTCGCGGGCAGATCACGGACTCCAACCGATGGGCGCTGCTCGCCGCCCTGCGCGAGGCGGGCGCTGAGGTGCGAAGCCTCGGCATCGCGCCAGACGAACCCGGTGCGTTGCGAAAGCTCGTTGTCGATGCGCTTCAGACTGCAGACGTGCTGGTCACCTCTGGCGGCGTGTCGGTGGGTACGCACGACCTGGTCAAGCCGCTGCTCGAGTCGCTCGGCACGGTGCATGTGGGGCGCGTGAAGCTCAAGCCGGGCAAGCCGTTCACTTTCGCCACGCTGCCGGACAACAAGCTCGCGTTCGGGCTTCCCGGTTTTCCCGTGTCATCGTTGGTGACCTTCGAGGTCTTCGTCCGGCCGGCGCTGCGCAAGCTGCAAGGCTTCGCCCGACTTCAGCGGGCGACGCTTCCGGTACGCCTCGGCTACGACGCGCGCGCGACGGCCGACCGAACCGAATACCAGCGAGTAACGCTCAGGCGTGAAGGTGCGGAGCTGGTGGCCGAAACGACGGGCTCGCAGTCGTCATCGCGTCTGCTTTCACTCGCGGGGGCTCATGCCCTGGTTCGAATTGCGCCCGGAGACGAAGGGATCAGGGCGGGCACGATCGTAGAGGCGATGATTCTCGCCCTACCGTGACCTGGGCCTGTCTGACCGGTTGTGCCACCGCCGGTCAGCGTGCTTGCGGGCATCCCATTGGACACCCGGAGGAGGGCGTGGCAGATTCGGGGGAGAGCGCTTGCCGTTTACTTTGGCCTGTATCCGCTTGTTCTTGCGCTCTTCGGCGCGATCTTCTTTGCGCCTGCCGAACTCTTCAATCTTGCCCCGGCCCTGGTTAGTCAAGGGGCCTCCTCCTCGTTCTTGGCTAAATACTTAACGCATGGCCCACCGAGGATCCCCGGCCAAGTTGTCCCACGAACGTCCGTTCGCCTTAGAATTAGGAGTCCCATGCCCTCCCGCTTTCGTGTCGACGCACCTTTCAAGCCGGCCGGGGACCAGCCGCAGGCCATCGAGCAGCTGGTCCAGGGCGTGCAGTCGGGTCTGAGCCAGCAAGTCCTGCTTGGGGTCACTGGGAGCGGCAAGACCAATGTCATGGCCTGGGCGGTGGAGCAGCTCCAGCGGCCGGTCCTGGTCCTGAGCCCGAACAAGACGCTCGCAGCGCAGCTGTGCGCCGAGTTCCGCCGGTTGCTGCCCGACAACGCAGTCGAGTACTTCGTCAGCTACTACGACTACTACCAGCCCGAGGCGTACATCGCGCGCACCGACACTTACATCGAGAAGGACTCGAGCCGCAACGACGAGATCGACCGCATGCGCCACTCGGCAACCTCGTCACTGATCACCCGCCGCGACGTGCTCGTGGTGGCAAGCATCAGCTGCATCTACGGCATCGGCTCGGTCGAGGACTATATGGGCGAGGCCCTGAAGGTCGAGAAGGGCCAATCGATTCGGCGCGAGGTCTTCCTGCGCAAGCTCACCGAGATGCTGTACGAGCGCAACGATTACGACCTCGCGCGCCTTCGCTTTCGCGTCCGTGGCGATGTCGTGGACCTCGTTCCGGCCAACGAGGAGAAGGTCTATCGTGTCGAATTCTTCGGCGATGAGATCGAGCGGATCCAGGAGTTGGATGCCGTCACTGGCGAGATTCTGGGCGCTCGCGAGGAGTTCACCGTGTTTCCCGCGTCTCACTATGTGACCCCGGCCGACAAGCTCCGCCTCGCGATGGTGGACATCGAAGCGGAGCTCGAAGAGCGGTGCAAGTGGTTCGAGGAGCACGGCCGGCTTCTCGAAGCGCAGCGGCTGCGCCAGCGCACCAACTTCGACCTCGAGATGATGCGCGAGACCGGAACGTGCGCTGGGATCGAGAACTACTCGCGGCACCTGACGCGCAGGCAGCCTGGCGAGGCTCCATACACGCTGATGGACTTTCTGCCCGAGGACACGGTCATCTTCATCGACGAGTCGCACGTGGCCGTTCCGCAGATCGGCGGCATGCTCGGGGGCGACCGGTCGCGCAAAGCCGCGCTGGTGGAGTACGGCTTCAGGCTGCCGAGCGCCTTCGACAACCGCCCGCTGAGCTTCGACGAATGGGAGGAGCGGGCCCAGAACGTCGTCTATGTCTCGGCCACGCCGGGGGATTACGAGATGCGGCGGTCGCAGCGAACGGTCGAGATGCTCGTGCGCCCCACGGGCCTCGTCGACCCGACGGTCGAGGTGAGGCCGACCGAGGGTCAGATCGACGACCTGCTCGCCGAGGTCAAGAGGCGCGCAGAGCTCGGCCATCGCTCGCTGGTGACGACTCTGACGAAACGATTTGCCGAGGACCTGGCCGACTATCTGCGCGAGTACGGCGTCAAGGTGCGATACCTCCACTCCGAGCTGGACGCGATGGAGCGCATCGATGTGCTTCGCGACCTGCGCACCGGCGCGGTGGATGTGGTCGTCGGTATCAACCTGCTGCGCGAGGGCCTCGACCTCCCCGAGGTCGCATTCATCGGCATCCTCGACGCCGACAAAGAGGGATACCTCCGCGCGTACCGGTCATTCATCCAGATCATCGGCCGCGCCGCCCGCAACGTCGAGGGCCATGTGGTCATGTACGCGGACCAGATCACGGACTCTATGCGGATGGCGCTCGACGAGACCGAGCGCCGGCGCAATCGTCAAATCGCCTACAACGCCGAACGCGGAATCACGCCGGAGTCCGTGAAGAAGGCGATCTACGCGCTCGAGATCAATGAAAAAGACATCCAGGCGGACGCGGTGGAGCTGATGGTCGGCGCCGGCGTGCCGCGCGAGGACCTGCTTGCGATCGTGCGCGACCTCGAGAAAGAGATGCGCAGGCTGTCGAAGGAGCTCCAGTTCGAGGACGCGGCCCGCGTGCGCGACCGCATCATCGCGCTCCGCAAGAGGCTCTCGGGCGAACAGACGGGCAAAGAGGACGACGCCGACGTGGCGCTGGCGATCGCGGCCGCGCCCAAACAGAAAACCACGGTTCGAAACTGGAGAAGGACGCGACGGGGCCCGTGAAAAACGTGCACCGGGCGCAGGCCATGTTGTTGGCGAAGCCCGATGGATGGATGGAGACGCTGGGCGCGCGCATCGCGGAAGCCGAGCCGGGCCGCGTGGTTCTCGAGCTCGAGACCGGTCCGCAACAAAGGCATGGCGGCGGCGTCGTGCAGGGCGGCGTGATCACTCAGATCGCGGACGCGGCGATGGGGATGTCGCTCGGCACGCTTCAGGAAGACGGCCTCTGGAACACCACGATCGAGCTCAAGATCAACTTCCTGCGCCCGGTCATTCAAGGACGCCTGCGGGCGATCGGCCGGGTCATCGAGATGAAGCAGACGCTGTTTTTCAGCGAGGCCGACGTCGTCGACGATCGGGGCCGGCTGATTGCACGGGCTTCCTCGACCTGCATGCCGGTGCCCCAAGGACAGGGCCGTGAGTGACGTCGTCCAGACCGGATCGCGCGCCTGGACCTGGCTGGGCCTTCGGTTGGCGGAAACCGGCGAGGGCACGGCGGTCGTGGAGATGACCGCGACGGAAGACATGGCGAATCACTCGGGTTTCGTGCACGGAGGCATGATCAGCACCCTGGCAGACTCCGCGATGGGCCGCTCGGTGCGTACGCTGAGTCCGCCGGTCGCGCGCTCCATGAGCTTCGACCTGAAGCTCAGCTTCGTCAACGCCGCGAAGATCGGCGAGACCCTCCGGGCGACCGCGCATGTCATCCACGCGGGGCGGCGCACGGTCGTGGCCGAGTGCCTCATCCAGGGCAAGGACGGACGGCTGGTGGCCACCGGCAGCGCGACGTTTGCGGTAACAAGAGAAAAGGAATGAATCAGGGTCCGGATGCCGACTGATCAGATAACGATTCGCGGCGCTCGCGAGCACAACCTCAAGAACGTCACGCTGTCGATCCCACGCGACAAGCTGGTGGTGTTCACCGGGTTGTCGGGGTCGGGCAAGTCGTCGCTCGCCTTCGACACGATCTATGCCGAAGGGCAGCGGCGCTACGTGGAGTCGCTATCTGCTTACGCGCGGCAGTTCCTGGGTCAGATGGAGAAGCCGGACGTGGACGTCATCGAGGGCCTTTCGCCGGCGATCTCGATCGACCAGAAGGGGACTTCGAAGAACCCGCGATCGACGGTGGGCACTGTGACCGAGGTGTACGACTACCTCCGGCTGCTGTACGCGCGGGTCGGCCACCCGCACTGCCCGGTCTGTGGCCGCGAGGTGCGGCGGCAGACGGTCGAGCAGATGGCGGACCACGTCGAGAAGCTGCCGAAGGGGATGCGTGTGATGGTCCTGGGCCCGGTGGTCAAGGGCCGGAAGGGCGAGTACAAGTCGCTCATAGAAGACGTTCGCAAGTCTGGTTTTGTTCGCGTTCGCGTGGACGGAAGCCTGTACGAGCTGGGCGAACAGATTCCGCTCGACAAGAACAAGAAGCACGACATCCAGGTCGTGGTCGACCGCATTGTGGTGGCGCCGGACCAGCGGACGCGACTGGTCGATTCGATCGAGACCGCCGCGAGGCTGGGCGGCGGGTCGGTGATCATCGTGCCTGCCGAAGGTGACGAGATCCAGATGTCGCAGGACTACGCGTGTCCGTACGACGGAACCAGCGTGCCCGAGCCCGAGCCTCGAAACTTTTCGTTCAACAGCCCGCACGGAGCGTGCCCGGTCTGCACGGGAATCGGTTCGCAGCTGGTGGTCGACGGCGACCTCGTTGTTCCAGATCCGTCGCTATCCTTGCGTGAGGGTGCGATCGCGGCGTGGAGTAAGTCGCAGTTCTTCTATCCCGAGCTGCTCGAGACCGTAAGCAAGTACTTCGGGATCGACATGGACAAGCCATGGTCGAAGTTGAGCAAACAGCACCAGAACGTGCTGCTGAACGGCACCGGCGACAAGAAGATCCGCTTCGGGTACAAGAACCAGTACGGCCACGAGCGCTGGTACGAAGCCCCATTCGAGGGCGTGGTCGCGAACCTGCAGCGGCGCTACGAAGAGACGCAGTCCGACTTTCTGAAGGCGGAGCTGGAGCGCTACATGTCGGACAAGCCGTGCCCGGCATGCAAGGGGCGGCGGTTGAAGCCAGAATCGCTGGCGGTGACCGTGGCCGCTCGCAACATCGCCGAGGTTTGCGAGCTGTCGATCAGCGCCGCCATTGATTTCTTCGACAGCCTTCCGCTCACCGAGCGTGAGCAGCTGATCGCGCGCGGGATCTTGAAGGAGATCCGCGAGCGCTTGCAGTTTATGATCGACGTCGGGCTCGAGTACCTGACCGTCGAGCGGCCGGCGAACACGCTGTCGGGCGGCGAGTCGCAGCGGATCCGGCTCGCGACCCAGATCGGCTCGAAGCTGATGGGCGTCCTGTACATCCTTGACGAGCCGTCGATCGGGCTGCACCAGCGCGACAACCGCCGGCTGATCAACACGCTCCTGCGGCTGCGCGACCTCGGCAACACGCTGATCGTGGTCGAGCACGACGAGGAGACGATTCGGTCCGCCGATTACATGGTCGACATCGGGCCCGCTGCGGGAGAGCATGGGGGCGAGATCATCGCGGCCGGGACGGTTGAGGACGTGATCAAGAATCCAAACTCGATCACCGCCGCATACCTGCGTGGGGATCGAGAGATCCCGATGCCGGCGCGACGGCGCAAAGGCAACGGCAAGAAGTTGGTGATTCGGGGAGCCCGAGCCAACAACCTAAAGGACATCGACGTCGCGATTCCGCTCGGCACCTTCGTGGCCGTGTCGGGAGTGAGTGGGTCCGGCAAGTCGTCGCTCGTGACGGACATCCTCAGCCGGAAAGTGGCGCAGCACTTCTACAGGGCCAAGGACAAACCCGGGCCGCATCGAGAGGTCGAGGGGCTCGAGCATCTCGACAAGGCAATCGACATCGATCAGTCGCCGATCGGGCGGACGCCAAGGTCCAACCCGGCCACGTACACCGGGATGTTCACGTACATGCGCGAGCTGTTCGCGAGCCTTCCTGAGGCCAAGATGCGCGGCTACAAGCCGGGACGTTTCAGCTTCAACGTGAAGGGCGGGCGATGTGAGGCGTGTCAGGGTGACGGGATCATTCAGATCGAGATGCACTTCCTTCCGGACGTTTACGTCCCGTGTGAGGTGTGCCACGGCACCCGCTACTCGCGTGAGGTGCAGGAGGTCAAGTTCCGCGGCCACTCCATCGCCGATGTTCTGGAGCTGACGGTCGACGAAGCGCTGGAGGTCTTCGAGAACGTGCCCAAGATCAAGGTCAAGCTGCGCACGTTGCACGACGTCGGTCTCGGCTACATCCGGCTGGGGCAGCCGGCGACGCAGCTGTCAGGTGGTGAGGCGCAGCGGGTCAAGCTTTCGGCCGAGCTGTCGCGCCGTGATACGGGCCGCACGCTATACCTTCTCGACGAACCGACGACAGGTCTCCACTACGCCGACGTCGAGCGGCTGCTGCAGGTCCTGCACCGACTGGTCGATCATGGCAACTCGGTGGTCGTCATCGAGCACAACCTGGACGTGCTCAAGACCGCGGACTGGCTCATCGATCTCGGTCCCGAGGGTGGCGACAAGGGCGGCTTCGTGATCGCCGAAGGAACGCCGGAGGACCTCGCGCACCAACCGGCCTCGGCCACCGGCGACTACCTTCGGCGCCTGCTGGAGAAGGCAGGTCGGCTGCGCGCACCCGACAAGGCTCGGCGGCCCGCCCGGACCGCAGCCCGCAGCCGCGTCGCCGTTTAGCGTGTCCCGCCGCCGAAGCTCCTTACGTCTTCGCGCCCTAGGCGGCCGGGCGCCTGCGGCGCCGAAGCCGGCGTCAAGGGGCCCGGCGTCGCGTCGTCACGCATTTAGCAATGCGCTCCTAGCGGCGCCACCCTTTCCTTGGCTCCGGCCGCCGATGTCGCGAATCCGCCGCGGATCTCGGCGTCGGACCACGCATTCCTGATGCAGCCTGCCGGCTACGGCGCGCTGATGCGCGTGCCCGGTTTCGCGCGCCTCTATGCCGGCCTTCTTCTCGGCCGTATGGGCGGGTCGATGATGGGCGTTGCGCTCGTGCTGTTCGTGCTCGAGCGCTACCACTCGCCGGGGCTTGCGGGCCTGGCTGCGTTCATGGGCTCCTTGCCCGGGGTGATCGTGTCTCCGGTGGCGGGCGCGCTTCTCGACCGCTACGGCCGCGCCCGTCTGGTCGTCCTCGATTACGCACTGGCTGCGGTCGCCTTGGGCCTACTCGCGGGTTTGTCCGCTATGCGTTTGCTGCCCGCGCCGCTGCTCCTCGCCATCGTGACAGTCTCGGCACTCACCAACCCGCTCAGCTGGGCGGGCGCGCGATCGCTGTTTCCCATCCTTGCGCCGCGGCACTTGTGGGAACGGGCAAACGGACTGGACAGCAGCGGGCACGTGATCGCGACCCTGCTGGCGTCGCCGCTTGCCGGCCTCCTCGTTGGCCTCTTCGGTGGCGAGTGGGCCCTTGCGGCGTCGGGCGCGGTCTACGTCGCCGCGGCCGTCGTGATGCTTCGGCTGCCAGATCCTCGCAACCCATCGGCGCAAGTTGGATCGGTGCTGCGCAACGCGTGGCTCGGGCTCAAGTACACCTTGAGCAACCCGACTCTGCGCGGCCTCGCGCTCACTCTCAGCAGCTTTAACATCGGCAACGGCCTGCTCATCATCGCGGTGCCGGTGCTCGTGCTCGGCCGGCTGCATTCGGGCCCGGCCACGGTGGGCCTTCTGTGGGGAGCGATGGGGGCGGCGGGCCTTGTGTCTGCGCTGGTCGTTGGCCGAATGTCGAGCCTGGGCCGGGAGCGTCAGCTGATCCTGGGAGCCATCCTCATCGGCACCCTGGCGACCGCGATGCTGCCGTTCGCAAACAACCTGGCTGTGGTGGTGGTGGCGCTCATCATTCTTGGTCTGGCCGCCGGTCCGTTCGACATCGGGCTGTTCACGCTGCGTCAGCGGCGAACCGACCCGGCGTGGTTCGGCCGCGCGTTCGCCGTTTCGATGTCGCTCAACTCGGTCGGAAACCCGATCGGGTCGGTGCTTGCGGGCCCGCTGATCGCGTGGTCGCTTAACGCAGCGTTATGGGCGGCCGTTGCCGCGAGCCTGATCGCCGCGCTGCTTCCGCTGCTTCTGATCCCGGCCCGCGGCGAGGCCTTCGCTCCCGCTCCTAGCGGACCAGAATTAGAGAAAGGCTGATCAAGCCGCCGATGACGTTGAGGACGATGCCGACGATTCCGCCGATCACCTGCCCTCGCGTGACGGCCTGAATTCCTCTGATGAGTCCGAAGATCGGAATTATGTAGAAGTAGACGATGTGGCCGCCGGAGCTGAGGGCGGTCAGGATGGGTACTCCGACCGACGCCGCGCCGAGGATGACCGACCACAACGCCATCCCCGTGAACTGGGACATGATGCTGACGCGCGGCTGCAGGTTTGGATAGCCCGCCGGCGGCATGTATCCCGGCGCACCGGGAGGGAGTTGGGCCGCGGGAGGGATGTCCGAGTAACTCGGAGGCGGCGGTGCGTACTGAGGCGGTCCCTGCATCGATCCCGGAGGCGGCGGAGGTATGTCTGCCATTGGCCGAATGGTAACCGTGAGGTCCGCGCGTTGATCCCCTCTTACGAGATCGTCGGAAAGGGGCCGGAGGTGGTGCTGATCCCGGGCACCTTTGCCGATCGCAGGACGTGGTCGCGGGTCGTGGGCAGGCTGACCGCGAGGTTTCGCTGCCTGCTGCTCGACCCCCGTGGCACCAACGAGACCCCCGATCCGGGCGTCCCGTTCACCGCGGACGACCTCGCCGGCGATGTCGCCGCCGCCATGGACGCCGCGAAGTTCGAGCGCGCACACCTTGTCGGGCACTCGCTGGGTGCTGCAGTCGCCGTCATCCTCGCGGCCCGCCAGCCCGACCGGGTGCGCCGGCTTGTCGCCTGCTCACCGGCGGCTGCGCCGGACGCTTACCTCACCGCCGTGTTCGACCTCTGGACGGCGCTGGCTGATTCCAGGCTGCCAGATCACGCCGTGAATCTCGGGCTGGTGCTCAACGCTTTCGGCCGAGGCGCCTTCGAGAATGGAACTGTCCGCGCGATCGTCGATCAGATGGACCGCCATCCGATTGATCGCGCCACGATCCGGCGTTACATCGAATGCGACCGCCACCTCGACCTGAACCCGGTGATGCGAAACGTCGACGCTTCGACTCTGGTGATGGTCGGCTCGCAGGATGCGCTCACCGGCGTCGAACAGGCCCGGGCGGTGGCCGCCGCCGTGCCGGGTGCGCGGCTGGAGGTTATCGACGGCGCCGGACACGGGCCGCACCTCGAGACACCGATGACCTTCGCGCGCGTCGTTATGTCGTTCCTGACGAGCTGACGCTTCTAACTCCGCCGCGGAGGTGGTTAGTGGCGCGAGACCCCGAACATGGCGATGCCCAGCGCGAATATCAGGAAGATCAGTACCAGCACCACAATCACGATCAGGGCCAGGTGGATGTAGCCGATGATCATGCCGGCGGTGGCCATGCCCCAGCCCTTCTCGCCGGTCCGCTTGATCTGGTTGCGGGCCATGTATCCGGTGATCACGGCGACCAGCGCGACGGTGAATCCGCCCGCTCCGGGTATGACGTGAGCGAAGAACGAGGCGATGCCCGCCACCAGGCTGACTACCGCCAGCGTATTCGTCTGGCTGGAAGCGGGAGTGGTCAGCGCACCAGCGGGTACGTGTGGCACGGTGCTTGCCGGCTCCGCCTGCTGGCCGACGATCTGGGTCGGCGTGGAGGCTGGCGTCTGCGCGGCCGGCGGAGGTGGAAGCTCGCTCGGCGGTGTGCTCAATTCGAGACGAAGTCTAACCTTGATTGAGTGGCGGTTACCCATGAAGACGCGATCAAGCGGAGGCTGCGCGCGGTCCCGGACGGGCCGGGCGTTTATCTGTTCCGCGACAACCGCGCCCAGGTGATCTATGTCGGCAAGGCGCTGCGCCTTCGCGACAGGTTGCGCTCGTACTTCACGTCGGGATACGGAGAGACCGCGCGCGTAGCTGAGCTCGTCCACAGGGTTTACGACTTCGAGTTCGTCACCACCGCGAACGAGGTGGAGGCGCTGGTCCTCGAGTGCAACCTCATCAAGAACTACCGGCCGCGCTTCAACATCCGCCTCAAGGACGACAAGAACTACCTATATCTGAAGCTCCCGGTCACCGAGGAGTACCCACGCGTCCACTACTCGCGGCGCGTACAGAATGATGGAGCCCTCTACTTCGGCCCATATACCTCGGCGCAGTCGCTGCGCGGCACGGTCAAATCGATCCGGCAGCTGCTGCCGTTCCGGACATGTTCCGACGAGATCTTCAAGCAGGGCAAGGTCTGTCTCGATTTCCACATCAAGCGATGCCCGGGTCCGTGCGAGCGGCGGATCAGCTCAGAGGACTACAAGACGCGAATCAACGAGGTCGCTCTATTCATGGAGGGACGCTCGGATGTGCTGGTGCACGAGCTGACGGACCGCATGGAGGGCGCTGCCGGTCGCCTGGATTTCGAGAATGCCGCCCGGTATCGCGACCAGCTGCAGTCGATCGAGAGGATCGCCGATCGGCAGAAGGTGCTCACCCGCGGGCGAGACGACCAGGACATCATCGCTTACGCGCGCAAAGGCGGCGAAGTGTTCGTCGAGGTGGCCTACGTGCGTCAAGGGAAGATGGTCGGCCACGACGGACATGCGCTCGATGGCGCCGGCGATGCGGTCGAGGGCGAGGTTCTGCGCGGCTTCGTTCTGCAGTACTACGCGAGCGCCACGCACATCCCTCGAGCGGTGATCCTTCCGGGCGCGGTCGAGGAGCCGGTCCTGCTCACAGGCTGGCTCTCAGAGCGACGCGGCGGACCGGTGACGATCGAGGTGCCGCAGCGGGGCCGCAAGCGCGCGCTCGTGACGCAGCTCGCCGAGACTGCCGCGCAGGAGCTCGAACAGCTCCGCATCCAGGCGGATTACGACCGGAGCCGCACAGAGCCCATGCTCGCCGCGCTTGCGGAGGCGCTCGACCTCGAGACCCCGCCGAAGCGTATCGAGTGCTACGACATCTCCAACATCCAGGGCGACTCGGCGGTCGGCGCGATGGTCGTCTTCGAGGACGGGCGCCCGCGGAACGATCACTACCGCCATTTCAAGATCAAGTTCGTGCCCGGCCCGAATGACTTTGCGATGCTGCAGGAGGTGTTGCGCCGCCGGCTGGAGCGGCTTGAATCAGCGCAGCGGCGCGAGGACGCGGACGCGGTCGGCGACCGGTCGTTCACGAGCCGCCCAGACCTGATCCTCATCGATGGCGGTAAGGGTCAGCTCAGCGCTGCGTTGGAGGTGCTCGAGTCGGCCGGCTACGCAGACATCCCGACTTTCGCTCTGGCTAAGGAGCGCGAGGAAATTTTCGCGCCGGGCCGGTCGGAGCCGATCGTGCAGGAGAGGAACTCGCCTGGGATGTTCCTCGTCCAGCGCATCCGCGACGAGGCGCATCGCTTCGCGATCACGCACCACCGCAAGGTACGTGCGCGCAAGGCGTTGACGTCGCCCCTCGACTCGGTCGAGGGCATCGGGCCTGCGCGCAAGCGCGCTCTGCTGCGACACTTCGGCTCCGTGCAGGCGATTCGCGAGGCGCCGGTGGAGGACATCGTGGCCCTGGGCGTGCCCGAACGCCTGGCCAAGAGGCTGAAAGAAACGCTTTGACACTTGTGATCGTTGGCGGCACAACCGAGCGCGAGCTTGACGAAGCCGTTGGCGTTTTCATCGACACCGGCTTCCAGATGGCGCGGTGGCTGGCAGCATCGGACGACGCGGACGCAGTGCTGGCGCTCCGTGGAGACGGCGCTGTTGTCCTCAAGGACGCCGATGCACGCGGAATCCGCTACGTCCTGGTCCACGTCGGGTCCGACGATGGGAAGAGCGGCGGCAGCCACGACCGCGCGCATCACCGTGTCGACATCGCTCAGCTCCGCGAGCTCGCGCAGCAGCTCAAGTCCCGCCAGCGGATGCTCATCACATGCCTTGCATTCGGATACAAGCGCGGTATTCCCGAGGGCGCCGCGTGGGTTATCGACGTGCGGCTGCTCCCCAACCCGTACTGGGTGGACGAGCTGCGCCCGCTCGACGGTCGTGATCCACGCGTCCGCGAGTTCGTCGTCGGCCAGCCGGCGGCTCAGGGTCTGCTGGACAACCTGGAGCGAACGCTAAGAGACGCCCTGCCTCACTACCGTGATCGCGGTCGCTCGCAGCTGATCATCGCATTCGGATGCACGGGCGGCCGGCATCGTTCGGTCGCTATGGCCAAGGAGATGGCCGCGCGGCTTGAGCGGTTGGACGGCGTGGACGTCGAATTCACCCCGCGCGATTTGGATTGACCCGAGCCCTCATCATCGGCGGTGCAGGGTTCGTCGGCACTGCTGCGTGCAAAGAACTGATGCGTCGCGGTGTTGAGACGATCGCCGCCGGACGCAAAGAGCGGCCGTACGGCACTTTCACCAGCTACGTCGCGTTCGACCGAACGGACGAGGAGCAGCTGCGCAAGACGCTCGACACTGTTCGTCCTGATGTCCTGCTCGACCTCGCATGCTTTCGGCCCGCCGAGGTGTCTGCGGTGGCGAGGAACTTCAGCGGTGAGAGGTACGTCTTCGTTTCGACCGGCGTGTATCCGAACCTCAATGGCAAACGAGCCCACGAAGAAGACTTCGTCCCCCTCGATGGTGAGCCGCCCGAATCGCTGGATTACCTCGAAGGCAAGCGCTGGTGCGAGACGATGCTCGCGCGCACGCGCGACTTTCCATGGACAGTCGTCCGCCCGCCGGCTGTCTTCGGTCCCGCGGACCAGACGCTGAGGATCGCGGCCTACATCCAGCGCGTCGCGGACGGCGGGCCGCTGCTGGTGCCGGCCGAGTCTTACGAGCGGCAAGCGGGCCTCGCCTGGGTCAAGGACATCGGATTTGCATGCGCGCTCGCCTGCGACCCTCGCAAGAACTCGGTGCGCAAGGCGTACAACGCCGCCTTCGAAGGGGTGAGCTTGCGAGATCTCATTGAAGGCATCGCCAGGGCCCTGGGCGTTCCCGCCCGCTTGCACCCGATCCCGTTCGCCGATCTGCCGCAAGACGCGAGCCCATACGGCCCTGATCCGCGGCGCTCTGCGGGCTACGCGCTGGACAGGGCTCATCGCGAGCTGGGCTTCCAGCCCTCTGCGCTCGAGGATGCTCTGGCCGAGACGCTGGCCTGGTACCGGGTGGCGCGCCCTTCTCATCCCGGCTACGCGAACCGGCAGGCCGAGCTCGTCCAGGCCGGAGTGGCTTAACCCCAGAGCGGCGCACGTATGCTCCACGCATGACGCGGCGCTTTGCGCCTTATGTGATTGCCATCGCCGGGGCGGTCGCGGTCACCGCCGCCATCGCGCTGATTTCAACGCAATTCCAGGTCCGGGGGCTTAGCGCCTTCTACCTGCTCCTTGTTCTGTGGCTTGGCGCGACCTGGGGGCGGGGGCCCGCCGTCGCCGGCAGCATCGCGGCCTTCCTGCTCTACGACTTCTTCTTTGTGCCCCCTGTGGGCACTTTCGCCGTGCGGGGTCCGAGCGAGCTGCTGGAGCTCGTCGTGCTGCTGGCGGTGGCCCTCGTGACCGGCCAGCTGGCGGGTTCGCTGCGCCGCACGCAGAGTGCAGCCGAGGCATTGGCGGCGGATGAGCGCTCTATGTACGAGCTGGCCACGGCCGCCCTGCGCTCGCCCGAGGTCACGGTTGCTCTGTCGCTGCTTAGTGAGCGTGCCGTGCGCCTCGAGGGCATCACCCGCTTCGCTTTGGTGGCAATGGATTTCGGCCATGCCGTGCCGCTGGCCGGTGGCGACGTCAGCGCGGACGAGCTGCGCCAGGCCTCGTGGTCGTATGCCAACAAGCACCCGGTCGGCGCTGCGATCTCGGATGGCGCGGTTAAGTTGATGAGGACCCGACCGGAAGCTTCGGAGATTGCCTACCTGCCGCTGGCAAGCGGTGTGGCGGTGATGAGGATTGAGGCGGGCCGCGCTGATCCCGCCGACCTGCGGATGCTGGCCGCCCTGGTCGGTCTTGCAGACCTTCTGCTGGACCGGCGCCGCGCCGCCCTCGAGGCGGAACGCGCGCGAGGGTTCGAAGCCTCTGACCGACTGAAGGCGGCCATCCTCTCCTCGCTCTCGCATGAGCTCAAAAGTCCAATCGCCTCGCTCCGCGCAGGGCTCACCGCGCTGACCGCCCCGCAGGCCGGATTGCAGCCGGAGCAACGCGAGCTCCTTCGCGATCTGGACGGGCAGGCGACCCGGCTGGATCGACTGGTCGGCGACATGCTTGCCCTGTCGCGCCTCGAGGCGGGCATGGAGCTCGAGCGCGAGCCGCACAGGTTCGCAGATCTGGTCGGAACCACGCTCCACCAGCTGCAATCGGAACTGAAAGGACGTGAGGTCACGTTGGAGATCGCTGACGACCTTCCCCCGGTTGAGGTCGATGAGCTCCAGGTCGGACGCGTGCTCACCAACCTGGTGGAGAACGCGCTCGAATGGGCGCCGGCCGACGGCCGGATCGAAGTTGGGGCAAGCGCGAATGAGGAGCGCCTGACCGCCTGGGTCGAGAACGACGGCCCGGCCATCGCGCCAACCGACCTCGATCGCGTCTTCGACACGTTCTGGAGCCGCCGCGCGCGCGGAAGCGGGTTGGGCCTCGCCATCAGCAAGCGCGTCGTGGAGGCGCACGGTGGCACCATCCGCGCCGAGAATCGCCGGCGCGGCCCACGCTTCATTTTCACGCTGCCTCTCGCGCGCATCGCCGCCGCACGATGAGCGGGCGCGTCCTGGTGGTTGATGACGAAGTCGAGATGCAGCGCGCGCTGAAGGCCGGGCTGCGTTATCAGGACTTCGAGGTTCGCGCTGTTGGGAGTGGGGAGGAGGCCATTCGCGAGACAGCCGCGTGGCGTCCCGACGTGATCCTGCTTGACCTCGGCTTACCTGGGATGGATGGATTCGCCACCTTGCGCGCGTTGCGACCTGCGACCCGCGCCGGCGTGATCGTGGTCAGCGTGATGCCCGGAGAGAAGGACAAGGTGCGTGCACTCGACGCTGGAGCCGACGACTACGTCGTCAAACCGTTCGGCACCGACGAGCTCGTGGCGCGCATCCGCGCGGTGCTGCGGCGCCAGGCGGACCTCTCAGCGGGCGAGCCTGTCATTCGCACCGGCGACCTTGAGATCGACCTCGCGCGACGCTCGGTGACGGCCGGCGGGCGTGCAGTGAAGCTGACGCCGACCGAGTACGAGCTGCTGCGCTACCTCGCGCTGCATGCCGGCAAGCCGGTCACGCACACGACTTTGCTGCGGCAGGTGTGGGGCGAGTACGCGGTCGGCGACAAATACAACACCCGCTACGTCGTCGCGCAGATCCGCAAAAAGCTGGGTGACGACCCAGCCAACCCGCGGTACATCGCCAACGAACCGGGAGTCGGATACCGCCTATTGCTCTGAGTGGCTTCTCTGCAGCAAGTAAGCGGTGATCAATGCCACCAGGACGATTCCAGGCGACCACCCCAGACCGGACCCGAAGGGGTCGTATGGCGAGAGATCCAGGCCGACCGCAAGCAGGCTGACCGCGGCGAAGACAACCACAATCAAGGCGCCGCGCACGTTGCCGTGCCGCTTCCAGTAGAGCTCCCAGCCCACCCGCCACGTCCGCCGGTGCGGGCGTCGCGCCTGTTGCGAAGCCGCTGCATGCGCGGCGATGCGGCGTCCGTGCTTGTAGCGCGCGATCTGCGGCATCGGCTCCGGAGGGAGGTGTTCGACCTCGCGGTCGGGAGGTGGCGGCACCTCCAATGGCTCCCACAGGGGCTCCTTGCGGTAATTGCGATACAGCACCCAGCTGAGGACGCCGAGCGCCAGCCATCCGAGGTAGATCCACGTCGAGTTGGAGATGTTCTGAAATATCAGCTGGGTAAAGACAGTCCCGATCGCGAGCGCGCCGACCAGCGACAGGACGGGGACACTATCCCGTCCGAACTTGACGTTGAACGGCATGCGGTAGGGCCGGTAAAGCTCAGGTTCGACAAATCGCAAGCGCATCACTGAGAGATGTGCTGAGCAGAAAGCGAACGTGGCCGCCAGCGAATACACAGCGCTCATCAGGTCGATCTCCTTGCCGCCGACGAGGATGCCCGGCAGCACGAGCATTGCGGCCAGCACTCCGAAGACCACGATCGAGATGTAGGGAGTCTTGAACTTCGGGTGCAGGGTCGCGAAGCTGCGCGGCAGCATCTCCGCGCCGGCGAGCGAGTAGCTGAGTCGCGAGATGCCGATCAGACCGGCGTTGGTTGCGATGAGCAGGATCGTGAACGCGAGGATGCCGACCCAGATCCCGGCCCAGAAGGCAAGTGTCGCCGACACCTTATTGAAACCCAAAACGATACCCGCCACGGGGTCGCTCTTGTACTGCACGGCGAGGTCGCTGACGTAAATGCCATGGTCTAGATGGACTGGGAAAACACTGAGTCCGATCGTGGGCAGGAACGCGGCCACGAAAAGCACTGCGACGATCACGGCATAGGTAGCCCGAGGCACAGACCGCCCAGGATTCTTGGCTTCCTCTGAGAGATTGGAGATGGTTTCGATTCCGGTGTAGGTGACCATCGCGATGGAGATGCTGGCCAGGAAGTTGCCCCACGTCGGCGCCACGCCCCAGTGAATGTTGTCGATGACGGTGCGGATGTTGAGCAGAAAGAAGATGCCGAGGATCACGAGGGCAAACTGGGTGACGAGGTCCATCAGGGCGAGTACCAGGTTCAAAGCGCTCGACTCCTGGATACCGATGATGTTGATCACGATGAGGAAAGCGATGAGCACGACCGTGGCGCCCACATGCCAAGCATCGTTGGTCTTCATCAATTGGAAGAGCGGCACGTATTTGCCGAAGACGCCGAGATAGCTGACCGCGAAGTAAGACGAAATCGAGACGGTAGCCATGTAGTTGAGGAGCTGTACCCAGCCGACGATGAACCCGATGGGGTCGTTGAAAGCCCTGCGCGCGAAGCTCGAGCTCCCGCCGGCGTGGGGGATCGCGGCGGTGCCTTCCGCGTAGTTGAGCGCGGTGGTGACGAAGATGCCGCCGGCCAGGATGAGTGCGAGCGGCGTGAGCCCAAGAGCGAAGGCTGCGGTGACGCCCAGCGCGTAGTAGATGCTGGAGCCGACGTTGCCGTAGGACGCCGCAAAAAGCGCCGGAGCGCCCAGCGTCCGAGGCAGCTTGGTGGGGCGTCGGACGACCACCCGCAGGTCGCCTGGACGGCGCCCCCGGCGAGCGATGGAATCCGGGCTCATCGAAGGCGAGAGTAATCGATCAGGTCCGCATCCATACGCGATCCATACGGGTGTAGGGCGACCCCAAACGGGGTCCTAACAACCGGCCTCCTAGCGTGGAGTCATGCGCAACGCAATCCTCCAGATGCCGGCCCACCGAACGTCGAACGTGCAGCGGCAGGTCCTGCGCGCGGCGATCCGCCAGCTCGACCGCGCGGAGATCTACCTCGCCGCGGTGGCCTACATGCACCTGGACGACCGTGCTGCGCAGCGCTCCATCAGGCAGCTGCGCGCGGACGTCGATGGTCTCCAGCGGCACCTTGCCGCGCTGCGAGCGGGAACAAGCGATTGAGCCGGATCGTGACTCCGGCCCGCAGGCGGATCAAATTACGCGGCGGGAACCTGGGGGCCTTCCTGTGTTGGGCGGTCGTGTTTGCCGACATCGGTACGTCCGTTTACTACGTCCCCGGGATTCTCTACGGTCAATTCGGCGCCCGCTCGGCGATCTTCGTGCTCATGACCTTGTGCGTCTTCGTACTTCTGAGCATCAAGTACGCAGAGGTCACCTGGCGATACCCAGAAGGGGGCGGCGTGGTGAACGTGTCCTCGCAAGCGTTGCGCCCCTTTGCCGGACTGCTTGGGGGCCTTTTCATCCTTGTCGACTACTACCTGACAGCAGCCCTTAGCGCGCTGTCAGGAGCTTTCTACATATCGGTCGTGGTTCCCAGCCTGTTGCCTTATGCCATCCCCCTAACGGTTGGAGCGCTTGTCGTACTGGGCTTGCTCAATGCGCTGGGCATCAGAGAGAGCGCGCGGACCACCGCGGTGTTCGTGGTCCTTGCCGCTGGTGGACAGCTCGCGATCGTGGTTGCGACCGCTATATATCTCGGGCCGTTGGGAATTGTGCACAGCTTCGGCGCGGTTCGCTCCGGTCCGGCTCTTTCGCCCTCTCTGCTCATCACGGGCTATGCCGCCGCGTTCCTGGCTTTCTCAGGTCTGGAGAGCATTGCCCAGCTTGCTCCCGCAATGCGAGAGCCGCGTCGCCGGATTGCGACCAAGGCCATGGCGGGGGTTGTTCTCACCATGGCAATCACGAGCCCTCTGCTCACCCTCTGGTCAACGACGCTCCTTAACGGGACCAACCCTGACCCCAACCAGTTCATGTCGCTGCTTGCCGCGCACGTGGCCGGTAGTTTCCTGGCCGATTACGTGGCGATCTCCGGGTCCTTGCTCCTTGTCTTCGCCAGCAACACGGCGATCATCGGCGCGTACCACGTCTTCATCGCGCTCGCACGCATGGGCTTCCTGCCACGGCTGTTGGAGCATCGCAACCGAGGGCGGAAGACACCGCACTGGGCGATCCTGTCCGCGGTCTCCCTCCCGATCATCATCGTTGTCGCCGTCAACGGCAGCGTGATTCTTCTCGGAGATCTCTATGCCTTCGGCCTGCTCGGCACCTTCGTCCTTACCTGTGTGAGCCTCGATGTCGTGCGCTGGCGCGAGCGGACGAGTTGGAGGATGGGGTCGGCCGTCTTCGACGCGATTGGGGCTCTCACGACCCTTCTCGTGCTGGTCGCCTGGTTGGTGAACCTTGTCGCAAAACCGCTGGCGACGGAGTTCGGCGGCGGCCTAACCGTGATTGGCCTTGTGGCCGGTGTGGTGACGTATCGGTATTACCGGCGCCGCAGGCCCGCCGTGTTTCCCATACCGTTCCGGCCGCAGCGCGCCAAGGAATCCATAGCGAGCGCCCTGGGTGGCAGGCGGTCTGCCGGCGAGGTGCTGGTCATCCTTCCTCACGAACAACTCGCCGCAGAAGCTGTGCTCGCCGAAGCGGCGCGGGCGGCGGCGGGCCGTGGAGCAGTCTTCTTGTATCGAGGGAATCGGCATGGGACGGACCATCCAGAGCTGTTCGAGGTTGCGGATCCGTACCTGAAGGATTACTCGGCGCACGACGCGTTCGCCCGCGCCGAAATGATTGCGCGGAAGGACGTCCCGAACCGACGTTATGTGTACGTGCCGGGCTCCCTTCCCCGCGAGATCGTGGGGGAGGTGTGGAGGACCCTGTCGCCGAAGGAGACCGTGGTCGCCGCCGAGGACCAGGACGTCCTGCCGCCAGTGCCGTTCGACCGGATTCGCCGGCACCAGTCCGACGGCAACACGGTCCTGCATATGTTCACGGCGAAGACCCACAAGCCGGCCATCGAGGCAGCCAAGGCGGGCTAGGCGCTACGGCGGGATCGCGACCAGCTCGCCTTCCGCGTCCCACTGCAAACGCCAGCCTTCTTCGTGAACCCGGTAGTGGTGCCTTGCGCACAACAGCGCCAGGTTGTAGGGCAGTGTTGGTCCGCCATCTGCCCAATGCTGGAGGTGGTGGCCGTCTGTCCACGCCGGTGGACGATCACAACCTGGGAACCTGCATCCCTTGTCGCGAGCGATCAACGCCCGCCGCATCGAGGGCGGTATGACCCGGCTGGTGCTGCCGGCGTCGACCTGGTGTGACTCCGCGCCGCGGAACACGGGCGTGATCGTGCAGTCGCAAGCAAGCCGGCGTGCGGTCTCGGCGGGGATCGGCTGCGCCCATTCCAGCTCCGCTGCCCGCGAGCCCGGCTCCTTGGCCAGGGTCGCCATGTCGACGGTCACCATCAGGTGCGGTTTCTGGCCGCCAACCTCCGGCAGCCTGCCGCCATCGAGCTGGCGCCGCGCCATCTCCACCGCTGCGTCCAATCGGCGCTGCCTGGTGGTGCGC
>WNEZ01000748.1_pt1 | contig 36662 bp, 29 predicted proteins | sample 5400521 | NCBI WGS metagenome assembly WNEZ01 (sample SAMN13153339, study PRJNA577476) | soil metagenome | isolation source: 120 cm saprolite under Douglas fir tree site 2 hole 1 replicate 1 | place: USA:California | collected 2015-04-18 | reverse complement strand
TAGCGCCCGGCGTAACGCAAGAAATGCTCTTTTCCGTCGAAGGCTTGCACGTGTACTTTCCAATGCCTAGTTTCCTCGCGTTGAAGCAGACGCTCGATCTCGTCATGACTCATTTTTGATTCGAGGCGAGCTCCTAGCAGTGCTGCACGCAGAAGTGCAATAACGAGCCGCTTCCAACTACGCATCAATTGGTCTCGATCGAAGAAGAAGCATGCTCCGTTTTCTCTTTGGAGATCGCTCCCTGTTACCAGCGCATGCACGTGAGAGTTAAACTCCAACTTTCCATTAAAGGTATGCAGGATGGGTATGACGCCTACCTCAACACCGCGTCGGACTCTGGCATAGCCCACAATGACCCTTGCGGCAACCTCAGCTAGTTTGCGACAGAGTCGTGGATTCGCGGCAAACACAGGCCAAAGAGTGTTCGGCATGGTTAGAGTGATTGCGCGGTAGGGTCCCTCCGGGAAGGCGCACCAGCGTTCGCGTTGCCATTGGATTGTCGACCAATGCCCGCAACTGGTGCAAGCTGGCGATTTGCACGTATTGCAGAAAACTGCCTCCTCATTGTCCGAGGCGAAGACCCGTCTGCCCAGTTCCGGCGTCTTGCATTGAACTGCGCGCAGAAACCTAAGGCTGCGGTCGGGGTCGTAACCAGGCTGACCCCAGCGCTCGCGTCCCTCGATCAGAATCCTCTGCAATGAACTGCGCTTGGGAGTTCGTGGTTTTTCACTCAATACCATTTAAAAGCTCCGGGATCTTGATTTCGTTGATCAGATCTTGTCCGAGGAGGACGACAGTGTTTCGTCTTGTGCTAATTCGGAATTCGATCTGGGCGGGGTGATCGGCGTCGAACGACCGGAGAGCTTCAAGTGCTTTGGCAGCGTCGAATCGTGCATCAGATCGTGCAGTCTTAAATTCACGCAAGATTTTGCGTCGTATTTGGGCCTCTTCGTATTCGGCAAAAACTTCTTTTTGTTGCGACTTTGGCAGGCGGCACCACTTCCAAGCGCGGTGGATGCGTAGTGAGCCGTTCTGCAATGCTTGAATGATATTGGGGTGTGAACTTTGAAGGATCGCCTTCACCTTGTCCACATTGCCAACACCACTCCCGGCGGCATTAGCGACCTCCTGTCGAACCTCAATGCGGTCAGCCTTCGACAAATTTGTCGAGCCCTTGTACTTGCCTCCGGCCCTCATGTTGTCGACAGCTTTCTGGTGAAAATAAGGTTCGAGCCTTAACGCGATCCGAATGGAGACAAAGGAATTCCAGCGTTTGCCAGTTCGGTGAATGGCGAGAATAAATTGAAGAGATTCATTCTCGTCGATGTCGTACTGGACACAGGGGATCTGTTGCCTGCCCTCGAAGAGCGCTAGCTGCCAGGAACCAAGACCGGAGAGGATAGTCTCGTTCTTCGTGATCAGGATGGGCTCCCGAACACTTTCGAGTTTTCGTCTTGCAGCCTCGTTGAGTTCGTCGAGACCTGTCCATCCGATCTCGTCTAAGACGAGATGCGGCCGCAATTGCTCTGGTAAACGACTGACGAGCACGCCCTCTTTCCGGACGGAGTCCGTTCCACTGGCCAAGGAGCTGACAGTGAGGAGCGACGAAGGCCCGCCCTCTAAGCACTCAACTTTGTCCAACGGCGATTGGACGAAGCGGGCTATACTGGGCACCTCGCTCATAGGAGACACCCCGTCCGCACAAATCGCGCGTTAGGCGGACAGAAAGCGGACAAAACGCTGCATTGTTGTGAGTCAAGCCCTGAATCGAAAGGATTTAGGCGTGCTGCTAAACGGTCTGCAAAACCTTTATGCGTCGGTTCGATTCCGACCCGCGCCTCCAATCTTTTCCTGCAGTTGGAAGAATCCCACAGCTTTTTCTATCCCACCAGCGTGGCTGCAATTATCCAGGTTTTTGACGACATCTGGCCCGGCGAGTTTGCTGCCTCCAAAAGCCTGAGGCGGAGTGACTTAAGGTAGCGCGGCGGGTGCGCGTAAGCGGCCCGGAGCGAACGCTCGCTGGGCGGAGCCTACAGCAGAAAGATCGGGACGCCACTGCTTATATCCAATTCAACTGGCAACTAAGGTGTGGTGTGCTGAGGTCTTGGAGTATGTCATTTCACTGTGCTCCCCGCGATTCCCGTCGTCGCGGCACTGAAATATTAAGGAGACCGTCCGTGAGAAAATTCCGTAAACTTACCACTTTGCTCGGGCTAATGCTGGTATTCGCTGCGTATTTCCCGTCCGCTCGCGCTGATGAATGGGACAAAACGACGAAGGTAACATTTAAAGAACCGGTTCAGGTGGCAGGGAAAGTCCTCCAACCAGGCACGTACATATTTAAGCTCTTAGACAGCTCGTCGAATCAACACGTCGTACAAATCTTTAATGAAGACCACAGCCAGCTGATCACAACTGTCTTGGCCATTCCCAACGAGCGCCTGGAACCAGCAGGCAAAACCATTCTCACCTATGACGAACGTCCGGCTGATCAGCCGATGGCTTTGGCTGTTTTCGCTACATCGGACGAGCCCCCCAAAGATTCATCGTCCAAGCAGTCCGTATTCGCGCTGAATAAGATCACGGCTACGAAACCCACTGACCACAGAATCTGGAGATTGATGCGCGAAGACTAGGGTGTGACTCGGATCAGGGGATTGGTGCGGGTCACGACTCTGCCGATCTCGACCGCCGACACCTCTGCAGCAGCTAGAGATCGTATAAGCTCAGCAGAGTCATCGGATGGGAGCGCAATCAGCAGCCCTCCCGCGGTCTGCGGATCAAACAGCAGAGCGCGAATGTCCTCGGGGATTCCGGCTTCATATTCGACGGCGCATTCCGCAAAGTCGCGGTTATTGTTGAGCCCTCCGGGAATATAGCCGGCACGGACACATTCAAGCGCTCCGTCGAGAAATGGGATTCGGTTGGCGTGGAGTTCGATGGAAACGTCGGATGCTATCGCCATCTCGCGCGCGTGGCCGATCAAGCCGAAGCCGGTGACGTCGGTCATGGCGTGAACTGGGAAAGCCGAGCTGCGCTCGGCCGGACGGCCGAGGGCAGCCGTCCCCACATGGGCTGTGGCGGACCTCTCCAAATGGCCTGTGGTGATGACTTCTGCTGCGGCCTTGTTCAGGGTGGTCATCGAGCGGACGGCGGAGTCAACCCATGGTTTCGCGGCCTTGCCCTTTTTGATTGCTGTCGAAATTACTCCGGTGCCAAGAGCCTTGGTCAGCAGAAGAAAATCTCCCGGCTTGGCGCCGCGATTGGCGAGCACGTTCTTGGGATGAATTAATCCCGTTACCGAGTATCCGAACTTCGTTTCTTCGTCGCGGATGCTATGGCCGCCGATCACGGTGCATCCGGCCTCGATCATTTTCGAGAGTCCGCCGGCAAGGATCTGCTGGAGAATCTCGAGATCCGCTTTCTCCGGGAAGCAGACCAGGGCGAGCGAGGTTAGCGGCTTGCCGCCCATGGCGTAGACATCGCTTAGCGAATTCGTGGCTGCAATCTGGCCGAAGGTGTAGGGATCGTCAACGATCGGCGTGAAGAAATCCACAGTCTGAACCAGCGCCTGGTCGGGCGCGATTTGATACACGCCGGCGTCGTCGGCGTAGTCGAAGCCGACTAGAACATTGGGGTCGTGTTGCCGGGCTAATTTCCCAAGCACCGTGTCCAGCGCCGCTGGACTCAGCTTGGACGCTCAACCCGCAGCTTTTACTGACTCCGTCAGGCGGAATGGCTTTACTTCAGGCACGAGGCAATTGTAGCGGAGTCGGTTGGTCCGATATCAGAGAGCAACAGCCAGAACCTTAAATCGCAGAGAACACAGAGGGTTTCGCAGAGCACGCAGAGAGCTACTTCACCGTGACATCGATCACTTTGATTTCTGGATATTGACGATTCCACTGAGCCGAGATTCTTTCGAAGGTCAAGCGGAAGGGCTGGCTCTGGCCGGGAGCCAGAGGAGAGACGCTGAGGTCGACAGCTTCTGGATACGGCCCCACGGTCTTCAGTGCGCGCAACGGCACGGTCTCGCGCTGAACTATCTGCCCCATGTCGTCCTTGAACACAACCTCGACCACGGCGTGAGTCACGGTCTTATCGCCGGCGTTAGTGACCGTGCCGTCCACGTAGCTCACGGTTGCACCTACGAAATTCTCCGCGGCGCTCATCTTGAGATCGGAGATTTGCAGTTTGGCGGTGTATGCGGGAGGTGGCCCAGGCGCAGCCTTGGGTTCGGTGCGGAGCAGCAGGGCCACGATCACAGCCACGGCCAGGACGATCGCGACCGCGATGGCGATAGTCAGCCGGCTGGAATCGCGCTCCCCGGTCGGCGCAGATGGCGGGATCAATCCGCCCTGGGTCAGTCCGCCCATGGGATGAATTGTACTATCGGCAACAGATCCCCGGAACGACGCGTGCGAGGGATCTCCAACTTGGCTACGTTCGCCGCGCGAGCAGTTTGGCGGCGTTGTCGTGATACACCCGTTTCAGAACTGAGTCCGGCAGACCGAAACCGCTGAGGCTCCAGTGATAGCCGAACTGCTCGATTTCATAAAAGTGTTCGTCGAGCGTTTCGAGAATTCGAAATGTCGTGCGGTACATGGGCTTGTCAAATCCCATGTCGGTTCCGTAGACAAGACGGTCGGCATGCTTCGTGTAGAACTGCGAAGCGAATCGCGGGATGGGCGCGGTCTCCGCATAGCGGGCCGAAATGTCGGCGTAGAGGTTGGGATTGCGATCGAACAGTTCACCCAGGCGTGTCAGGTCGTAGTCGAGGTTGGCGAAGTGACATGCGACAAACGTCGTGTGCGGATGTTTGCGCACGGTACGTTCGAGAATGTCGATCATGCCGGGAAGCTTCACGATGTCAGGCTGATTATCCAGGCGCCATTCGTAGGCATTCATCAGACCGTCGTTAGTCTCGTCCATCGGCTGGTACATCCAGATTGGGTCGGCCACGTGCAGGCTCACCGGCATGTGTAGCTCTGCACACTTTTCAAACAATGGAGTTACGCGCTCTTCGTCGGGATGCATGCCCGCCGTCTTCGACTCGCCGGAGGCCAGGCCCTTGCCCTTGTCGTGTATCTCTCCGACACCGCGCGCGCCGGTCTGATGGCATCGTTCCAGTTCATTTATGGTGGCGGCACCGAATCCCGGCTGGTCGTATCCGGCGAGATCGAGGCCACACCAGAGCTCGAAGCGCTCGGGATACTTTGCGTACTTGCGGTAGATGGCGTCGAACTCGGTCCCCGTCGTCATGGTCAGGACCATCGTCTTCTGGACGCCGACTTCGTCCATGTTCCGCACCCACTCGTCAATCTGCTCCGGCGTCTCGGCGTAGGGATGAGAGTGCATGTCGATGATGGGAAACTTGGCTTTGGCGACCTCTGTGACGGGAACTTTGTGGAGCGATTTCGGGCGATAGTCCTTCAGAAGGATGGTCGCAGGAGATTTTTCAGTGGCCGATTTCTGAGCGGAGGGCTCCGAAGTCTGAGAGCCGACGTGGGCAGCATAGCCGAGAGAAGACCGAGCAGGTACTGCTGCCGCGATGCCAGCCGCTGCGGTTGCGTTCAGAAACGATCTCCGATTCATGGCGTCTCCAAGTAAGCGCATGTATTGTCGGCGGGAGCGCGTGAGGATTGCAACAGTGGGCTAAGCTTTCGTTGTGAAGAACGCAATCACGAAGAGAATGCCGAGCAGTAGGTCCGCGCCGGCAAAGGTCAGATCGCTGGGATGCAGGCGGTTTTGCAGATAAAGCACGATCAGCGAAACTCCGTATCCGAACTTTTCAAGGATCGAGGGAATAATAATCGGGCGGAAGCGCACGGGATCGTGCGCGATCACAATGAATGCCACTTGCCAGGCCAGTCCCACACTGACGAAGCCGTAGTAGAAGCCGGGATGCGTGATTGCCGGAGGATCATTGTGGCCGATCATATCGAAGATGAAGTATAAGGGCGTCAGAACCAGAGCGCCCCAGATGCCGGCAATCCAGAAGACGATCTTCGCGAATTTCATGGCGCAGTTAGACTACTCGCCGCCGACCGTCAGCGCGTCAACGCGGATGGTGGGGGCAGCGACGGAGCCGCGGAACTCGAGGTCATTGGCAATCTCCGAAATATTGAAGAACAACTCTTTCAGATTGCCCGCCACGGTGATCTCCTCGACCGGGTACGCGAACTCTCCGCCAGAGATCCAGAGGCCGGAAGCGCCGCGGGAATAATCTCCAGTGACGAGGTTCGCGCCTTGACCGAGGAATTCGGTGACGTACAGGCCCTCCTTGATGCCGGAGATCAGTTCCTTCGGCGTCTTCGGGCCGGGCTGGAGGAAGTAGTTGCCGGGACCGATGCCTGGTGTACCAGCAAGGCCGCGTGACGCATTACCGGTGGTCTGAAGTCCCAGCTTCTTTGCGGTATAGGTGTTGAGCAGATAGGACTTCAGTACACCGTTCTCAATTACCACGGTGCGGCGGGTTGGGACTCCTTCGCCATCGAACGGACTTGTGCCGAAGCCGCCGGGCATGGTGCCATCGTCGATGATGGTGACGTTGTCGCCGGCAATCTTCTGCCCCAGTTTGCCGGCGAGGAACGAAGCGCCGCGGTAAACCGAGTCGCCGTTCACGCCTTCGAAAATGTGCTCAAGAATGGAAGTTGAAACCATGGGGTCGAAGACGATCGGGACCTGCGCCGTCTTTGCCTTGCGGGCGCCCAGGCGGCGCAATGTACGTTGGGCCGCAATTTTGCCTACTTGCTCGGGTGGATCGAGTTTCTTCAACGTCCGTGCGACCGAGTACCAATAGTCGCGTTGCATGGCTCCGTCGTCAGTTTGTGCGATAGGAACCGCGGCCACAGAGCAGTACGACCGGCGGTACTCGCCGACGAATCCATGGGAGTTAGCGAGGACTTTGTGACCCGTGGCAGCGTCGAACGAGCCCCCTTCGGAGTTTTTGATGCGTGGATCGAACTCGAGAGCTGTTTTCTCGGCGCGGCGCGCGTAATCGATGCGATCGGGGCCGGGAAGAGAGTAAACATCTTCGTGGTACAGAGCTAGATCACCGGAAAGTGAACCGAGCTGCGAAGCTTCGGGAATGCCGCCAAATGGGTCTTCCGACGTTATCTTCGCCAGAGCTAACCCGGAGCTCACCATGCGATCGAGGCCTTCACGGGAGAAGTCGCTCGAGTAGGTGCTGGCGGCGCGCTGGCCGAAGAAGACTCGCACGCCGATCGATTTGGAGCCTGACTCCTTCAGTGTTTCGACTTGGCCAAGGCGCACGAGAGTCGAGAATTCATCGCCTTCGCGGACCACGCATTCAGCCGCGGTTGCGCCTCCGCTCATGGCGCGGCGGACGATGTCCTGGGCAATCTCGCGGAGATCGGTTTCGAGTTTCGGGTTTGTCGTTTCGAGTTGAACCTGTGACATGGAATCCTTGAGACCACTTGACTGGGCCGGAGAGCAGATTCCTCACCGCAAGGCGGTTCGGAATGACAAAAAATCCGTGTCAATCCGTGGCAATGAAGCCTTACTGCATGAACCCGCCGACGTCCTTCTTGGCCGTACCGCCGACGGTGAGCCGATCCACCTTGATTGTAGGAATGCCGACGCCGACCGGAACGGCTTGACCATCTTTGCCGCAGGTACCTACGCCTTCGTCCAGCCTCAGGTCGTTGCCGACCATGGAAACGCGTGTCAGCACGTCAGGACCGTTGCCGATCAACGTTGCTCCTTTGATAGGGGCGGTAATCTTGCCGTCTTCGATCATGTAGGCTTCAGAAGCCGAGAAGACAAACTTGCCGTTAGTGATATCGACCTGGCCGCCGCCGAAGTTTACCGCGTACACACCGCGTTTCACGGAACGAATAATGTCTTCGGGATTGTCCTGACCCGCGAGCATGTAGGTGTTGGTCATGCGCGGCATGGGGATGTGCTCGTAACTTTCGCGTCGTCCGTTGCCGGTATCGGAGATGCCCATCAGTCTGGCGGAAAGCTTGTCGCTCAGATAGCCCTTCAGGATGCCTTTTTCGATGAGCACGGTCTCCTGCGTGGGCTCGCCTTCGTCGTCGACGTTCAGAGAGCCGCGGCGCCAAGGCATGGTGCCATTGTCGACCACGGTACACTTCTCGCTGGCCACGCGCTTGCCGATCAGCCCGGCGAATGCGGAGGTTTTCTTGCGGTTGAAATCCGCTTCCAGGCCGTGGCCTACGGCCTCGTGCAGCAGCACTCCTGGCCATCCCGGACCGAGGACGACTTCCATCTCGCCTGCTGGGGCTTCGCGGGCGTCCAGTTGCAGAATCGCCTGCCGGGCAGACTCCTTTGCAAAAAATTCGGGATTCTTGTCGCCGAAGAAGAAATCTAAAGCAACGCGTCCCCCACCACCGGAGCTGCCGCGCGCCGAGTTTCCCTCCGTTTTAGCGATGCACGAAACGTTCATCCGAGCCAGAGGCTGGGAATCTTCCGCATACGTTCCATCGGAACCGACCACCAGAATGTTGCGGAGTTCATCGCCGTAGCTGGCGCGAACTTCTTTAATGCGAGGATCGTAGGCGCGGGCGGCTTTGTCGGCGCGCATGACCAGTTCGACCTTAGCCGTGATTTCCGCGTCGACGGAAGGCAGCGTCACGGGATACAGGCTGCGGGCCGCCGTTTTCTGAAAGCCTGCAACTGTAGTCTTCGCCGGAGCGCTGGCAATCAACGCGGCAGTGCGGGCGGCGTGCAAGATGCGGTCCGCGGACAGATCGTCGGTGTAGGCGTAACCGGTGCGCTCACCGGAGACGACGCGAACGCCGCAGCCGGCAGAAATGCCCTGCGACGCGGACTTGACCATGGACTCGTCCACCATCAGCGCGGTGGAGGAAAGGTACTCAAAATACAGGTCGGCGTAGTCACCGCCAGCGGAAAGAGCGGCCGCCAGGTAACGCTCCAGATCGCGGTCGGTGAGGCCGTAGTGATCGAAGAAGAATCTTTGTTTGTCCACGTGATTTAGATGCCCGCAAGCCCAGACACGACTCGGAGGCTGACCTGACTCTCATTATCCCACACGAAGCTAGAGTAGTAAGCCTGTAACGGTAGATCCGTCCACACGCGGCAAAAACGTTGTGGTCATCCGTCACAGACAAGGACTTCTCCCAGGGCAGACAATGGTGGGCATGACGCCTGACGCGCTTACTCGTACCGTGCAAGAGTTCCTGAGCGACGCTGCCGGAGCGGTTGTCCTCGAGGACGGAACGGTCGCTTTCGATCTGGGAAAGGCGAAGTATTCGATTTCCGGGGAGTACAACAAGTGCCTTCTGCATCTGTGGTCTGCCGAGCGAAATACCGTACGGCGCGTGCTTGACGCGGAGGTGAAAAATGGGACGTTGCGGCTGGCTGTGCAACGGCTGGGACAGACGCGTCCCACGAAACTGGAAATCTGCAGGGAACGGGACCGGCGCTCTCCCTCGGGCAGGAAAGCGTGCCGGGCAGCCTATGAGCACAAACTCAGGCGAGCATTAGAGCGACACTTTCGCGAACTCACAATTTCCCGATTGACCACGGGGGCTGATCTTGAGAAGTCATTTGGGCCGATTTATGCGCGCGGACTGCTCCGGCAAGGCCAATCAGCCTTCGCCGTGCTGGGTGTGAATGCGCAGGAAACGCAATCGTCGATTGACGCCGCGTTGACTTTTGCCATCTTGTGGCTGGACGTGTGCCGGCAGGCACAGAATGGAAAGTTTCTGGTTGAGGGCCTGAAGCTGTTTGTGCCTAACGGGACATCAACGGTGGTTCGCGAACGAATGGCAAATCTAAACCAGGCTGCCGCCAAATGGAGTCTGTATGAACTGGATGAGCGCCACGATGCGCTCGCCGAGATCGATTGCGCGGATCGCGGCAACATTGCAACTCGGCTGGTGCACTCTGTGGACGAGAATGCGGCGCGGGAGCGGTTTGCTGAATCGATCGCGAGAGTCGACAAGATTCTGCCAAATTGCGAAGTTGCCGTGCTCTCCGCCGCAGAGGTCGCGTTCCGGTGGCGCGGATTGGAGTTCGCCCGCACGCGTCTGGGTGCGGAGCCGGGATCTTTTCGCAGCGTCCAGGAAATCGTGTTCGGTGTGGGCGCTGAAGAACGCGTGCTGGACTCGCGAAATGAATCCACATTCCAGGGATTGCTCGCAGCCCTGCGCGACGCTCGCCACCCGTACGGTTTCCGCCAGCATCCGCTGTGGCGCATGCATCCCGAGCGCTGGCTGGAGTCGCTGGTGGTGGGTGACGTGAGCGTGGTCGACCAGCGCCTGGATTCGTCACGGTCTTACTCACAGGTGCCGGCATTCTCGGCCTCCGACCGCGCGATGATCGACGTGCTCACCGTCACACGAGACGGCCGTCTAGCCGTCGTAGAACTGAAGGCGGATGAGGATATCCACCTGCCGCTGCAAGGTCTGGACTGCTGGTCACGGGTCGAGTGGCACAATGCGCGCGGCGAGTTTCCGCGCTTTGGATACTTTGGTGGTCAGGAGTTGTCGACCGAGAAGCCGCTGCTATTTCTTGTAGCGCCGGCATTGCATGTGCATCCCGCTACAGACACATTGCTGCGCTACATTTCGCCGGATATCGAGTGGGTGTTCGTGGGGATTGACGAGCGATGGAGGGAGGGAGTGCGCGTCATTTTTCGCAAACGTCCCGAGGTCAGGACTCCCCACGGAGGTACGGAGTCACAGAGAAACCCCGATTTACGATTGCCCATTGCCAATTGAGCGTGATTGAAAACTCGGCAGAATGCAGGTGTTCTTTATTCCTTCCAAGCTCCTAATAAGCGCCGTACATCGACGAACTGTCCTAAGTGATACGCGTTGTGATCCGCGAGCAGCAGGGCTTCGCGCAAGATCGTCTGGCCATCGCCCCACGGGATGGGCGCGCACAAGTCAGTCGCGGGCTCTGTTACCAGATCCTGCATCGCCTTCAGGTCACGTTGGAATTCTTTGACGCTTTTCGTCCAGGCCGCGGACGTCGGTGGACTTTGAGTCTTTGGCCAGTAGCCGTCGGGCCAATCAGGGGAAACATGTTTGGCATTGCGGCTGAATTCGAGGATATCCCATTGCGCCAGGTGCAAGTGTTCGAGCAGCATCCACGGGGAATGCGGGAATTTGGCGGGCTTATTGCCGCGCAAGTCTGGAGGCAGGTCCTTCAGGACGTCGTCGAACTTCGCGTGTGCACCACCGCCAGCGAGGAGGTAGACAAGGTGTTCGCGCAGAGATTTGTCGCGTGGATCCGTCACAAGTATTTTTCCTCCGAAGCGTATGAGATGCCGAAGGATTCATCCCCGCCGTATTGCTAATCACAAGCAGCATCAATAAGTAGCGCCGGCATCCCTTCGACTTCGCTCAGGGCAGGCTCTGCCGGCGGTCTAGAGGGCGTCCTGCCCTCGACGCGGAGAGCGAGGACGCTCTCCGGACAGCCGCCGGGACGGCGGCGCTACGAGCCGGGAGAATTCTCTCCGTGACTTCGTACCTCCGTGGTGGAATGTTCCTCGGGTTTCTCGCCACGATAGACACGCGAAATTCCGCGCACGACGCGCCGCATGGGCAGACTTCCCTTGTCGTCGGCGAAGAAAATCTCGCCGAGCCGGCTCCCGCGGTAGTACCAGCGCTTCAAGATTGCGAGATGTTCCATCGTTTCCATCGCCGACTTTGGCTGCGGCACCGGGAACGATTCCAAGGCCGCTTGCACGCGCGACTCCATCGATTGCGACTTCGCATGCTCGGTGGACTGAATGCAAAACTGAAGTGGTCCTGAAATGAGGCCCTTGTCGATTCGAAAGAAGGCCACCGATTCCCCGAGATGGCTGGGCTGAATGATGAGCGCTGAGAGCCGGTCGAGCCGGTGAACTGCCTCCGGGAGTTGGCTGACGAGCGGCCTGAGCTTTTCCAGTCGCACGTGGATGGCTGCGGCGTCTTCAAACGCTAGGTTCGTGGAAGCGGCCTCGCGTTCGACCGAGAGTTCGCGGACCAGGTAATGACCTCCGGAGTCAAAGTAGGACTGCACGCGTCCCACCTCGACGGAGTAGGCCTGATCGGTGCAGCCTTTGAAGCAAGGGGCCAGGCACATTTTCATTTCGGAGTAGATACAGCCGGGAAACTTGGGATCAGGGTGCAGATCGTCGACGCAGCGGCGCATTTTGAAGAAGTCGAGGGAGTCGTTCATGAATTTCTCTGCCGCGGTGCGCGAAGCAAACGGCCCGTAGTAGAGCGCGCGCCCGTTCAACCGGCCGAGCCGGGTCGTGATGGAAGCGCGCGGATACTCGTTTTCGAGATGCAGCTTCACCAGAGGAGCGAAGCGGAAGCGCAGTCGATTCTGGTAGGTCTTGGGAAAAGCTGCGCGCAGGACTTTGTAGAGAACAAAACCAGATTCGAAGTCAGAGCCAGTCGGAGTGTACTCAATCGTGCGCACGCGATCGCGCAGGTTCAGTTTCCGGGTGCGCTCCTCGACGGGGCCAAGCAGGCGCTGCAGGCGACGACGGAGGTTCGCAGTCTTGCTGACGTAAGGTTCGGATTGAGCGTCTTCGCCTCGCAGGAGAAACACGGCCGATGCAGCGGGGACGGCGGCAAAGATTTCAGAATCCCGCTCAGGAACGAATTCGAGCCGCTCGGTCAGCACACCTCATTCTAAGCAAGTCTTCACCACAGAGTCTCTGTGGTGAGTTCTACCGGTAGCTGGCGCTGCGCAGCTTTTGGCGAAAGTCCGTCCCGTCGAGGGTCACGATGCGGCACATCTCATGCAGACGGGAGCGCATACGCTCGCCGATGCGGTCGCCGAGGGTCTCCCCACGCGAGGCGGCCCGAGCAGCAGAGAGTGAGCTTGCAACACCGGCTGCAGGCTGATCCTCAAAGTTCGTCGTGATGATGGTAGTCCGGTTATCGTTGTAGCGCGAGTTGAGGATCAGGCTGACCGTGTCCCACACCCACTCTGTAGGCTTCACTGCGCCCAGTTCGTCCAGTACGAGGACATCGGTCTCAACGACGGGACGGAGAACGTCCAGCTCCGTGGTTTGAACCGTCGCGTTGTAGGAGTTCTGGATCTCTTTCAGCAGCTCGCGATAGTCGTAAAAAAGGCACGAGATCCCCTTGCTCAGGATCAGCTCCTTGATGATGCCAACCGCGAGATGCGTTTTTCCGGTGCCGATCTTGCCGATAATCAGCAGGCCTGTGCCGTCGCGCGGATCGTATTCCTGGACGAACCTGGAAGCAGTAATGTGGCCGAAGCCCAGCGAAGGATGGGCTCCGGGAAAGTCCGGCGTATAGCTGGCGAGCTCGCAATGCTCGTACCGTCGCGGGATGCGAGCTGCTGAGAGCAACGACTGTCCCCGGGCGCGCAACTGGCAGTCGCAGCGAGTTACCTTGCGGTCCTTGTGAACGCCGGAACCGTTCGGACCCGCCGGAACGGTCTTCCAGCCTGTACCGTCACATATCGGGCAGATTTCTGCGGGAACCTTAATCACTGCACACCTTTCATCTTCGTCCCGAGGAATTTTTCCGTGTCTTGACTTTGCACCGGAGGGTCCATTCCATGCAAGTCTGAAAACCACTCTGCCTGTGTACATCCTGTGAACCAGCAGCTGTGGCTGTGGAGAGCGTAGGAAAACGTTTCATCGAGGCCACGCAGCCCCTCGGTTGTGCCGGACAAGTCTGACAAAGGCAGTCCGGCCCGATGAAAACCTGCTTCCAAAGCTCCAATTCGGGCCTAGTGAGTGCAAAACAGGCTTCCGGTGCGGATTTTCACAGTTGACATTCGCCAAAGAGGGAGGAGAATACGAGCCGTCAGGTTTCCCAACATCACCACAGCTTGCTGGCTCGGGTGCGAGCTGGGCGCAAAGAGACCTGCGAGGAGAGACTCATGAACAAGGCCGATCTCGTTGACAAGATCGCAGGCGCTTGCGAAATCAGCAAGGCCGCTGCTACAACTGCGATTGATACCGCCGTGGACAGCATCACCGCTTCCCTCCGCAAAGGAGATCGGGTGGCCTTGATAGGTTTCGGCACTTTCTCAGTGTCGCAGAGAAAGGCGCGGAACGGGCGCAACCCGCAGACGGGCGCCACTATCAAGATCGCTGCCCGGAGAGTCGCGAAGTTTACCCCTGGGGCTGAACTCAGGAAAGCAGTCAACAAGAAGTAAGCAAGATCTGGATTCGTACGAAACGGCAGGGGGTCGGCCCTGCCGTTTTCGCTTTTCTGGACTTCTGGCGGGACACGACCCGGGCACAAGAAGATCGCGAGCTTCGCAATGATCGTTTCAATATGACCGCTGCAATATGATCGCTGCAATCCACAAAAGAGTCTTACTCCACTCCGTCGTCTTGCTGTTGGCGCTGAAGGTCCAGGACAGCGGCAGTCTGCCCTTCGGAGCATGGCGGCGGGTGTCCGAGACTCCCGTGATCGCTCCCCGCGGTGACGGATGGGAGTCCGCAGGTACGTTCAACCCAAGCGTGGTCATGCGTGACGGCAAAATAGTCATGCTCTACCGGGCGCAGGACAAAGTGGGGACTTCGCGACTGGGCTATGCCGAGAGCACCGACGGCGTTCACTTCACGCGCCGCGCCGAACCCGTATTTTCGCCCTCGACGGACTATGAGAAAGACGGTGGCGTAGAAGACCCTCGCCTGGTTCAGTTCGGCGATACCTATTATCTGACCTACACCGGCTACAACAAGAAAGATGCGCAGCTTTGTTTGGCGACGTCGATGGATCTGATTCATTGGGATCGGCAGGGAGTGATCATTCCCGCCAATAAGGGAAACTGGAATGTGAAGTGGACGAAGTCGGGCGCCATCGTTCCCGAAAAGATTGACGGCAAATACTGGATGTACTTCCTGGGCACGAGCGCCGATAACAAGGACCAAGCGGGACTGGCTTCCTCGACTGATCTTATTCACTGGACGGAGGCGAGTGAGCGGCCGGTCCTCCCGGTGCGGCCGGGACAGTTTGACTCGCGCGTGGCCGAGCCCGGACCCGCGCCAATCCTCACCCCAAAGGGAATTGTCCTGATCTATAATGGCGCCGATGACAAGTTGGTATACCGGACCGGCGTCGCGGTGTTTGATCGCCATGATCCGAGCCGCCTGATCTCGCGCAGCGAGAAACCTGTTTTTTCTCCCGAGAAAGAATGGGAAAAAGTCGGCCAAGTTCCGAACGTGGTGTTCGTCGAAGGCATGGTGCAGAAGGGGCATAAGTACTTGTTCTACTACGGAGCCGCCGACACCTACGTCGGCGTAGCGGAAGCACGAGTGAAAGAATGACTGCGGTAGTTCGGATTCCCGCCGCCTCTATCTTTGAGGGCGTCATCCTGAACGCAGCCGATTTTCAGGCGGAGTGAAGGATCTCGCGCGGATCGTCCCGGTCTTCAGCAGCACGCCCCAAACGCTTCGCGCCTTGACCCGCCGCCGAGACTGACCCTAACATGCAACTGGGCCATGCCTCCGAGGGTTTCACACAAGGTTTCCGCGTCTCGCGTCTCCCGTGGCCTTACGTTTGCCACCCTTCTCTTCATGGCGGTGATTCTGCCCGCTCAACAACCCAAGACTGCTCCACCTCCCGCCAAGAACCCCATCGCCAACTTCACCGATAACGCCGAGAAGGCGGGCCTGACCATGCAGAACATCTTCGGCGGCGTCGATACCAAGAAGTACATCATTGAAACCACCGGCACTGGCGTTGCGATCTTCGACTACGACAACGACGGCTGGCCTGACATTTTTATTGTGAACGGCACGAGGCTCGAAGGGTTCCCCTCCGGACAGGCTCCGACCAGCCACCTCTATCGCAACAACCATGACGGAACCTTCACCGATGTGACCGTGAAAGCAGGCCTCAACGCAAGCGGCTGGGGACAGGGTGTTTGCGTCGGCGACTACGACAACGACGGTTGGGAAGACCTCTATGTTACGTATTACGGAAACAACCGGCTGTATCGCAATCAGGGCGGAGTCTTCACCGAAGTGGGCGAAAAGGCTGGCGTGGCTGGATCCGGGAAGGCCTGGGGCACGGGCTGCGCGTTTGTCGACTATGATCGCGACGGCCAACTCGATCTGATCGTGTCCAACTACGTGGATTTTGATCTAGCGTCGGCTCCGGCGCCGGGCGAACGCGCGACCTGCATCTGGAAGGGAGTTCCGGTCATGTGTGGTCCGCGCGGGCTCCCCGGCGCGAAGAATATCCTTTACCACAATCGCGGCGACGGCACCTTCGAAGACGTCACCAAGAAGGCGCGCATCGATCAGACCGACGGGCACTACGCCTTCAGCGTCTCCACCCTTGATTTCGACGAGGACGGATGGCCGGACATCTTTATTGCCTGCGACAGCACGCCCAGCATTCTCTACCACAATAATCACGACGGGACCTTTACCGATGTCGCAGTCACCGCCGGAGCCGCGTTCAACGAGGATGGCCGTGAGCAGGCGGGCATGGGCTCAACCATCGCCGACTACAACGGCGACGGCCATCTCGACATTTTCAAGACCAATTTTTCCGATGACACATCCACGTTATATCGCAACAACGGCGACGGAACCTTTACCGACGCCACGGCTGCCGCCGGGCTCGGCCTGTACACCCAATACTTGGGATGGGGCACCATGTTCTTCGACTTTGACAACGATGGCTGGCCTGATTTGATTCTGGTGAATGGCCACGTCTATCCCGAAGTGGACAGCCAGCACTTGGGTAGCAGCTATAAAGAACCACGCATTCTGTATCACAACAACGGAGACGGGACCTTCACAGATATTTCCGCAAACGCAGGTGCGGGCATTACGACGGCGGCTTCGTCGCGTGGTGTGGCGGTCGGCGATCTCTGGAATGACGGAAAGATGTCGGCCGTCGTCAGCAACATGAATGCCGCCCCCAGTCTGCTGGTCAACCAGATTCGATCGCCAAACCATTGGATCGCGATCCACACCGTGGGTGCGAAGTCGAATCGGGACGGCATCGGAGCGCGGATTCGGGTGAAAACAGCATCGAGAATTCTAGTTGATGAAGTTCGCAGCGGCTCCAGCTACAACTCGAACAGCGACATGCGCGTGCACTTTGGCCTGGGCCCTGCGACGAAAATCGAGTGGGTGGAAGTTCGCTGGCCAAGTGGGATCACGGAACGGTTCACTGGCCTTGCCGTGGACACGATTCACACGGTGAAAGAAGGCTCTGGGAGTGCCGTGGAGACTAGTCCCAAGAAGCCTTGAACCCGCGCTATCAGGAACGGATGAGTAACGTGGAAGAGCGGACGCTTCAGCGCCGCGTTAAGCACACCTTTATGAAAGGGCTTCAGCCCCGGTGGATGGTTTTCTCGGCGTCACCACGGAAGACGACCACCACGGCTAAAGCCGTCTCCAACCTCGATTTCGCTTACGCGGCCCTGGAAGGGCCGCTCTTCCACGGTCGTGCAGACGGTGATTCAGGAAGAACGCAGCTGTGACACAGACCCAGAAGCGACGGCACGAGTTTCTCACGCACTATTTCCCCGACTTCGAATTCTTCGGAAACTGCACCGTGCGCGTGATTCCTTCGCCCTCCTTCACGAAGACGAGCTGGTTTACCTTGATGTCTTTTATCGTGTCGACCTGCCCGCTAGGCCAGCGAATTTCCAGTAAATCAACCTTTTCCGCCTTGCCTAAGCCAAAGTGCACTCGCAAATCATTCTGCGAAATGTAGCTGCCACCGCTGCGGACTTCGTCGATCTGACGATGAGGCTTAGACTCGCCCGGAACCTGGGTAACACACGTCAGCCGAGCGCCGATCCCGCTGCGATTCGATTTCGTGCCAATGGTCCGTACCTTGATCCAGTTGTTCTCCAGTTTCGAATCGCAACGTAAGAGCTGGGGATAGTCGTTGACCGTATTGACGACTACATCGATGTCACCATCGTTGTCGAAGTCTCCGAAGGCACAGCCTCGCGACGCCGCCGGATCCGAGATACCAGACCCGACCTGCAGCGAAACGTCGGCAAAGTGGCCGTTGCGCAGGTTGCGATAGAGCAGCTTACGTTGCGCGTATCCGGCTTCGGTCTTCAATTGTTCAACCTCGGGATACACATGCCCGTTGCAGATCAGAATGTCGGGCCAGCCGTCATTGTCGAAATCAAAAAACCCGCAGCCCCAGCCCAGATATTGCGTGTGAGCGCCCAATCCGGCGGTAAAGGTTGCATCCTCGAAATTGCCTCCGCCCTGGTTGTGATAGAGGGACGGAGTGTCGCCGGCAAAATTTGTCTTTACCAGATCCAGGTTGCCGTCGAGATCATAGTCGGCGGCGGAAATCCCCATACCCGCTTGTGGCTTCCCGTCTGGACTGAGCGCACAGCCGGCTTCGATCGCGATGTCCTCGAAGGTTCCATTCTTCTTGTTGTGATAGAGCGCGCTGGCGGTGGAATCATTGGCCACATAGATGTCGGGCCATCCGTCGTTATCGAGGTCTGCGGTAAGCACTCCGAGACCGTAGGTTCCGTTCGCGCGAAAGATGCCCGCGGCTTCAGAAACATCCGTGAAGGTGCCGTCGCCGTTGTTGTGATACAGAATGTTCTTGCCGCCCTGCAGTCCTGGCGGGCCGCATGCCACCATGACGCTTTTGTAGAGACACGGACCGGATTCAGGCACGGGCGCCGTCGCCAAATCTAGATCGATGTAGTTCGCTACGAAAAGATCGAGGCGTCCATCGCGGTCATAGTCGACAAATGCGCATCCCGTGTTCCAGCGCGTACCTTTGCCTGCTACACCTGCCTTCTGACTCACGTCGGTGAAAGTACCGTCGCCGTTGTTATGGTAGAGAACGTTCTTGCCATAGTAGGTGACGAAGAGGTCGTCCCAGCCGTCGTTGTCGTAATCGCCGACGCACACGCCTTGTCCCCAGCCGGAGTGCGCGAGGCCTGCCTTTGCTGTTACGTCGGTGAAAGTGCCATCACGATTGTTGCGGAAAAGATGCGAGGTCGGCTCGCTTCCGGCAGGAAAGCCTTCAAGCCGCGAGCCATTCACCAAGAAGATGTCGAGCCAGCCGTCATTGTCGTAGTCGTAGAAGGCCACGCCGCATCCCGTGGTTTCGAGCAGATATTTGTTCTTATGCTCGCCGCCGAAGATAGTTTTTACGTTCAGGCCCGACTCGCGAGCAACATTGAGGAAGGTTACGCAGAGATCGTTGCTCTGGGGATTCGGCTCTTCTTTCTTAGGATCGGTTTTCTGGTTTGTCTGAGTACTCGCTCGGACCCAGCGAGGCCAAGCCATGCTCAACAGGCTTTCAAGGGAAAGCACAAGAGCCGAGCGGCTTAGGGATTTCAAAAAGACGCGGCGTGAAGGGAACAAGAGGTCGCTACCTGGCCCACTCGGGTCGTGCTAGAATTCGCCCCTGCCTTCCTTATATTCAGTGAACCGTGACTTTGCAAGCTTCGGCGTGGCAGGTGTTCAGATTGCTCCCGTTTGCCATCCATCACAAAGTGCTGTCATTCCGAGCGAAGCGAGGAATCTCGGTTTTGCTGGACACCCGCGCCGAACCCTAGTCACGTCTGTCCTGCTGACGATCCTGACCGCGCTCACCTTAGCTACAGCTGTTCTAACCGGCCAGCAATCGCCGCAGCCGTTGGAACTTTCGCGGACCGTCCGTACCTGGGAATTTCTTCCGGTGGTGGGCACACGGGCGGGGCTTTTTGGCAACGAGACCGGGCGATTCGAAGCTTGGGTCTACCCGCTGAAGATTTTCCGCGACTTCCATCTGACCTTTCATGTGGGCGACCGAGCCCTGCCCGCAGAGAGCCTGTCCCGAACACTGACCGTCCGACCGGAATCGGGCACGATTCTTTATGCAGGCGATTCATTCCGGGTGCGGGAGACAATCTTCGTTCCGGTGAACGAGCCGGGCGCGGTGGTGCTACTCGACGTAGAAACAGAGCAGCCGCTCGAAATTGAGGCCGCGTTTGTGGGCGACTTCCAACTGGAATGGCCGGCTGCGCTGGGAGGCACCTACATCCAGTGGGACGCCAAACTGCAAGCAGTCGTGTTTGGAGAAGAGGCCAGAAAATTCGCGGCACTCGTGGGATCTCCCACAGCGCAGGATGTCCGGCTGGCATACCAGACGAACTATTCGTCGTCAGATGAAAACTCGCTGCGGTTGGGGGTAACGCAGAGAGGCAAAGAGACCAAGGTGCTCGTGCTCTCGGCCTCCTTCACGGGCGCTGCCGACGCACAAAAGACGTATCAGCATTTGTTGGCGTCGTACAAGGATCTCCAGGTCAACGCCGCGGACTTCTACCGGCAGTACCTCGCACGTACGGTCAGCCTTGACCTGCCCGACGATGCTCTTCAGCAGGCATACGATTGGGCACGCATCAGCACGATCCAGGGTCTGGTGAACAATCCCTACCTTGGCACCGGCCTGGTTGCTGGATACCGGACTTCGGGCGCCAGCCAGCGTCCCGGCTTCGCGTGGTTCTTCGGACGGGACTCCGAGTGGACCTCATTTGCTCTCAACGCAGAAGGCGACTACTCAACGACGCGCACTGCACTCGACTTCATAAGCAAGTACCAGCGGGAAGACGGCAAGGTTCCGCATGAAATCTCGCAGAGCGCGAGCCTGGTGCCATGGTTCAAAGACTATCCTTACCCGTACGTCTCGGCCGATGCAACGCCGCTTTTCATCATCGCGATGAACGATTACGTGGTTCAGAGCGGCGACTCAGCTTTTGCGCAGGAGAAATGGGACAACGTTTGGAGGGCGTACCAGTTCCTGCGTTCTACTTACGATTCCCAGGGCCTTGCGCAGAACGCGGGCGTCGGCCACGGCTGGGTGGAAGGCGGTCCGCTGCTTCCGGTAAAGAATGAGTACTATCAGGCCGGCCTCGGTGTGGAGGCCTTACATGCGCTCTCCAGTCTCGCCGGGTTTCTAGGAAAGGACGACCTCAGCAAACAGCTTGCGGCTGAGTTTGATCGTCAAAAGCCGGCCCTCGATCAGGCGTTCTGGTCGCCGGAAAAGAAGATTTACGCATTTGCCTTGAAGCAGGACAACCAGCGGGCCGAGGAAGCCAGTGTGCTGGCCACGGTCCCCATGTGGTTCGGCCTTCCAGACGCGAGCCATGCCGACCAGATGATCACGCAGCTGTCCGAGGCGGACCACCAGACCGACTGGGGCATGCGCATCATCTCCTCACAATCAAAGAACTACGATGGATCGGGATATCATTACGGTGCGGTCTGGCCGCTGTTTACAGGGTGGGCGTCGGTCGGAGAATACCGATATCACCACGATTTGCCCGCCTATTCCAACCTGCGCGCCAATGCGCTGCTCGCTCTGGACGGCTCGCTCGGTCACTTCACAGAAGTTCTTTCGGGCGACTACTACCAGTCATTCTCTACAAGTTCACCCCACCAAATTTGGTCCGCAGCGATGGTCGTCAGCCCGATTCTGCGCGGGCTCTTCGGATTACAGACGGATGCGCAGGCGCACCAGATCACGCTCGCTCCGCACGTTCCCGCGGACTGGCCGTCATTCGGGATTCATAGCGTTCGCGTGGGAGCGGTGAGCGCCGATTTTCAATATCACAGGACCCTCGTAAGCATTACGCTTGAGACGACGCGAACCGGAACCGGTGATTGCTGGGTAGAATTCTCTCCATCCTTCAGTTTGGGGACGACCATTGTCGGCGCGACGCTCAACGGGAAACCGTTTCCCTTCAAAATCCAGCCGAATGACGACGATCAACATGTGCGCGTGCGCTTCGCCGCCAAGGAAGGCCCGAACACTCTGGTGATTCGAGTGAAAAATGATTTCGGACTGGCAATCTCCAATGAACTTCCGCCGCTGGGCAGCGCGAGCCGGGCTTTGCGAGTCCTCTCTGAATCGTGGAACTCGGCTCGAAACCAGCTGACCCTGAGTGTTTCCGGCACATCCGGCGCGAGGTATGAGCTGTCAGTCTGGAATCCGCAACAGGCCCGCTCCGTGGATGGCGCGATCTTCACCAAACAGGGCAAGCTGCAGATTCAGTTTCCCGGGAACACAGGAGACGCTTACGTGCGCCAGAACGTAGTGATTCACTTCGTGAAGCCTTAAGTCGGCCTTTATGCGCGGTTCGCGTCCCGGGAGCCGAAAAGGACTACACTGAAAAGCTTGGCAATCATCCGATTCAGGCTGTCAGAGCCAGCTTTCACAATGGAGTCGTTCATCATGAGAAACAGAACCGCCCTGCTGGTACTCATCTCGACGCTTTTGTTCTGGTCGTTCGCCACTGCTCAGACATCAACTAAGGCCGTGGACACCGAAGGCCATCAATGGTGGCAACACGCGGCGTTCTACGAGATTTATCCTCGCAGCTTCGCGGACAGCAATAACGACGGCATTGGGGACCTGAAGGGAATTACCTCGAAACTGGACTACCTGAAGGACTTGGGGGTTGACGCCATCTGGATTACGCCATGCTTTCCCTCTCCTCAAGTCGATTTCGGATACGACGTCTCCGACTACGAGAACATCGACCCCATGTATGGGACGCTGGCCGACTTCGATACCATGGCCAGTGAGGCGAAGAAGCGCAACATTCGGATCATCCTAGACTTCGTGGTGAATCACAGTTCCGACCAGCACAAATGGTTCATCGATTCGAAGTTATCCAAAACCGCGAAGTATCGCGACTGGTACATCTGGCGCGACGGCAAGGGGAACGGACAGCCTCCCAACAATTGGATTTCGGAATTCGGTGGATCCGCCTGGAAGCTTGACCCTGCAACCGGCCAGTACTACTACCATTTCTTCTATGCCGGGCAGCCGGATTTGAACTGGCGCAACCCTGCCGTTAAGGACGCCATGTTCGATGCGACCCGCTGGTGGTACAAGCGCGGCGTCGCTGGTTTTCGACTCGATGCCGTGGATACGCTGTTTGAAGATCCAAACCTCCGCGACAATCCCACCGTCCCGGGCAAGAACGCCTACGGGGACCCGCTTCAGGAGCGTATCTACAACACCAAGCTGCCCGAGGTTCACGATGCCCTGCGCGGGCTACGTCACGTGGCAGACGAAAGCGGTGCGGTGCTGATCGGCGAAACCTGGACGAAGGACATCTCGGAACTGAAGCAATACTATGGCGACCACAGCGATGAGCTGCAGATGCCCATGGATCTGATGTTCACCAAGCTGAAATTTTCGGCGCCTGTCTTTCGCGAGCACATTGCCTCTGTCGATGGCGCGGGAGGCTGGCCCGTTTTTGTGATCAGCAACCATGACATCGTACGCTCTTATGACCGTTACGGAGACGGTCAACATAACGACCAGATCGCCAAAGTGATGGCCGCGCTTTATCTGACCTTGCGTGGCACTCCCATCATGTACTACGGCGAAGAACTCGGAATGAAGACGACTCCTCCCACCCGAAAAGAGGATGTGAAGGATCCCATCGGGAAGACGGGATGGCCCAAGGAAAAAGGCCGCGACGGCGAGCGCACGCCCATGCAGTGGGATGAGAGCCAGAACGCCGGCTTCTCGAAGACTTCTCCATGGCTACCGGTCCCGCCGACCTACAAGACTCACAACGTAGCCGACGAGCAGAAAGATCCGAACTCGCTACTTACCTTTTACAAGAAGCTGCTGAATCTTCGCCACACGAATCAGGCCCTGCTCGATGGCGGCTACACCGCACTCAATCCAAGCGATCAGAATGTTTTGTCATACCTCCGGACCTATAAGGATCATATGGTCCTCGTGGCGCTGAACATGTCGGACTCGGCACAGAAAGTGAACTTTGAGTTGAGCCAACACGGGTTCTCTTCCGTTAAGAGTTTGCTTTCAACTCCAAAATCCTCTGCGAAGGGCGATGTCGTCACCCTCGAGCCTTACGGAGTGTTTATCGCGCAACTCGGAAAGTAAGCCTAATTCCGGGGAGTGGCGGCCTCTTAAGAACCCAACGCGCCCTTGCTAGGGACTCTGCCGTATTTCTGCCGTGCCGCCAGCGCGCTAGATTGCAAAACGGCAGAGACGGTTGGCGGCCCTGTCCCGACAGGGAGTGACTGCACACGGTGGCCCCTGCGGGCCTTTGCAGTTTGACCGCTCGGAAGCCATCCTTGGCCCGCCAGGGTTCCCTATACGCTGGTCCCTCGGTGCGTCAGGTGAGAGACGAGAGTAATCACGAACAGGACCAGGAAGACGAAGAACAGCAGCTTGGCGATCCCCGCCGCCGCGATTGCGATACCTGTGAAACCCAGGACTGCCGCGATCAGAGCTACGACGAAGAAAACCAGTGCCCAGTAAAGCATAAGTTACCTCCGAACCAGGGTCGGTTCGCTAACAGCCTAGAATCCCTGCCACATTCCCACGATCCACTCCGACCTGTATTCCGCAGTCAGGCTTGCTGTAATCCGAATGGCCAATCTTTTGAAGGGAGCAGGTGCCGATTCCTCCCAGTGGACCGGCACCTGCTGATGGGGGCGTCGTGTCGAGTAGGATTCCAACCTAACCGGCTGAGCAACCCGCCACAATACCTTCGACACTGTATCCGCCCGCGACCGCGCCCTTAATGCACCTGCGAGCTTGTTGTTTCGCCAGGGGGATACCCCGCGCATCCACCAATCTCAGGCACGTTCTTAGTTCGCTTTACAGACTGGACCGGATGGAACAAGCAAAAACACAAGGCTAGGTTTAACTTCGCGGGAAAACATTCAACTGCTCACTCGAGCACAGAAGAGGTCTGAAATGACAAGAAATAGCTGTTTGTTGCCGAGATGTCTCGCCGTGCTCGGCGGTGGGCTACTGCTCACCACCAGTCTGGCGTGGAGCGCAGACAAATCGGACATTGAGAAGCGGATCGACAATGCCGCCAAGGTCCTTGAAGAAATCATGGCCACCCCGGACAAATCGATCCCGGACAAAGTAATGAATGAAGCGAAGTGCATCGCGGTGATCCCATCCATGGTGAAAGTCGCCATCGGCTTTGGCGGGAGTCATGGAAAGGGTGTAGCGACTTGCCGAAACGAAAACGGTAAATGGAGTGCTCCGGCCCCGATTACCATCACGGGCGGAAGCTGGGGACTTCAGCTTGGCGGCCAGGCCGTGGACTTGGTGATGATCGTCACCAATGACCAAGGAATGCAGCATCTGCTGTCCAGCAAGTTCAAGCTGGGTGCCGACGCGTCGGCCGCAGCCGGACCAGTAGGCCGTGACGCGGGAGCTGACACGGATTGGAAGTTGAAGGCTGAAGTTCTGACCTATTCCCGTGCGCGTGGGCTCTTCGCTGGAATCGATCTCAACGGATCTGCCGTCACGCAGGACAAGGATGAGACTCGGGTTCTCTACGGGAAGTTCATTCCCTTCGAAGAAATTCTCAGCGGGAAGATCGCGCCGCCGAGCGAGGCCCAGCATTTCCTGGCGGCAGTGAAAAAATATGCGGGTGACGCCAAAGAGCATGGGCAACTAGAGACGGCGCCGGTCAACAACCAAGTGGCAAGCCGCTGACGAGGAACGCAGAGGCGAGTTTCATTGGCGGGTAAAAAGCTGAACCGTGATCGGAGGGTTACATGTCAACGATTCTGCTTATTCTTCTGGTTTTGCTGTTGCTCGGAGCACTACCCACCTGGCCATACAGCCGCTCCTGGAGCTACTACCCGAGTGGCGGGCTGGGGCTTGTGGTTGTGATTCTGTTGGTTCTGCTACTGGCTGGTCGGCTCTGAGCGGGTCCAACTAACAGCAGATGCGAAGACTGAAAGGCCACGAGGCACGGTGTTTCGTGGCCTTCTATCTCTCGGTTTCAATGATCCCCCAGAACAATTGCACGCGTTTCAACGTGAATCATTTTTACCGGCGCACTAATGCACTATCGGGGAATTACTGTACGGACCTAATCGCTTTGGCTTAGAAGTTACTTCCCCGTTTCCCCTGGTTGGATGCGAGCGGGAAACCGCGTGCGAATGTACCGCATCTATAGGCAGATCGATATGTCTGCCACAACAGGAGTCGCAATGTCGAACCAGTTAAACCCTCGCTACCAGGCCCCTACGTCATTCCGCTCGTCAACCTCGGCATTGCTCGACGGCCCCTATCCGCGGCACGCGAATGCAGCACCGGTCCATCCGGCTCTTCGCCTGACTCGCGAACCGGAAGTATTCGCGCCCGAACAAATCTGGGGACAGTACAACAACTACCGCTCAAACGGAGTGGTTGGATCGGTGGTTGTGCACATTATTCTTTTGGGTCTCCTGCTCAGTATTGCGAGCTTCGGACATCAGGTCGTAGAGCAAATCAAGCCACGTCAAAGCGTGATGCTGATCGCACCGTCGCCGGAAATCCCTACGCTGCAAGTTGCGAAGAAAGTAGTGAGCGGCGGTGGCGGTGGTGGAGATCACGATCCGATTCCCGCCCCCAAAGGTAATTTGCCCAAGCCGGCGATGCAGCAGATCACACCTCCGCAGATTGTGATGCGGGCCTTGCCGAGAATCACATGCCTAACCTCGGAACCATGACGGCGGCCCCGATGCCCGCAGCTCCGCCTTCGAACGGAACAGGTTCTGGCGGTGGCATCGGTTCAGGCTCGGGAGGCGGAGTTGGCGTCGGACATGGACCGGGCGTAGGCCCCGGCAGCGGCGGTGGAATCGGTGGTGGAGTATTTAAGGTAGGCGGCGGAATTTCCGCCCCGCAAGCGATTTCCACACCAGACCCGGAATATACCGAGGAAGCGCGCAGGGCCAAGACCCAGGGGACTTGCATTCTGTGGTTGATTGTCGACGCGGAAGGGCATCCCCGCGACATTAAGATTGTGCGCGGGTTAGGTTTTGGCCTGGACGCAAAGGCGATCGAGGCCGTGAAGCAATGGCGGTTTGAACCGGCCCTGAAGGACGGCAAGCCAGTGAACGTCCAGATCAGCGTTGAGGTAGGCTTCCGGCTCTACTGATGAGGTTCTAAAACTTTTTTCTTAAGTCCTGTTCGGAGGATCGCTCCGGGATTTCCTGTATTGCTCCGTCAGTACTCCACTTGTTAGCGTTCAAGAACGCATTGCTCCCTCCCCCGAGCGATGCGTTCTCCTGCGAATACGCCCCCTCCAATGAGATATTTCCACGCGCACTGTCTGCCCGCTTCGATTCTTGTTGTCAGAAGCCCCCTAATCTCAGTCCATTCCGGTACAGCAAGGCATACCCCCAATTACAGGCGCAACCCGATACGCCATCGTAGCCACTTTCTCTAATCTCTGCTTCGAAGGCTGAGCACTGCGCTCGCAGTTGTGGCGACACACATACGATCGATTGACATTCAGTGAAGGAGGCTACAGTGGCGACTTGCGTAATTTCCGCGACAGCAACGAATGCAATTCCCAGCGAGGAAGAAAACAGCCGCGATCATTCCGAACTCAGTCTTGTTCAGCGCGCTCAACAGGGAGACGAAGAGGCATTTGCCACGCTCTTCCAGTTGCACAAGAAACGGGTTTATTCCGTCTGCCTGTTGATGACCAAGGATGTGGCGGAAGCCGAGGATCTTACGCAGGAAGCCTTTCTCCAGGTTTTCCGCAGCGTTAGCACCTTCCGTGGCGACGCGGCGTTCTCCACCTGGCTCTACCGCGTTGCTGTGAATACCGTGCTGATGAAGCTGCGGCGCAGGAAGGCGCCCCCGCTATTGTCCTTTGATGAGCCTGTGTCGGCGGAATCGCCTTCGCTACGCCGTGACTTTGGCAAGAGCGATCCCCGGCTCTCTGGAGCGATCGACCGCATTGCACTGCGGCGTGCGATTCAGGAACTGCCGGAAGGCTGCCGCAAGATCTTCTCACTGCACGAAGTCGAGGGATACCAGCATCACGAAATCGCGCAGCTGTTGCATTGTTCCATCGGAAACTCCAAATCCCAGCTTCACAAGGCAAAGCTGAAGATGCGCGACCTGCTGTTTCCCAAAAGGCGAGCGACTCGACGGAGACCGGTTGAGTCGACGGTGGAAGTCTCGACGCGCAGTTCGCGCCAGAAGGAAACGCGAGCAGCCTAACCGGGCGGACTACAGAAACGAGCAAAACCAGATTCGCGAACCAAGAGAGAGGATTCCGGTGGTATTAGGGGCCATTTTGGTGGTTGGGAAACAATCGGAAGCAGGCGTTGGAGACGGCCCGGCCGTGGTCCCATCCAACCCTGTTGCTGAGCGATCAACTCCGCTTGCATTCGTTGAGATTCTAGGTTGCTCCGTATTGGAGCGCATGGTCGAGCAGTTTCTGGCCTCGGACGCAGAGTGCGTCTCCTTGCTAGTGGAGTCCCGAATACTTCACCTGCTTCCTGAATTTCGGCAGTCCTACCCCAAGGTAAACGTAGTAGTCGCGGACGATCTAGAGCTTGCCATTGCCCAGACGCTGAAAAGCTATTGTGAAAATGGAATCGACTACGCCCTGGTCTCCACTGCCGGCGCCTATACAGAGTGCGATTTCATTGATCTGCTTTGGTTCCATCGCGGGTCACGGCAGCCTATAACGCGCGTGGTCAACCACAAATCGGACGTGGACCTGTGGATGGTCGACTGCGCCAAGCTTCAGCCCGCCGATCTAGTATCGGCAGTTTCCGCAGCGAAAGACCTTGGTTCCGCATCTTACATGGTCAGTGAATACGTAAATCCACTGGCCAGCCTGGCCGATGTTCGCCAGCTTGCTGTGGATGCTTTCAACGGGCGTTGTTCGGTTCGCCCGGCCGGCACTGAGGTCAGGCCCGGAGTCTGGATGGACCAGAAAACGGACATCCACAAGCGGGCGCGGATTGTGGCACCCGCGTATATAGGTCGAAGCTCGAGGATTTGCGAAGACACGGTGATTACTCGTTGCAGCACGATTGAGAGTTTCTGCCAGATCGACTTTGGAACTGTGGTTGAAGACAGCTCCGTCCTGTCCAGAAGCTATGTGGGCATCTGGCTTGACGTCTCGCATTCTGTCGTGAGCGGTAACCGATTGTTTAATCTCCATCGCGATGTCGCGCTTGAGATTCCCGATGGTAGCGTCCTGGGCCCGAATGTAATACCAGCTCAAAGAGCGAAGGGAGAAACCAGACTTGCGCCCGTCAGCAGTCCACTCGTCCTTGACTGAAGATGAGTTTTTTATTTTTGCGGGAGAAATTGTTAGCAGTGGGGTTTAACAGAGCATCGGCGTCGAGAGTTTCGACTGATGCCAATTCTAAGTTAGGGGTGAGAGTGACATGCATACCAGTGGGCCCGTAATCGTCATGCAGGTACCGGTGCAATTAAGCCATGCCGAGGTGAAGTCGTTTCTCGAGGAGTTGCAGCCACTGCTCGAGGGCGACCGTCCGCGCATCGTCCTCGACTGCTCGCAGGTTCGGTACATGGATAGCGCCGGAATTGAAATGCTTCTCTCCTGCATGGAACAGACGATGAAATGTAACGGCGACCTGAAACTGGCGTCGGTCTCGCCCGAACTGGCAGTAATCCTCGAATTGATGCGAATCGATCGTCTGTTTGAAGTGTTCGACACAACCGAGGCGGCCGTGCAGAGCTTCCACGCGTTCCCCTCCCTGGCAGTGGCGCAAGACGAACCCTGGTACAGCCCAGCGTACGGTGCGCTGGGTAACCTCAAGACAGCCAGCTGATTTTTGACAAACGGAGACACCATGAGAATACGGACCAAGGCGCTTGCCCACATTGCGGCAGGCGCGTTAGCGATGTCCTGTTTTCAAGCCGCTGTATTGCCTGTAAGTGCGCAACAAACGGCTCCGTCTGCCGTTGACCAAGAGAAGCCAGATCAGCAGTCTTCAAGTTCGAACCAGCAGCAGCCTACTTCGGCAGATTCGCAGAGCGCGCCGCAGCAGCAACCCGCGCCACCTGCCACTCCCTCTTCGTCGAACGAGTCACTACCCCAGGCGCCGGAGCCTCAGCCGCTGAACCCACCCCAAAAGCCAGTTGGCACCGCCGCTGCGGAAACTCCGAATGCCAGCGGAATCGCCGCCTCTCAACCAGCTGGGGTCGCGATCGCGCCGGCAAAGCAACGCCGGGTTCGGACGATTGTGCTCAGAGTAGGAGCTCTCGTCGGAGCCGGGGTAGCGGTCGGAACGGTTGTGGCGCTTACTCGGGCGACTCCCAGCAAGCCGCCAGGAGCCCATTGAGCGTCTGCTTTGCGTGCGCAATGCTCAATCCACTATGCCTCTCAAATCTAAGCCCATGATCATCAGTTTCTCCGGTATCGATGGCGCCGGCAAAAGCACGCAGATCACCGCGCTGACATCATTCCTGCAAAGCGCAGGGCTTCGCACGAAGCTGCTGACTTTCTGGGACGATGTGGTCATCCTTTCGCGCTATCGGGAATACGCTGGCCACAAGGCCTTCGGTGGAGAGGTGGGCATTGGCACTCCGGATAAGCCGGTAAACCGGCGTGACAAAAACGTGAAATCGTGGCCCATCACGCTCATGCGTTTTCTCATGTACGCGGCCGACAGCGTGAATCTGCGCCTTCTTGCAAGCAGTGCCGACAAACCGGAAACGGACGTGATCATTTTCGATCGCTACATTTACGACGAACTGGCGAACCTCCCTTTACACTGGACGTTCACGCGCACTTTCATCCGCGCGCTGTTTCGAATTGTTCCAGCGCCTGATTTGGCGTTTCTGATCGACCGAATTACTGGACAGCTGACCGTCATCCCACCATCGTCGGTCGAAGAGGACCAAGCCAGGATCACACAGGCCGTCCTGGCAAAGATTTCTCCACTTCAGTCGAACTTCACGGCGGTGCCCGCCATGAAATGAGTTGCAAACCGGGCATTCCGCATGCCCTTCCAGCGAATACCAAGCCAACATCTAACCCTACAAACTCATCGAACCTCAACGGCCCCTGAGACCGGAGCACAATGAAAATTTGTCTGGTAACCACCTTTCCTCCCAGCCAGGGAGGATTGAGCGAGTATGGGCTCCACATCGCGCAGGAATTGCAGCGCAACCCGTTTCTCAGCCTGACCATTCTTGCCGACGAACTCTCGCATCCCCAACCGGAGTTGGAAGGCTACTCCGTGGAGCGTTGCTGGTCTTTCAACCATCCAGACACGGTCTTAAGACTCATGGGTGCGATCCACCGGCTTAAGCCCGATGTGGTGTGGTTCAATCTGCTGTTTAGCACTTTTGGCCGAAATCCACTGATCGCGTTCTCAGGCTTAACGACTCCTCTTCTTGCGCGCCTGAGTGGACGCTACACCCACGTGACGCTGCACCACTTGATGGACACTGTGGATTTGAAGGACGCGGGCGTCCGCTTTGCTTCCACGTATCGGCTCGCAGGAAAACTAGCAACCCGGATGCTGTTGCTGGCGAACTCCGTCTCCGTTCTGATGCCGGGATACCGGAGAATACTGCACGAGAAATATGGTGGCGACAACGTGCACGTGCGATCGCACGGTATTCTGACCCGCCGCCCCGAATATCCGGATTTCTCCCGGCGGGGCAACCCGCACCGGATCCTTGCCTTTGGCAAGTGGGGAACGTACAAGCGGCTGGAGCTCATGATCAAGGCCTTTGATACCCTTTCGCGAACTCTTCCAGACGCCAGGCTCGTGATTGCCGGCGGCGATCATCCCCAGGCCGCGGGCTACGTTGAATCGGTGAGGAAAGAGTGCGCCGGAAATCCGCGAATCGAGTTCACTGGCTACGTCCACGAAGACGAACTGGAGGAGATGTTCCAGAGCTCTTCGGTCGCCGTAATGCCGTATTCATCATCGACGGGATGCAGTGGCGTCGCCCATTTGGCGTGTGGATACGGAGTGCCGATCGTATGCGCCGACCTGCCCGACTTTCGCGAAATGGCGGATGGCGAAGAGCTCGCCGTTGAATTCTACCGCCCCGGCGATGCAGGAGACTTAGCCGATTGCTTGATTCGGTTTCTGGAGAATCCCGAAAAGCAGGAGGCGATGGCCGAACGAAACTTTTCGGCCGCCCTGCGCATGACCATGCCCAATATTGTTCAAAAGTATCTGCGCCATTTTGAGCTGCAGCAGCGCACCGAGGCATTGCGCTACGTCACAAGATTCCGCCGGCTCCCCAGCTGGGTGCCGAGAAAATCATTCTTGCTGCGAATCATGACACGGAACTCACTAGGATGGATTCACCGCTCCGCGGTCCCACGCCCGCGCCTGAACCACTCAAGCCGGGACCGACTATTGAACGGTAACAACGACATTAGTGGACACCTGACTGGAACCGGAGTTCCCGTGAACGGCAATGGTGTAGCTCTTCGGCCCACCGGCGCTTTGAGCGGTGGAGACTCCGCCTCCGCACGACGTGGTCAGGATGCTCCCTCCGATCAGCGCACAAACGAACACCGCAACCTGGAGCCTGCGCCTGTGCTGCAGGTTACCGAAGAACGCGAAGCCAGCCACTCCGAACGACAGGAACCAGGAGGCATAGACGAGCCCGCCGCCGCTCTGGGGCAGATTCTTCCCAGCAACGGAAACGGTAGTAATCGTGAGGGCGGAGGCAGCCGTCCCGGAGCCGGGAGTGATGGTTACGGGCGAGAAGGCGCAGCGTAGATTGGCGGGAAGAGAAGCACACGAGAGAGAGATACTGCTGTCGTACGATCCGGACACCGGCTTCGCCGAAATCGTGATCGTTCCCGATTTCCCAGCTGGAATGGTTAGCACTGCGGGCGAGGCAGTGAAAGACAACGTCCCCGAGCCCGACCCGCTGCTGCACGCGGGCGTGTAGCTGACGGCCCCTGGCATCCGATTTGCCAATGACGGCTTGCCGACCGCCTGCACGAAGAGCTTGTAGTTCCCCGCCGGTATCGAGAAACTGCACAGATTGATCGAGCGAAGTCCGGGCGCAGTATCCGTCAGCGTCATCAGGTTCTGCCCATCCGTGCTGATATAGACCCTGTAATGATCCACCGTGCTCTCGTCACCGCTGACGTTCCATTGCAAGGTTTGGCCGGATAGAGAGCCCGAGAGTGAGAAGCAGCTGTCAATACCCGATTCGATCTCGCTGCCTTCCTCGTAATCATTCCATGTCACGAGTTGCAAGTAGGGCAGCTGCTTCCCGGAGTTATAGAGACCGTTGACCATCGAGAAGGTCTGCAACCAGGTCTGTCCGCATCGTTGTTTCATGATGCGCCCGCTTCCCCAACCCGCTAACGTGTCGTTGAAGCCCTTGTACGTGGCTCCGACAGTCTCTTTTGACGAGAGCGGCATGCCTGTGTTGTAGAAGCTGGTCAGATAGCTCATTCCATAGTCGGTCGTGCTCGGCATGACCCAGGAATAACTGCCGTCGCTGAGCGCATGAGTGAAGCCGCTATTGTTCTGAAAGAGAAAGGCTGGATGCGTAGCGAGAGCGGCGTTCGCCGCAGTCCAATCGATAGCATACGCGGAATCGATGTCGAAGTTGGTCACCACCGGCGCGCCTTGCCAGGTCATATACGCCGGAGACGGAAAATATTGCTGCTCGATATATTGCAGGTCGCTGATCAGAGCTTCTTGCGGAGTGCAACCAGTACACGAATCCCACTTGATCGCTCCCTGATCGATCATGATTGCGAAGGTGAATCCCGGATGCTTTTCGGCCTCTGCCATCACCACTTTAGTGGCATCGTCGACGAAAGTATTCGGACCGTACCAATCGATGATGATTCCATCGATGCCCCGACTGATCATGTCGTTAATTTGCCGCGTGACCTGCGCGGGGTCGGTGGAGCTGTATCCCACGCTCATGTGATTCGACTGTCCGAACCAAAGCAGCAGATGGGCATAGACCTTGGTGGTAGCCCCGGAATAAAGCAGCGAGTGAACGTTGACCTTGCTCACGTTGCCCGCGCCAAGATTGCCGTTAGTCTGGCTCCAGAAGTTGTTGGCCGCGCTCGTGTTGTTGGCGGTTTGGGCCGTGAGAGTGGTGGTTGGGACGACATAGTTGCCCGCCCAACACACCACTGGCAAGGCCAGTAGCAGAACTGCAGCAAATTGTGTACGACGCATCGGTCCTCAGGAGCGGAGTAGTACCGAGGATCTGCTTCGATCTTTGGTCAACTAGAGGAAGGCGACGCCTCGCCCTGGGATTTCCTCTTACTGGCCTGGTCTGTCTGGGAACGCGATGACTTTAGCTGCGATCAATGAGAAGGCATAGATAACGTCGGGCCCGGAACTTTTGTGCTACGACCCTCTGTGCCATTGACCACGAGCGGGCGGTAGGCGTTGCGGAAAGTTGCGTGTGCGGTCTCGCATTTTGGCCGCCCCCTCGACGCTTCCAAGAAGTCCTGTAAATTGAATAGCTTAGATAGTCGAAATTGATCACTTAGGGGCAACCACAAACCAACATCCCGCCCCCAAAACTCATCTTAATCACGCCATTTAACTATGCGTCGATGGGGGCATCGGTATGGTTTTTGTCGGAAGGGTGCACAAGTTTCCCATTCTTTGCACAGCGGGTTTGGTGCTCGTGATGTGCGGTTGTCAGGGTCTCAAGAACGGGCCCATCTCTAACAACCCGAACAACGGAATCCAGTCCATTAATCACATCGTCTTCATGGCCCAGGAGAACCGTTCTTTCGACACCTATTTCGGTCAGCTGCCCGCTTACTGGCAGGCGAACGGCATCCCGGCCCAGACGTTCGACGGGCTGCCGGTGGGCGCCTCAAATCCGAGCTTTGACGGAACTACCACGGTGCCAGCCTTCCACTTGGCAACGGAGTGCATTGAGAACCTCAGTCCGTCGTGGAACGAAAGCCACGTTGACTGGAATCGGAACGACCCCACTTCGACCACCGCCACTCTCGACGGTTATGTCTACAACGCCGCGAAGTACGCGATGGCCAACGGCTTGACTGACACGGCTGGTGCCCGCGCGATGGGCTACTACGACGGCAGCGACCTGAATTACTACTATTTCATGGCGTCAAACTTCGCCACTTCGGATCGATGGTTCTCCCCCGCCACGGACCGGACCCAGGTCAACCGCATGTATCTTTTGGCTGCAACCTCCCAAGGCTATGTGTACCCGCCGGGGACGAACGCCAACGACATGAATCCGTTGACTGCTCCGACCATTTTTGACTCGCTGCAAAAGGCCAATGTGACTTGGAAGATTTATGTAACGGAGTGCACGGCCGCGCCATGCGCTGCAAATTCGACGTATCTCTCTCAGTTCGCCCCTTACGCAAATCAGGCCCCCGCCAACGTGGTGCCGGGGACGGATTTTCTGAAAGACGCGCTGGCCGGAACTTTGCCCCAGGTTTCCATGATCGAGGGTGGATACAACTCCGGACTGGACGAACATCCAAGCTCAGGCAATAACGTGCAGGTAGGTGCTGCCTACGTCCAAAGCCTGATCGATGGGTTCATGAACAGTCCCTCGTGGAAGGACTCGGTTTTCATCCTGACTTACGATGAAGCGGGCGGGCTGTATGACCACGTAGCTCCTCAGCCCGCGGTCAATCCCGACGGGATTGCACCCGTGGATTTGAATCCGGGAGACATTTGCACCACTCCGGGCGGCAGCAATTGCAATTTTAACTACACCGGCTTCCGCGTACCCTTGCTCGTGGTCTCGCCCTTCACCAAGCAGAACTACGTCTCACATACGGTCGCGGACTACACCGCGATTTTGAAATTCGTTGAGGCCCGCTTCAAGCTGTCAGCCCTGACCCAGCGCGATGCCGCGCAAATGGATATGACGGAGTTCTTCGACTTTCAAAATGTGCCCTGGGCCACGCCCCCTACTCCGCCGGCGCAGGCCACCGGCGGGGTCTGCGACGCGACCAAGTTGCAGTAGACAAATAATAGACACCGATTCCTGACCGTGATGGGCGACGCTAGTAATACTGGAAGCCAACCCATGAGTGGGATTCTGTAAGGGCGCTGGTCTTGAGCGCACTCTAAGTGCCGGAAAATCAATGCCGGGTTTACCCATCTCCGTAGCACCTTGCTTGTCCGCTTTGAATCCCTGGCGCTAGCGTGCGCGGTGCCTCAGCAGCCCATCGCTAGGGGCGGGTCAATCCAGATGCTCGTGAACGGAGGCGAACTGGATGGCGTTCGCCTGCTGTCGCCGAAGACGTTGGCGGTCATGACCTCGGATCAAGTGCCTCCCGGTGCGTCGCGCGTTGGAAACGTGCAAATCACGTAGGATCTCACGCCGATTCCCGAGCTGGGATATAGCTTTGGCCTTGCCTTCGCGGTTCGCACCGCGGCAGGACACACTCCGGTCTCGGGCTCGCTCGGCGACTATTTCTGGATCGATCCGCAGGAGAAGCTGTACGCAGTGATGATGTTGCAGATGCCGTTCGTGGAGGCAGGCCCTTATCGGCGAGGGCTGCGCGAGATTGTGTACGGGGCCCTGGTTCACTAAGCCACTGCTTGAGATCTTGTTGATTACTGATTCCGCGAATTAATCGTCACACTACGTGCGACGTATGCACTTCCATCAAAGCGGGTCAGCACCGTGACATCTGCACCCTGGCGCAGAGAGTCGTCGACCTTGACTTCGGAGGGATCCAGGTGAATCTCGTATGTCTTCTGGTCGGTCGCAGACTTCAAGACGAGCAGGCCACTGTGCAGGTCCAGAAACGTGACTTGTCCGGCAAAGGTGAAATTTGCTCCGCGCACGGCCAGAATAGAAATTTCACGGGCAACGTCGGCGCCTTTCTGCTGGGACCCGAACGTCACCGCGACCAGAGTTCCCGGAGTCAACGCTGACGCGGAGACCGTGCGATTCCCCTGCGTAAGGCGGGTTGAGGACGTCACTCGCACGTTC
>WNEZ01002999.1_pt1 | contig 36726 bp, 29 predicted proteins | sample 5400521 | NCBI WGS metagenome assembly WNEZ01 (sample SAMN13153339, study PRJNA577476) | soil metagenome | isolation source: 120 cm saprolite under Douglas fir tree site 2 hole 1 replicate 1 | place: USA:California | collected 2015-04-18 | reverse complement strand
CCATTGCTTTGCTCTTTAGTGGACATGCCACCGCCGCGTGGTGCGGCGCTGTAAGCTGGGCGCTCATGGCATTTTGCTTTTGGCCGACGCTGAAGTTTTACCGCCTCCATCCCTTGTGGTCTTTGGCGCTGCCGGCGATTGCCGTTTTTTATATGGGCGCAACGTTGCACTCCTCCATCATGTACTGGAGGGGGAAGGGTGGACGGTGGAAAGGCCGCGTACAGGATCCAGCCAGGAACAGCCTTGAGGGGAGATGACGCTTTCTCCAGACCAGCAGTGACCGCGCCGCCGCAGTCATAGTGAGAGCGGAGACAGGGCAGCCGAGCACAGAGTTCAGCCGGTCAGAAAGATGGGAATGGAAAAAGATGGGAACAGAAGAAGATTAATTCAGAAGAACTTTGGCCGGTTGTTCGGGTTCGGCGGATTCACCGTCGGTTTCGATTTTGTTGATCTTGATTCCCACAGCGGCGAAGATCCGCTCCTTGGCAACTGCGCCGTGTTGTGACGCCAGGGCCTGGACCTCAGCCAACTTTTCCGGTGAGGTTTGTACTGTGGCAGGATCACGCTGCCGCATCGTCCAAATCCAACTGCAGAGCGAGATCATGTACGCGAACTGGCCAAATCCGTTGGCAATATCCACGACTCTGTCATTATTTGCGTAAATGATGACAACGAATCGGACGGCCGCCTGCACGCTCAGATAGAGTACAAACGCAATTGAGATTTCAGCCGCAGATGATTGCCAACTCACACCCAGTGAACGCGCCTGGAAAAGCAATAGCCAAAGGAGAGTGGCGTCAGCGAGGAAAACTGTTCTCTCGACCGTAAGTGCTGAACCGGTCGCTGACGACGAGTATGTCGCGAGAGATACTGACAAGGTAATGGCCGAAGAGATCCCAATCGCGGCCCAAAATCCGAAACGCGCGACCAATCGCCCGGGTAGTGCCTCGAAAGGCTCCAGCATCTTAACCATAATCTCGAACACGACAAGGCTAAGCGTGATTGCTTCCACGATTGCAGAGCCGGCATAAACGATCCGGTAAGTCGCTGTGCTACAAAAAAATGCGGCGTAGATACCAACGACCGAGCCGGCAGTCATGCAGAAGAGGTAATAGCTGAAAGCCTTCCAATGCGCGAAGTAACCCTTTTTCAGTGCTGTCCAGCAGGCGAAGAACTGCAAGGCAGTACTGAAGATCAGCAGGGCGTAAACGCTGAAAGAGTAGTGGGCCATTGACCTCTGTATGCTTTATTGCTGAATGCCGGATTCAATCTTCGGAGTCGGCAAAGCAGCATTGCTGCTCGGTCTTTCCAGCAGAGATCCTATCAGAGATACTAGCGCGGAAATCAAACCAAAATCCATACGGAGAACTCCCTTAGTTTCGCCTTAGATGTTGCGCTCTTCGGCGATTGTGATTTGGGCGTCCATGAGCCGCTGCCGGGATTTTCCTTAGGGGTGAACGAGGCCCGGCAAGGCCCAGAAGCGTCCGGGCCTATTATCGATGTAGGTACCTATCTAGGCCATATCCCCTAAGGGAGGGGTGGAGACTGACCTTTGGTTTGGGCAATTGTACTTTGTGAGCATCGTGGCGGGAGCCCTAAACTATTGTTCAATAAGGGATTATTGGCAATGCGGCCAGTTTTATCTAAGGCGTAAACCTTAGGTAAGCCACCGTTTTGTTTACTCTTGAGGTTCGCGCTACTCCGCAACAGACGGCTCTCCTTGGTGGAATCACTTAGACCAGGTTCTGGCGAGACGGGCTTCCTCAAACATTGATTCCAGGGCCAACCGCGTTTCGTTGATTAAAAAGATACACCCGACCACCAGGCCAAAGAATCCCACCGCGCCGGCCACAAAGCTGATGACTGCAAACGGCGTAAAAGGAATTCTGCTGTACTGGGAAGCAGCCATAATGGCGCCCAGAATTGATACCAGGCTGGCAGCGGCAAAGGCGCCAATGGCGCCGTAAAAAAAGCTCATGGCCCGCAGCAACAACGCGCCGCGTTTTTCCAGACGGCCCAGATGCCGCACCCACAATTGAGCCGACTCGTCTCCGGCAGGTGCCGTGTGGATTTCGCGGGCGATCGTCCGCGTACGGTCAACCACGCGCGCCAGGCGGTTGCTGGTTCCCAGCGTCAGCACGGATGACGCATTCGTGAATACGGCCGGCGCCGCGATCAGGGTCAGGATGGCGAAAGGGTTGTCGTTGGCTGGAACAAACATTGCACGCTAAGTATGCAGCAGCCCTCTCGCGAAATCCAAGGTCTGAATCAGGAGCCCCGGATACTACGCTGCCCGTTGTTGTGTGGAGGTTTTCTTTGCGCTGCCTCTCCGGGTTCCACCGGTCGCCGGACCGGATTGCTTCCTCTTCTTCGCCGCACTCCTGGCCTGACGCGAAAGGGCAGCATGGGAAGCTGCTCCCAGGGGCTCGCGCTTAAGCGCCTGTGAAGTGGCGCGCGACCGCGAAGCAGATTTCTTTTTCGTGACCGAACCGGACTTCGCTGGCTTGTTTCCTTTCGCGAGATCGCGCTCGGCCGATTTGCGTGTGCGTTCTGACGCCCTGCCCTTCTTCGGTGGTTTCAAAGCAACACCCGCACGGCGGGCCGATGGCGATGGCCTGCCTGGTGGACCTGGCTGAAAATAGCAGCTCCGGATGGACACCGAAGCATCGCGCTACTATCCTTTCTTCATGGCCCTTGATTCTGTGCGTTTGATTACCTTTGATTGTTACGGCACGCTCATTGATTGGGAGACGGGCATGCTGAAAGCAATGCGTCCGCTGTTTGGAGGCGGCGAACCCTCCCGGGACATTGAGCTCCTGGCGCTGTACAGCGAGGTGGAATCAGAGTTGGAATCGGGTCCGTACATGCGGTACCGGCGCGTGCTTTCATATACCGTGCAGGAGATGGGCAGTCGCCTGGACCTGAAAATCACGCAAGAGGACGGCGAGCGTTTTGCCGAATCACTTACCACCTGGGAGCCATTCGCGGACACGGTTGCTGCCTTGCAACGGCTGGCGAAAAAGTATCGCCTGGGCATTATCTCCAACACAGATGATGACTTTTTTGCGGAAACAAAGAAGAAGCTTGGAGTGGACTTCGATCCCATTGTCACAGCCCAGCAGGTAAAGAGCTACAAACCGTCACACCGGAATTTTGAAGAAGCGCTTCGCCGCGCCGGTCTTCCTCCCGCAAGTCTTCCTAAAGAACAGGTCCTGCACGCGGGACAAAGCGTGTTTCATGACGTTATTCCGGCAACGGAGCTGGGCCTGCGCACTGTCTGGGTGAATCGTCCCTCGATTCGTCCCGGAGCGGGAGCAGCTAAAGCAGCCGTCGGCGTGCCTACGTTTCAAGTGAGCAGTGTGGCCGCGTTGGCGGACCTGCTGCTGGGTCAACTTAAATCAGGCAGTCAGGCAGCGAGTTGAGGCGGAAACAACACCGGCTCCAGCAGTACCTGGCGGGTCTCTTCTGATGTGAGGCGTTCGTCGGCTGAATAAAATTCCACCGTGCCGCGTCGCGATTGGCGCATTGACAAGATGCCGCCTTCGGGCGCTCCTGCAGTGCTGCTGCTGGTTGGCTTGTAATCGTAGCGGACCACCTGCGCGTCAAAGTCGGCGGTGATCTCAAGTTCCAGACCGGATTCCGAGTACAGCACACGATAAACATCGTCGCCCGAGCTTGAGAATTCCGCGCCACTGTGCTGACCGCTGAATTCCTCAACGTCAGCTTTCAGCTCGTCGCCTAGTTGGATCCAGCGCTGGCGCGCTGCCTCAATGAACGTCGATGCCGGGTTGTCGCTTCCTGACGCTCCCCGGCTGCGATAGCTTTCAATCCATCCCATGTCGCAGTGGGATGAAAGTTTCTGTTCGACGGATGCTCTACCCTGGTTGGGCAGAGCCTCAGTTAAGGAATCTCAACCAGGTTCTGTGCGCGAGCTGATCTAGACATCCCGAGTGGGGCCTGGCGCGTCTGTTTCCTTATCAGACAACCTTCCCCGATCACAACGAGTCAGGCTCGCCGCCAGTGTTCGATTCCATTTCATTTCCGCGAGTGCTGCCAGTCTGGAGAAATCGGGTGACGTGTGAGGCGTAGTCAACCAAGAGGTGAATTTTATGGCGTCAGATCGTCTTCCCAACCGGTGGGGTATCGCAGTGGCGGCCGTGATTATGCAGATCTGCCTCGGCGCGGTTTACGGCTGGAGCGTTTTTAAGATTCCTTTGATGAGAACACACGGCTGGTCTGAAACTTCAGTCCAACTTAACTTCACACTGGCGCTGGCCTTCTTAGGTTTAGGAACGGTTGTGGGCGGCCTCTGGCAGGACCGCGTTGGGCCACGACTGGTGGCCACAGTGGCCGGCATTCTTTACGGTCTCGGCTTTCTGGTGGCGGCTTACGGTACGTCAAACCATTCGCTGGGGTTGATCTATCTGGGCTACGGAGTGTTGAGTGGAATTGGCATGGGCATGGGCTACATCACCCCGGTGGCTACTCTGGTGAAATGGTTTCCAGACAAGCGCGGGTTGATGACCGGAGTTGCGGTGTGCGGATATGGAGCCGGAGCCCTGGTGATGAGTCCGATTGCTGCCCGTCTCATCCCATCGCGTGGAATCCCATTCACGTTCGTCGCCTTTGGCATTGTGTACTTTGTTCTGGTCACATTGGCCGCGCAGTTCTATGCCAATCCGCCGCAGGGCTGGAAGCTCGCGGGTTGGACTGCGACAGGCGCAGTGGCCAAGGCAGCCAGCAAATATGAGTTCACGGTAAAAGAAGCCACCAGCACGTGGCAGTTTTATCTGCTCTGGGCCATGCTTTTTCTGAACACTTCGGCCGGGATCATGATCATCAGCCAGGCATCTCCCATAGCACAGTCCAGAGAGTTTGTCGGCATGACCGCTTTGCAGGCGGCTAACATTGTGGGCCTGATCTCGATCTTCAATGCTGTGGGAAGGGTCTTCTGGGCCTGGGTATCTGACACTCTTGGACGGGCGCGGGTTTACATGCTGCTTTTCGGCATCCAGGCAGTGGTGTTCTTCCTGTTGCCGCGTATCCATACCGTGAGCATGTTCAGCATCGCTTTGGCCATCATTGGATTGTGCTATGGCGGCGGATTCGGCACCATGCCTTCATTTACCGCCGATTTCTTTGGCGCAAAATATATGGGAGGAATTTACGGCTGGATTCTGCTGGCCTGGGGAGCAGCGGCCATCCCATCGCCGATCATGATGGCAAGACTGCATCAGCAGACCGGCGAATTTGCCACGCCGATCTACATCATCGCCGGAGTGATGGCGTGTTCGCTGGTATTGCCGTTCATCGCCAGGCGTCCAGATCGCGATGCACTGGTCGTGCAGCCTTCAGGAAGGGCTGAGCCAAGGCGTGTGGCTTAATTCGTCGCTTGTCTTGGTTTGTAAGATTTAAGACCAGTCCACGGATATCTCGCTCAGGAGTGTTATGACTGATCGAAAGCGCGAATTTGTAAATTTGAATTTAAAAATTCTAAATTACAAATCAAAATCACAAATTCTTCTTGTGTGTAAATGCTCGTTTGCCTTCCGCGTAGGTTGAGACAATCTGTCCCGCGCCGCGGAGTTTGTACTTGTAGGTGAGCAGACCTTCCAGCCCAACCGGGCCGCGAGCATGCAACTTGCTGTTGCTGATACCAATCTCCGCGCCCAGACCATAACGAAATCCGTCTGCGAAACGAGTGGACGCATTATGGAATACGCTGGCAGCGTCCACCGCGTTCATAAAATGCTCGGCGTCAGCGCTATCTTCGGTAATGATGCATTCGGTGTGGCGCGATCCGTAAGTGTCTATGTGGTCCATGGCTTCTTGAGCATTCGCCACGACCTTAACGGTGATCCTTAAATCGCCGTATTCGGTATGCCAGTCTTCTTTAAGGGCGCTTAGGACTGGAAGGCCAGAGCATAGCGCGCGCGTTCTCTCACAGCCTCTGACTTCCACTCCAGCGTTGTTGAGAGCCTGCACCAGCCCAGGCAGATATTCAGCAGCGATATCTTTGTGTACCAGCACTTTTTCAACGGAATTGCATGCGGCGGCGTACTGGATTTTTGCGTCAAGGATCACGTTGGTTGCCAGCGCCTGGTTGGCCGCGGCATCCACGTAGATATGGCATATTCCGCTGCCGTGTCCCAGAACGGGAACGCGGCTGTTGCGGAAAACAAAATTCACAAACTCGGTTGACCCGCGCGGTACGATCAGGTCAATCTCGCGCTCCATCTGCAACACCTGCATCACTTCTTCACGATCTTCCAGCGCGCATATCGCATCGGAAAGCGCGGAATTGTGCTTCCCCAGAGCCTCGCGCCAGATTGAAACCAGAACGCGGTTGGTGTTGCGGGCCTCGGCTCCGCCCTTGAGAACAAGTCCGTTGCCGGTCTTGATGGCGAGCGAGCTCACTTGCGGGACTGCGTCAGGCCGTGATTCAAAGACGACGGCGATCACGCCGAGAGGGCAGGGAACTTTTTCCAGGACAAGATTGTCGTCGAGCTCGGTGACGGCCAGAGCGTTCGCCAACGGATCGGGCAAAGCGGCTACGTCACGAACGCGATCAGCCATTTCTTTTATGCCGGCAGCAGAGGTCTTGAGTCGCTTGGCCAATGAAGCAGAGGCTTTACCAGCCGCCACTTCGCGGTCCAGTGCGGCAACATCCTGCCGGTTCGCTTCCAGAATTTCTCCGGAGCGGAGTTCAAGCTGGGCGGCGGCAGTCAGCAGGATCTGGTTGCGTTCTTCAGCGGAAAGCCGCGCCAGTTCGCGTGCCGCGCGGCGCGTGAGCTGGACTTGAGCGCGAACCCCATTGGCAGGAGCGTCATTCTTGTCTTTATTTTGATCTGGCATGATCGCGCCCCTTTTCTTTTTCTTCTTCTTCGGCTGCTTCGGCAGCTGCGTCGTTCAGGAGAAGATTTTCGCGGCGGATCAGAACGCCTCTTGGAGACCCGGAGGATGACCCGGACGAAAGCATGACGGCGAGTTGATGCGCGTCGATTTCTGTTATGCCTTTGCCAATGCTTCGGCCTTCCGCGTCATGAATCGCGATTACCTGGCCGGTGCTCCAGCGACCCTCGCAGGAAGTTACACCTGAGACCAGCAAGCTCGCACGCCGATTCTGGACAGCAGAGGCTGCGTTGGCGTTGATGGTTACCTTCCCACGCACAGTGGTGGCAAAGGCCAGCCAGCGGCGTTTACCTGCCATGCGGGAACCGGGCAGAAAGAGCGTGCCGGTGGGATCGCCGCGGAAAACTCCTTCCAGAATACCCGGCGTCTTACCGTTCGCGATCACCACCAGACCGCCTGAATGCATCGCGATTTCGACGGCGTCGAGTTTAGCCGCCATGCCTCCACGTCCGACAGAAGATTTGCCTTTAGCTGCACCACGGATTTCAGCCGAAAGCTCGGTCACCACGGAAACAATATTCGCAGGATCAGCTCCGAGTGCTGCATCGCGCCACAGCCCGTCCACGTTGGAAAGAAGAATCAGAGCGTCGCCATCCAGCTTGCTCAGCACCAGCGCGGCAAGGCGGTCATTATCGCGAAACACCGGGGCCTGCTCCGTCCATATATTGGTTACCGTGTCATTTTCATTGACCACAGGAACCGCACCCAGCTTCAGCAGCTTCTCAAATGTCTGGCGCAAAATCTTGTAGCGATTCAGGTCGGTGAAGTCATCTTCCGTGACCAGGACCTGAGCAGGCGTGAGGCCGTGAGGACGAAACGCTTCAGCGTAGGCTTCCATCAATTTGCATTGTCCCACGGCGGCACAGGCGCGGGTGATGCTGGCGTCGCGCAGGCGGCTGCGATGAACGTTGAGCTGGGCAGCGCCCAGTGTGACTGCGCCAGAGCTGACCAGTACCACCTGCCGGCCGTCGCGCACCAAACTGGCAATGCTTGCGGCCAGAGCCGATACCAGACGCTGATCAAATTCCTGATCCGCATTGCACACAACGGCCGTGCCAACTTTCACCACGATGCGGCGAGCGTTGATCAGGAGAGAGCGAGGTTCGGGTACGGCGTTGGAATTATCAGGTGCCATGGCCACTTGATCTGATTGCAACTGATTGTCGCCTGTCAGCACGGCCAAGGCAAGAAGGTGAGCCTAAGTAAAAACCCCGCTGCGCGGCAGCGGGGATACGTTTGCTATTGCCCTAAAGGGTCACTCAACTCTGTGTCCGTTGCAGCTTTCGCTCAACACACGGGAATGTGGAACAAAACACTGCCACGGTCAGGCTGATCATGACCATGTTGGGCTGACTATAGCCGAGAACAGCGCGTGAATCAATGCGGGAATTGGGCACTGAGTAAGCGTGAAAAAGGCCAATAGTCGGCTCAAACAAAGCAAAGAAACGTTAAGCGTGAACTCACAACCACATTGTGATTGCACGCGCTCTTGTGAACAAGCCGGCCATCCTGCTCGCCGATGAGCCCACGGGAACCTGGATAGCCGCACGTCCGTGGAGATCATGCAGATTTTTCAGGAGCTGAATGATCAGAGGCTGACCATTGTCCTGGTGACGCACGAGCCGGATGTGGCGCAGTTTGCCGGCAGTCACATTCGCTTCAGGGCAGTGCCTCAGGGGCTAAAGCCCAGGGTTTATTTTGCGCTTTCGGCCCGGCTGAAACTCGTGCCCTGATACTTGTCTCGAAGATGGATGCAATTATGCAGCGTTGATTTTCTGGGCAATTCCAGAGATCAGCGTTTGCAGTTCGCGAAGAAGGTCCTCATCAAGGTTGAGTTCGGCGGCCCGCAAAGCTTCTGCGGGGTTCTGTTGAAACAGAGAAGCATTTTGCGGTGAGCCTTGAATCCAGGCATGAAGCCGGGCTTCACAATCTTGCAGTGCTCTCAAAAGCGGATCGGCGTAGGGCATTGAGGGAAGCTCAATCCTTAAATTTTTTTGGAAAATCTACGAACTGGCCCGAATTGCAGAGACAGGGTTGCTTAGCTTAGACGCAAGTCGTTGGACACGTGGAACAGCTTTTCTGAACTTTTTTGCGTTGGGCGCGTGTCACTGCTTAAAGCGATGATCATTCGTGGGTTAGGCGCCAAGAAATGCCTGAGAACGACAGAAAATCAGGAAAATTGGCCTTCCTTATGTCCTGCTTTCCACCGCGTGAACTGCCAAGGGATCTTTACAAATCCACACTCTGCTTATCCGACTAATCGCTCGCAAGGGTGTTTCTACTAATAGCAGTTAATTCATATGACCTGAGCCATCAGAATGGTTTGGGCCAGGCAAAACGGAGCATTTATGAAAAATTTAAGAGTGTTGCTGATCGGTGCGGCATTGATCACGGCCGGATCTGCGTTGGCCTCGGCCCAGCCAATGGAACGTCATGATAGCTGGGGATACAGCGACCGCGATCACGATCGGGATCGAGACCGGGACCGCGACCGGGATAGAGACCGCCGGGAAGTTCGCGGCCATGATCGCGATGACAACCGGAGAGCTGATCGCGATGATCGCCGCTGGCGCGATAACGACGACCGCCACTGGCGTGATCGCGACGACCGCCGGGGCGACGAACAGCGCCGTATGCACTGGGACGGGTACCGTTGGGTTTACTAAACGCGACCTGATCTAAGCGGTGCAAGTCAAAATATTGACGTTAACTCTCGAGAGCAAAAGGGCGGAGCACATTGCGTTCCGCCTTTTTTATTTGCAGCAGCGGCGTTCAGAAAAAATATGTGAGAGCAAACTTTAGATTAGTTGTTTCTCTGGGCGACATGAGTCATAGTGAGGCAGCCCCCAGGGGTTGATCGGTTGGTTCTTTGAAAACTAAAGTTCATGGACAGGCTCGGGTGGATGCGCGAAAGCGTGCCCATCGCGAAATATATAAAAACGCGCGGGCGCACGACATCGCCGTGATCGGAGAGACGAAACCTAGCCGCCAATCAACGCGAAGGAATGCATATTGAAAAAGCGTGCTTGGGATGCATCGCGTAAGTCCTTTAGACCTTGGGATGGAGCGATGGGGGTAGGGGACAAGATTGAGGGTACGGACCGGGCAGATACCTGACAGATTGGACCGGGGACATTCATGTCTCGAAAGAACTCCCTGACGCGGCATGGTCACCAGCGGCATTCTCGGGATCCCTCCGCTGCGTCGCGCGAAGGAATGCATATTGAAAAAGCGTGCTTGGGATGCATCGCGTAAGTCCTTTAGACCTTGGGATGGAGCGATGGGGTGGGCCATCGGGTAATCGGGAAATCTGGTAATCGGGTAATTGAAAACCGAAAATCCACGTGGTGGGATGAATCGCGTAAGGGCTGTGGAATCCTAGTTGAGGCAGGGGGGTATCCGCTCTGTTAGGCACAACAAGCAAAGGGCCCGGCTGGAAGCCGAGCCCTCATTTGCATCACGAAAAGGTATGCAGTTGTGACCAAATTTAGCGATGGTCGATTTCGCCCACCGTCACAATGTTGGTATCAAGATCAACGAACAACGCGCGCGAGCTGTCGATCGCATAAATTGCCAAGTTTTGTTGACCCAGGCCGGTGTTAAGGGTGAGGGGCCCGCGTCCGTTGGCAGCCACCGAATAGCTGCCGGTAAGGCTGGTTCCAGTGGAGAGAGACCCAAAGTTGTTGATGTCAATGATGCCGCTGAGAGCGCCGGTACCGTTCGCGTTAAATTCGGCAATCGTGTCCAGAGTCCCGGCAGTGGAAACTCCGGTGAAGTTCATGGCGTAATTGCCGGAAACACTGGCCGTGCTCAAGGAGCCAGTCTGCTGAAAAGCGGCGCCGCTGGCGATCAGGCCGGTATCAATCTCCAGGACCTGGATTCCTTTTGTGGTGGGATAAAAAGCCAGGTTCAGGGTGCCCAGGCCGGTTGCAAGCGCCACAGTACCGCGACCGTTGGCTGCGAGCGTATATGTGCCGCTTAAAGTCAGGCCGGTATTGACGGCACCGCCATCATTTACGTCTTCCAGGCCGCTGGTTATGGTGCCCGCACCATTCGAGGTGAGTACGCCGCCGGCAGCAAATGGCGTGGTGAGGTCCGCGCCTGAAATTGTAAAGGCAAAAGGCCCGTTCAGGGTTGCGTTGGAGAATGTGCCACTCTGGCGGAAGGCGTCGCCGGCGAGAACGGGTGTTACGTCAGTCTCAACCAGTTTGATCTGATTGGCGTCCACAACATAAAAAGCGAAGTTGAGTACGCCGTTGGCGGTGTTGAGGCTCGCTGTGCCTCGGCCATTCGTGGCCACGGTGAGCGTACCCGCGGTGATGGGCGCAGCTTGAAGAATTGCGCCATCGTCCGAGGAATCCTCGATGCCGCTGGTCACCGTGCCCGAAGCATTAGTAATAACGGAGCCGACGGTTGCGAAAGGATTGCCCGCACTGTCAATACCTGAGAGGTTGAAAGCAAACTGGCCGGCCAGCGCCGCGGTAGAGAACGCGCCTGGGTTCTGTAAATCCATGGAACCGCTGCCGTTCGCGGCGGCTTCAAACCGAGTAATCAACACTCGGTTGGCATTCACGATGGAGAACACCAGGCTGAAATTGCCGGCGGTAGTGTTGAGAGTGGCTACGCCGCGACCGTCCGCACGCGTGTTATAGGTTCCTGTGACGCCGATATTGGTTAACGGGCTGGGAGCACGGTTGATGTCCATGATGCCGCTGGTGATAGCGCCTGAACCGTTCGCGGTAAGACTGCCGGCGACGGCGAAAAAGCCATTCGCATCGTTCCCCGAGAAAGCGAACGCGTATGTGCCGCTGATACTCGCATTGGTGAATCCACCCGTGGGAGTTGGAGTGCTGGTACTATTACCGCCGCACCCGGCGGAAAATATGGATAACACAGTGGCCAGAGCCACAAAGCTAAAACGGTTACAGCCCCGCATATATATTCACCTGTCTGATAAAGGTAATTAGTAAAGATTGCGTTTTTCGTCCCCGGGATTGCAGGCGTTGAACTCCATGGCGCCCCCACTTAAGCCTATTGTCGCCTATTAGATTTGAGCCACAAAAAACATTCGGGCATGAACGGAGTAGTAACCTCTCCAAAGATTCAAAGACCAAGGTGCTTTAGTCATGAGAGCGGACCCGGTGTCACCCTGAATTTATTGTTGATTTCCTCTTCCAGTGAACCCGAAATTTCATCACTTGGTGCTAAAAAAATAGTAAGAAGGGGGTAAAGATTTGTAAAAGAAAGATTTAAAGGTCTGCGGCGAAAAAGTATTCAGCACGGGCAGGAGTGCCAGTTCTTGAACTGTTCGCAGCAATCACTGGGTAGGGATCCCTCGCTCTGCTCGGGATTAAAAACAAACATCAGCGGAACCAGATAGACCAGACTGTGTCGACAGTGGCGTGAGTGATGGACGACGCGAATAGCCGCTTGCGCTCCCGCCAGGCTCGCCCATAGAAGAAGCCGGCGATCGCCGCCAGAATCACGTATCGCCAGTTGAAGAACATTGTTCTCTTATTGAAGTGGGAGAGGCCAAACAGAATTGAAGCTGTAATGAGAGCGGAGTTGCGGCCCATGCGGCGCTCCAGAAGGTTCTGTATGAGTCCGCGAAAGTACAGCTCTTCAGGCAATGCAACAAAGAAGAAGGTGAAGACCCAGGCGCCGGGAATTTCCAGAGTGTTTGCCTGCGCGCCGTGCCAATGCAGAAAGCCCATCAGGAACCCGAGCGGCAATACTAAAGGCGCGTAAAACAGGAATTCGCGAAGTCCGGTTTTCAGGTCAGAGAATTGCGGAACCAGGTCATAGCCAACGCCGTCGATTGGCTTGATGACAAGATAGCCATACAGCGCTACGTTGGCCATCATCATCTTGGGAAAACCACCAAGTCCTGCCGGCCAAAGCGGTCCGTGCGTGCCGAAAGGCCAGGCGGTGTTGAGTAATCCCAGGTCAATGACTAACCCCACCAGCAACAGGACGCCAAGATCAGCCCAGTTGGCGGGAGTCGGCCAGCGATGCAACACCGCGGCAACGAGCACGCAAATGAAAACCAGAGTGGCTGCCAGTGGCCAGTTGAGAGTGCCACGCGGTAACGTCAGGATGACATACGGTAAGGCAAGCAAGGCTGCGCACGCGATCCTCGACCGATGGCCGGGAAGAGCTGTTCGCAACCATGATGCCAGTCCGAATCCGAAAAACCAGTACGGAGCAAATAGCAAAGCGAAGCTAACGAAAGTGGAGACGGGATATTCGTCCAGAGCCCGCAGGTGAAAGAAGCGGGCAATAAGCCAGAAGACTCCCAGCAGTGCGACGAAGATCGCCGCCGGGGCAAGTCGCTGAGTCGGAGGCTGGTTTGCAACAGGCATCGGACCGAGGCCAGAATAGCATTTCACGCCGGGGACACGTGCGGGCAAAGGTGTCTCTTCAACGAAGAGGTGGCTTCGGACAGGACAGTCTAAGCAGTTCACCTGACGCTTGTGGCGCTGAATTGGCAAAGCTGAATTGGCAAAGCAGAGACACCGCGCTTTTTATATAATGATCTCTAGTCCCCATAATTTCCTGGAGAGCGTTCCCAAACATGATCCGTTTCCTGCAAAGCAATAACAGAGCCGCCAAATATCTGTTGGCCGGCTTCCTACTCATCATCTGCGCCAGCATGGTTACCTACCTGATTCCGGGCATTGGATCGGGCGCAGCCCTGGAGCGCAGCGGCGTGGTGGCCACCGTAGCGGGTGAAGACATCCGCACGGACGAGGTTATGCGCGCGGTGCAGAACCAGATGAGGCAGCAGCGGGTCTCGCCGGAAATGGCGGCGTTCTATGCACAGTTCATCACCAAGCAGGTGGTGCAGCAGATGATCCAGCGGCTAGAGGTGAAATACGCTGCCAACAAGATGGGACTCAAAGTAACGAACGAAGAGTTGCTGGATGAAATGCAAAATGGCCAGCTCAAGCAGTATCTTTTCCCGAATGGCCAGTGGATCGGACAGGACAAGTATGAAGAGCTGCTGAAGGAAAATGGCACCACGGTGGAGGAGTTCGAAAAGTCCACACGGGAAGGGATGCTTACCCGCAAGTTTTTCAGCGCGGTCAGCGCGAGCGCGGCCGTATCGCCCGCGGAAATTGAGCAGGCGTACAAGGAAAAGAACCTGAAAGTTAAGTTCCAATATGCGGTCCTCAACCTTGACGACATCAGCAAGACGATCAAACCGACGGATGCCGAGCTGGCTGCGTTCTTCACAACGAATAAAGCACGCTATGCAAATTCAATTCCGGAAAAGCGGCAGGTTCGCTACTTCCAGTTGTCTGACAAGAGCGCTGAAAGCAACGTCACGGTGGACGCCAGCGATATTCAGCGCTATTACAGCTCGCATGCGGAGCAGTACAAGGTGCCGGAGCGCGTACGGGCCCGCCATATCCTGATCAGCATGCCTAAAGCTGGACCCAACGGTAAGGTCGATCCCAAAGCGGTGGATGAAGCCAAGGCCAAAGCGCAGGACATCATGAAGCAGGCGAAGGCGTCGGGCGCAAACTTTGCGGAATTGGCCAACAAGTATTCACAAGATCCCGGCAATAAGGACGCTAAAGGCCAAGGCCGCGGTGGTGAACTGGGATGGTTCGGCCACGGAGCCATGGTTGCGGAATTCGACAAGGCGGCGTTCGCGCTGTCACCCGGCCAGGTCAGTGATGTGGTCCAGACTCCTTTCGGTTTCCATGTCATCCAGTTGGAAGAGAAGGAAGCGGCCAAGACCAAGTCAGTCAGTGACGTGAAGGCTGAGATTGAGCCGATTGTGAAAGCCGAGAAAGTCAGCGCCCTGCTCAGCAAGAACGCCAATGATGCGCAGGACCTGGCGACCAAGGGAATTGAAAAGGCCGCGGCCAAGTATGGCGCGCAGATCGTGCAGAGTAATCCCATCGCGCGCAATGACGCGTTGCCGGGTGTGGGACCTGCACCGGAGGTCATGACGTCAATCTTCGGCAGTACGGAAAAATCAGGTCCGCAGGTAGCGCGCTATCCGCAGGGCTTTGTAGTTTTTGAAGTGACCAAGGTTGTGCCCGCCCGCACGCCATCTTTGGATGAAATCAAAGACAAGGTCACCGCCGATTTCAAAAGTGAACGGGCTGGTGAACTTTTCCGGCGCAAGACACAGGAGCTGGCGGACCGCGCTCACACCGAGCACGATCTGGCCAAAGCAGCGAAGGAAGTTGGCGCGACTGTGAAGACCAGTGAACTGGTGGATCGTCTGGCAGTTGTGACGGACCTCGGAAACATGGGTGGACCGGCCGGCGCAGCCTTCAATCTGAAAAAAGGTGAAATCAGCGGCCCGCTGAATCTTGGCCAAAAAGGCGCGGTTCTGGAAGTGGTGGAACGCGTGGAGCCCTCAACGTCAGACCCGGCGTTTGCAAGAGATCGCGACGAGTTGCGTGACCAGCTTTCACAGAAAAAGCGCGAAGAGGCATTGCAGTTGTATATAAGCAGTCTGGGGACCCGTATGGAAAAAGAAGGAAAAGTGAAGATCAACCAGGCTGAGATGAACAACCTATCCAAAGGCCGCGGTTAATCTGCATCAAAAGGAAGTATGCCGTTTGAGCGCTCCGCGGGAATTCTTCTTCATCCAACCTCATTGCCGTCCCTGGGCGGCATAGGAGACCTCGGCCCGGAGGCGTATGCCTTCGCCGATTTTCTTTCGAATGCCCGCCTGGGGCTCTGGCAGGTATTGCCGCTGTCACCACCTGGTCTGGGGAACTCTCCCTATTCAGCCATTTCCGCATTCGCCGGTAACCCGCTTTTGATCAGCCTGGAAAGGCTGGCCGACCGCGGCTGGATTGGTAAAGACCGGCTCAAAGGCATGGCAGCGCCAAGAGCCAAAGTGGACTTTGAAGAGGTGATCGCCACCAAGCTGCCGCTGCTGCGTGATGCTGCGCAGAATTTTCTGGAAGGCCGGGCCGGCGACCTCAAACGTTTTGAGACTTTCAAAAAAGAACAGGCCTGGTGGCTGGAGGATTTCGTTCTCTTTGATGTGATGCGCCAGCATCACGCAGGGGCCACGTGGAGTTCATGGATCACCGGATTGGCCCATCGTGATCCCCAGGCGATGCATGAATTTGGCCTGGAGTTTCAGACGGACCTGGAAGCCGAACGCGCCATTCAGTTTGCGTTCTTCGAGCAGTGGCGCGCGTTGCGACAGTATTGCCACCAGCGCGGCATCAAGATCGTTGGCGATGTGGCAATCTTTGTCAACTTTGACAGCGCGGACGTCTGGCGCAATCGTCACATCTTTTACCTGGATGAAAACCTTGCGCCCACCGTGGTCGCTGGCGTCCCTCCTGACGCGTTCAGCGTTACGGGCCAGCGCTGGGGAAATCCTATATATCGCTGGGGAGCGTGCAAGGCGCAAAACTATGACTGGTGGGTCCACCGCATAACCTGGGCGCTGCAATGCTGTGACATTCTCCGGCTGGACCATTTCCGCGGCTTTGAGAGTTACTGGGAAATCCCGGCTTCAGAACCCACGGCCGTGCATGGGCGCTGGGTGAAAGGGCCGGAGGATGATTTGTTTCGAGTGTTGAAGGAACGGCTCGGCGATCTTCCCTTCATTGCCGAAGATCTGGGCCTGATTACACCTGAGGTCCATGCATTGCGAGACCGCCTGGGCGTTCCCGGAATGAAAGTGCTGCAATTCGGCTTTGGCAATCCTGGAGCACATATCTATCTTCCTCACAAATGCGAACCCAATTCAGTGATGTACACCGGTACCCACGATAACGACACAACGCCGGGCTGGTGGAAGAATGCCGGACGTGAAGAAAAACAGCACGCGCTGGAATATTTCGGCGAACCGGTGGACGGAATGCATTGGGCGTTTATCCGCGGCGCATTTGCTTCGGTTTCAAAGCTGGCGATTGTGCCACTTCAGGATGTGCTCGGTCTGGGTAGTGAAGCCCGCATGAACACACCTTCATTGAGTGACGGCAACTGGGGATGGCGACTCACCCCAGGCCGGTTGACCAGGGAACTGGCAGGCAAGTTGGCGGCTATTTCAACGGTGAGTGACCGGTTTTCGCATACGTCAACCGCCGATCAGCAAAGCCACCGGGAAATGCTGGAAGAGTTCGCGGCCTAGCAGTGTATGGTTGGGGGTGACTCGAATCTTGACCCCGGTGAACACGTTGTACATAAACTCCGGCGCGTTTCCAGGTAGAGGCAGCTCTGTGTTCTCCCAGAGTTCATCTAACGGTGGGCGCAACTGCCCTTTGGCCAAGGTGTAGCTGAGCCGGGGAATGGCAATGATCGCCACCTGGTTTTCCCGCTCACGAGCGAAGGCAACTACATGGTCGCGCTTTGAGCCCTGGGCCTGCAATGGCGTGTATTGCCCGGTGTGAAAGAGTTCACGATGTTCCCGGCGCAAGCGCAAGGCTTGCGTTGTGGTCCATAGCTTGATGCGGCCGTCCTGATAGTTCTTCAGCAGTTCAGTGCATAGCTCTGTCAAATTGTTGCCTTCGGCGCAATGGTCGAGTTCTGAGAGCAGACGTTCGCGAAGCGCGTAATCCACAGGGCGGCGATTGTCCGGATCAACCAGGCTGAAATCCCACAGTTCAGTGCCACGATAAATATCAGGATTGCCGGGTGCGGTGATCATCAGCAGCCGCTGGGCCAGCGAATTAATGGCGCCGAAAAGGTTAATCGGCGGCAGGAAGGCATGCAACTGCTCCAGAAATGCGTTTGGTCTGCCGCGCGTGCCCGGAGCAAGAATCTTCTCCACGAATTGCTGCAACGCTTCCACGTAAGCGGGATCATCATTGATCCAGCTCAGGTTCACTTTGGCTTCATGCACGGCCTTCGCCATGTATTGCTTCATGCGGTCGGTGAAATCTTTCCCGCCGTCGTCTGTGGCCGCGCTGGCCTCCGCCAGAGCAAACGGCCAGGAACCAACCAGAGTCTGATAGAGCAGGTACTCTTCGTTGAGATCAGGCACGTTGCGGCCGTCGGCGAGAAGCCGCTTGCGCGTTCGATTCGTCTTGCGCCACTTCAGCACCTGGGCAGACCAGGTTTTGGGTAATTCAGAAATCACATCAAGCCGGGCGCGAACGTCTTCACTGCGTTTTGTGTCATGCGTGGAAGTGGCCAGCATGGAGTACGGCCAGCATTCGGCACGCTGTTGGTTGGTTTGATGAAATTGTTCCACCGAAACACCGAACTGTTTGGGTGACCCCCCCACTTCATTGACGGCGATAAAGCGGTTGTACACGTAGCAGGCGGTGTCCTCGAGTCCCTTGGCCATGACCGGACCCGTAAGCTGCTGGAACTTGAGCGTGAAATAGAGCTTGCTGCGGTAGTGGTCTGACTGATCACTGTCACTATCACGATTCTTGAGCAGGAGGATGTCGCGAAGAAAATCAAAGCTGGCAGGGGCCTTGTCCGGATTGCGGCGTTTGGCGCGGGTAATGGCGTCATGGATGTGGGCGCGATCGCGATCAGTCATCTGGCCGCGCTCGTCAATGTACGTGCGATAAACGGAGAAGCAGGCGATGGTTTCACGGATCACGTCCCGCAGAGACTTACGGGTGAAGTCGCGGGCGTAACGATCAGTGGCGGAGATGGCGTCCAGCATGTGGGCCAGAACGTTCACCTCACTGGCCAGAGAAGCGCCCATGATCAGCTTCTTGCTGTTGTAGATCAGCGTGTCAACGTTGAATGAAGTGCCGGTAAAACGGTTATACAGATTAGTGAAAGCCCGCTCATTGCGGCGATCAATAAAAATGCCGTTGACCAGCGTAGTGAAGTCATATCCGGAAGTGCCATCAATTGGCCATTCAGTGGGGAGGTCTTCGCCGGGTTCGAGTATCTTCTCCACCACGGTATAGAGCGGAGGGCGATCTTTCATCCAGTCATGCTGGCCGAATATCTGTTGAACGTCAGCTTCAATACCGTTTTCGGCCAAGGGCGGTTTAGGCGTGGCGCCAACGCACTGGCTCGCTGCGAAAAGCATTTGCAGGCGAATCAGATATTGGCGGGGATTGAGCAGCCCATCGCAATGATCAATACGCACGCCCTGAATAAGATCTTCTGCCAGAAGGTGGCGCAGGAGTTGATGCGTGGCCGCAAAGACGCGGGGATTCTCCATCCGCAAGCCGATCAGGTCATTGATATCAAAAAAGCGGCGATAGTTAATCTCTTCTCCGGAAACGCGCCAGTGCGATAGACGATACACCTGTGCTTCGAGGAGGCGGTGAAGGCAATCGAAACTGCGAGGATCACCAGGACGTCCGTTGCAGCTATTGACGGCCTTGGCGGCAAGATCGCGCGCCGCGGGAGAGTTGGTAATCAGGTTCTGCAAACCAGCCAGCATGGGTTGAATCGCGCGGCGTCGCTGGCGCACAAGTTCGCCGTCCGTCGCGCTGTGCGGAGGCAGGCTGCGCAGACCATTCAACACGCTGCGCAATTCAGGGTCCTGTATTTCACTGCTTAACGGTTCAAAAATGGTCGGAATGGTCTGAGGGTCGATGGGAAGTGTCTTGTCGTAATAGGCAATATGAAAGCCTTCTTCATCGGCCACCAGCTTGATGTTTCCCTGCTCGAGCTCGGCGCCGTACTGGTCGCCCAGAATGGGAATCAGGAGCTTGTCACGCAGTTCGGGCTTGAGCGGATACCAGTCAAGATCAAAAAATTCAGCAAACTCTGAGGCGCGTCCATTCGCCAGAACGTCCTTCCACCATGGATTGGCTCCAAAGCCGATGCCCATGTGGTTGGGAACAATGTCGAGCACCTGGCCCATGCCGTAATTACGCAGCTCATGGACGAGTTCCTGGAAATCTTCATAGCTGCCGACTTCAGGATTGAGCTGGTTGTGGTCCGTGATGTCGTAACCATGCTGGCTGCCCGTGCGCGCCTTCAATATCGGCGAAGAGTAAACGTGAGAAACACCGAGAGCATGCAGATATCCAACCAGCCGTTTGGCCTGCACAAACGTGAAATCAGAGTTGAACTGAAGGCGGTAGGTGGAAAGCGGGCGGACTCCTCGCTTTTGTGCCGCTAGACGGTCCATGCACTCGGAGATGCCGCTGGTTTCGGGAATAATGACTGTAGGAGTTGATCGCATAGGGAACAAAGCGAGCCGGGGGAAGACAAGAATTTCCCAGTTAAACTTAGATGCAATTTGTGAGAAGCGCGCCGAGTGAGTGAAAAGTTGTGAGTGAATCTATACAAGGGTGACTTTACTAAACCGCCGGGAAAGCTGAAAATAAAAGATTCGTATAAGGAGCAAGAAAAAGCATGGTCGTGACTGGTGAACTGATTCGCATGATGAACTTCGTGGATGACATTGCTGCCACTCTTCGCCGCATACAGGCAGGCGTTTCCACCATGAGCGTGGAGGAGAAAAAGCGCCTGGGAGATTACATGCGCAAGGCTGATCCGAATTACGTCTTGATCCTGGAAACCCTGGAGAAAAGCATCTGATGGTGGACTCTAGCGCATGGTGCAAATAGAGACCATTGCGGTGATCGGCGCCGGCATTATGGGCCGAGGCATTGCCCATGTGGCCGCTTTGGGCGGCTACCGCACCATACTGGAAGATATTCTTCCCGCCAGCCTGCGTCGCGCTGAAGGCGAGATTCGCGGCAACCTTGGTAAGGCCATTGAACTGGGCAAGGTTTCCAAGGCGGACGCAGACGCGGCGCTGGACCGGCTGGAATACGCGTCTAACGTCGAAGATGCGGCCCGCGAGGCCGATCTGGTCATTGAAGCCGTCCCTGAGGAGATGGAATCGAAGATCGAGATATTCACACTACTCGACAAAATCTGCCGCCCCCACACCATTCTTGCTTCCAACACTTCATCTCTCAGCGTGACGGAGATGGCGTCAGTCACCTACCGCGCTCGCAAAATTCTGGGCATGCATTTCTTCAATCCGGTGCACAAGATGAGGCTCCTTGAAATAATCCGCGCACTGGAGACGGACGACGAAACCGTCGCCGCTGGCGTAGAAGTGGGCCGGCGGATGGGTAAGGAAGTAGTGGTGATCAAGGAAGCGCCAGGATTCATCACCAGCCGCATCAACGCCATGATAGGCAATGAAGCGTTTTACATGCTGGAAGAGGGTATCGCCTCAGCGTCCGACATCGACAAAGCCCTGAAGCTTGGTCTTAACCACCCCATGGGGCCGTTTGAAATGGTTGATCTTGTAGGTTTGGACACGCGTCTGCATATTCTGGAATACCTGCACAAGTCGCTGGGCGAAAAATTTCGTCCTGCGCCGCTGCTGGTTCAGTACGTGAAAGAAGGACGTCTGGGACGCAAGACCGGCAAAGGCGTCTTCGATTACCCCGCAACAGCAACCTCAGCCAGCAAAGCCTGAGTTTCCTCAAACGCCAAAAAGGTCTCCAAAAAAGTAATCCCTAAAAAACTAAATGGTTCCCGTACCATCACCCAGGCCTTTGCCCAGACCGGCCAATTTCGAAGGGCCGAAGAACAAGAGAGCGATGACCAGAATAACCACCAGGTGCATGGGTTGCATGATGCCTTCAAACATATAATTCCTCCGCTTTGCGTCAACTCGGCTGAGATTGTCCGGCTTTGCCCCTCTCCGGACGCAAAGAGAGTATTGCGGAGTTTTCTTACAGGTAAATTAGAGAAAGATTAGATTTACTAATTACCAAATAGACACGACTTAAGCTATTGTAAGCAAAGGCCTTAATAACGATGGGCCGAGCTCAAAATTATGGCCATTTACTCTGTATCCAGTGCCGGTACATTAATTGTGGGAAGAGATCTCGATTTCGTGCCCACCGCTGCAGTCCGGGTGAGATGGCGAGATATCAATCAGCAGGGACTTGGTTGCCTTAGTTTTTGAAGTTATCTCTACGTCAAAGGCATCATGGAGCCTTCCGCCATCGATTACGAGAAGGTAGTGGCCTTCTTTTATGTCTTTAAATTCGAATTCGCCGGCAGAATTGGTGTGGGCTGTCGCCAGGGCAGAAGTCTTGGAATTCCATGTGAAAGGCCGATCATAGTCGTAGATATCAAGCTCTCCGTTGACTGAATACATTCGTCGCAACCATTGAAATTGAAAAGGCCCCAGCGAACGTCCCACCACTCGACCGTTCAAACGAGTCACTTGGTGAAAGTAGCCTTTGGTCCAAGTGCATGCTGGAGTATCAGTTACAAATAACAGCAACAAGAATAAAGGCGCAGCGTGAAGAACGAATTTTCTGGTCTGCACTTCTGCGCCCCCGTGGTGCTAATTTCCGGCCGGTTTGGCGTTTGGACTCATGGGCAGGCATCGGCAGCCTGCCGTCAGCGCCGCTGGTCAGGGCCAGGAAATCCTTATCCTGAATTAACGAAGCGAAAACGGCGTCTACGCGGGCTTCCATCATCTCTTTGGTCCGCACAGCGTCGTAACGTTCATAGGTAAAGAAATGGCGCTTGAGCAGGTCTAGCGCTTTCTGCTTCTGTCCGGCTTGAGCGTAAATTGCAGCCAGGTTATAGGACGCGGGCAGCAGCTTTTCATTTTCACGCGCAATCTTCAGCGCTTCCTCGGCGTGTCCATTGCCGGCCATGAACGCCGCGGCAAAGATAAGATTGTAGGGCTCCTTGGGATCAAGCTTCAGGGCTTCCTGTGTGTATTGGCTGGCCTTCGCGCTATTGCCTTCGCTGTTCCAATACACGGCCAGGTTGCGATACGCCAGCGCCAGTGGATACTCACCTACGGAGGCTTCCATCAGGCCCAGACCTTTTTTGAAATCACCTTCATGAATGGTCATCTTGCCCAGTCCATGCAGGGCCACGGCCCGCGACATTGGATCAGCCGGCATGGCCAGGATGGCTTCAAAGGTCTGGCGGGCGCGTGCCCAGTCACCAATGTGGTGACGATAGAGCTCACCCAGGAAGCGCAGCGGTGTGGGATCAGCCGGATCAATCTCATGCGCAGCTTTATAGAGACGCTCGGCGTCCGTGTAACGCGAAGCGTCTTCGGCCTTCAGGCCGGCACGCATCGTTTTTTCGATTTTCGCCGTCACTGCCGGATCAAAATTGGGTGCGTCCGGAACCTCCGCCACTTCCACGCCCAGCTTCTTCAACTCTTTTTGTGCATCTTTGGCGCGTTTGGGGAACAGGCACTTTTGCTCATACACAGAACGATATTCGGCAATGGCGCCGTTGTTGTCGCCGGCCTTGGCCTTGCTTTTGGCGCTCTCCAGCTTTTCTTTGAGCGACTCTTCCATCTTCTTCATCTGGTTATCCACCAGCTTTTCCAGATCGCCCACGCGCAGTTTGCCGTCCTTGGAGTCAAGCTTGCCCACCACCGTGCCGTCCGGCTGCACCATCACCACGGCCGGTACCTTGCCGTCCGGGACATACTTTTGACCAACCGGTGAACGCGGATCCACCAGTCCCATGCTCACGCACTGTTGCGAATACATCTGCAACGTACGCGATTCGCGCAGACTCGACTTGTTGACCTCGTCCGGTCCAGATGGAATCCAGTAAACTGCCAAGCCCTGCTTGATGGGGGCGTCTTCGGCCTTTACCAGCTTCCAGGGCACCATATAAACCTGTTGCGCTGCCCCGCCGCCACCGCCGGACATTCCCCCCATTCCGCCGCCACCGCCGCCTCCGCACGTGGCCCACACTTGCGAAGCCAGAAAAACGGTGATGAGGCCCAGGGAAAGAGAGCGTTGGAGGAGAGTTGGTTTCATAGGTGAGATTATAGTCCTAGACTTAGCCGCGAATGAACGCGAATAAACGCTGATCTAAAAGCCAAAACCGCTAACCACAAAAGATACAAAGGAACACAAAGGTTTTTGGAGCACAGGCACCCCTGTGCGTTTTCTCAGCCACGGAGAACGCTGAGGAACACGGAGGAAATCATCCTCGACCTTCCAGGACGGCAACTGGACCGCAGCCGGCTGTGCTTGCTACTTTAGGAGACATTAACCACAAAAAAGAGGTGGAGCACTCGTTCAGCCAATCTTTTGGTTCCTCTGTGTTTCTCTGTGTCCTCTGTGGTTAATGCTTTTGCAATCCGCGTTTATTCGCGTGAATTCGCGCCTGAGTATTTGGCTTTCTCCATCAGCTCCCGCATCGCTGCAATCACCGCTTCCGGTTGTTCCAGCGAGCTGGAATGTCCGCACGCAAGAATACGAACCAAACGAGAATTCGGAATGGCCTGCGCCATGCGCTCTGAGCGGAAGGGTGGCTGCGCGGTGTCATCCTCGCCCGTGATGATCAGAGTGGGGCACTTGATGGCCATCAATTCGTCGTTGGAAAATTCCGGTCGATTCATCACACCAAGCAATGCTTTGGCCACGTTTTTTGGTCGGGAGGCAAGCTTTGCAGTCCACTCTTTGAGCATTGCCTGTTTCGCGGGATCGCTGGAGGCACGGGTCGATTTTCCAAACAGCTCTTTCACCGCGATGGAAGTAAACGGCCGCGTGCCCACAATTTTTACCAGTTGGGCCAGAAAGTTATAGCGGATGCGGCCAGGCAATGGTTCGCGTCCGGCGCCGGTATTCATCAGTGTCAGCGTACGTAGCAGTTCAGGACATCGCGCCGCCAGCCGCATGCCGACAAATCCGCCCATTGAGAGTCCGGCGAAATGACATGGCGAGGCGTTCAGAGCCTGGATCAGCGCAGCGGCATCCTCGGCGACGTTATCCATGTCATAGCCCGAAGCGGCGTGCGAGGAATTGCCTTGCCCTCGATGATCGTAAGCGATCACCCGATAGCGCGGTGCAAACGCTGCTTTCTGTGCACCAAACATCGTGTGGTCCATCAACAAGCCATGGGAGAAAACGATCGTCTCCGGCCCGGCGCCGGCCTCTTCATAGAACAGCTCGGTATTGTTAACTTTGATGGTGGGCATGTTCTGATGTGTCTGGTTTTCTTACCCTTTGAACGCCCAGACCAGCACGGCAATCCCGACCACAATACGATAGATGGCAAATGGCGTAAAGCCGCGTTCCCGAACCCAGTTCATGAACCAGGCCACCACACCCAGAGCAACAATGAATGACACAACAAATCCAATCACCAGCACGATCCATTGGTGTGCGTCGGCAGGCATGGTGCCCAGCGGAGCGCCGTGTTTAGGGCGCAGGGTGCGTAGCAGGTCGTAACCCGTGGCGGCGACCATGGTAGGTATCGAGAGAAAGAAAGAAAACTCCAGCGCCGAGGTGCGCGACATACCTGCCAGTTGCCCAGCAGCGATGGTTGACATGGAACGCGATGTCCCGGGAAACACCGCTGACAAATTCTGGCAGAGGCCGATCCACACCGCCTGCGGCACGGACATTTCTTCTACGCGTTCCGTCTGGTGGCGGCCAATGGTCCGCGCGGATCCGTAAAGTGAATCCACGATCCACATGACAATGCCGCCCAGCAATAGCGCCCAGCCCATAATGACCAGACTTTCAAGATGCTTGCCGATGATCTTGGTCAGCAGGAACGCGGGAATGGCCGTGCAAACAAATGCGATCATCACCAGTGTGAGGGGATGGTTGGCTGCTGTGCGGTCACCGCGTTCGCCCTGGGGAAAGTTGCTGATGAACTTGGCGATCCGTGAGCGAAAGTAAATTGGCAGACACAGAATGGCGCCCAACTGGATCACGATGGAATACATCTTCCAGTAGCCGTCGCCCAGGTCCAATCCCAGTAGCTTTTCGCAGATGCGCAGATGTGCAGTGGAACTTACCGGAAGAAATTCCGTGAGTCCTTCAACAATGCCTAAAAACACTGATAGCAGATATTCGTTCAACTCTTCCCCCGGTTGTGGTTGTAAAAAAAATGACCTAGCGGTTTGACTTCTCGGCGGTATACGTCGTCAGACCCTGTTGCAGTACGTAGACCAATTGTGAGGCACGCGGCTTCCAATCGCCATCCGGATATTTACCTGAGATTTCCTGGGCAATTTCAATGGCTTTACGCTTTGCCTTCTCGGCTTTGTCCGCCTGATGCTGCTCTTTGTACATGTCGACCAGCGCTGCCTGTCGCCAGGCTGCGTTGTACAGCGCTTCCGCCGCCTTGGGCGACTGCGGATGATCGTGCGCGTAATGCTCGTACAGCTCTGACTCTTTCTCTGGACACCTGGTCTCGCCCTTCCACCGGCCGCAGATTTTGTTGTCCAGAAGATCATAGGCGGCCAGATCAGACCACTTGGTACGCGGATACTTCTTTTCCAGTTCTTTCATGAACGTATCGTCAATGGAACTGCGCGCGTCCGGACTCATTTCCTGTGCCGACGGCCGGGAGAAAACACCGGATTTTTCCAGTTGCCAACGCAGATCAGCCGCATGCCAGAGCGCTTCAGCAGCCAGCGGCGATGTGGGGAAATATTCGTACAGCCGGTAGTACAACCGCGCAGCATCTTCGCCAGCGTGTTTGCGTCCATTGCGATCTTCTGAGACCCGCTCCGAATCCTGCGCTTCGCCGAAGATAATCTGGTCTCCGTTTGCGACTGATGCAGTGATTACGTAGCGACCATCCACCCATCCGCTGACCTGTTTGGGATAAATCAGTCCTTCCTGAATGGTAACCAGCACATGTGCCCACGGTTTACCGTCAATGGTGGAACGTTCCATCAGAAGCGTATCCAGTCCGCGAGTGGCTGTTCCCACCCGAGACGCTCTGAGATCAGGTGAGACATAAATCGGCGACTCCTGCACCAGAGTACCGTGTTCCTTGTCCGCGGCCAGGCAAGCCGCCGCGGCCATGACCAGAAATCCCAGCACGCCGACAAATCCTCTTGTTCTCACCATGTCCGCCTCACGATCTGCCAATCTACTGCTCTGGCTGTTCCTGCTCCAGACCATATAAAGGAATGTTCTGCTGCAGCTTGTACAGCAGGTCCACGCCTCGCGTTTTCCACTCAGAAGTATTCCCGTCGGCCAGTTCCTGGGCTAAAGACAACGCCTTCTTTTTGGCCGCGGCGCTGCGGTCTTTGTCGGCGCGCACACGGTAAATGTCCGCCACAAGCCCGCTCTGCTGCGCCGCGTTGTACAGCGCTTCCAGTGTCTTGGCTGCCTGCCGATGCTGCCGCGCATATTGTTCATACACGCCGGCGTTCTTCTCCGCGCAGGAGGCTTGTGCCGTGGGGTCCGCGCAAAGCTGGTTTTCAATCATCTCGTATGCCGCCAGGTCAGCCCACTTCGTGTTGGGATACTTCGTCATCACTTCTTTCATCCCAGACTCGTCAATCGGCTTCCTTCCTCTCGCCCTGGCGATTTGCCAATCAATATCCGCCGAACGCCACAGGGCTTCACCCGCAAGCGGTGTGCCGGGAAACGTGTCAGCCGTCCAGCGATACAGTCGTGCTGAATCATCAGCGGCACTGCGCCGGCCTGACCGCTTCTCCGCTTCATGCTCGGAATCCACGGCTTCGCCGTAGGCAATCTCTTCCGCGTTCTGGGTTGATGCCGTGATCAGCGCTCTTCCCTGCGTCCAGCCTTCGCGTGCTGGCTCGCCTTGCCTTCCGGCAACGGTCACCTTCAGCCACAGATTGTCAGGCGGACCGTTGCGCTCGGTAACGGTCAGGTCGCTTCCGCGCGGGAGCGGTGCAATCTGGTCAGACCCGCTGTTGGGTTTGCTGTACAGGGTTCCTTCGCGGATCAGGGTGGCGCGTTGGCGTTCCTCAGCCTCAGCCGCGGACAGCGACACGGTGGCAAGAAACATCAGGAGAGCGACGTGAGACCATTTCATGGCTGCTTAGATAGTACCTTGAAGAATGTCAGTGAAGAGCTTTGGCTCCACATTTCCGCCGCTAACCACGGCGATTACCGGCCCTGACCCTTCCAGCTCGCCACTGTGAAACATGGCCGCAGCGGTGGTTACGGCGCCGCTGGGTTCAGCCAGGATACGAGCGGAAAATAATAGCTGGCGCATCGCCTGCTTGATCTCGTCTTCTGTCACGGTAATAAAGCCGTCAACATATTTCTGTATGTGCTCAAAGTTGATCGCCCCAACGCTGACTGAACGCAGGCCGTCGGCCAGCGTTTTGGAAGCCGTGGCTCCGTCCACACTTTGGATTGTACCGGTCTTGAAGCTTCTGGCCGCGTCATCCACGAACGCGGGTTCCACACCGATCACCTTGACCCGCGAGTTGACTTCTTTGATCGCGGTGGCCACGCCGCTGATTAGCCCTCCGCCGCCGACCGGTACCAGCACAACGTCAGGGAAGGGCATCTCGTCCATGATTTCCATGCCAATCGTCCCCTGACCGGCGATGATCTTCTCATCGTTATAGGGCGGGACCGGTATAAGGCCGCGTTCTTTTTCCAGTTCTTCGGCTTTCTGAATGCGCTCCGCGCTGGCCGGACCCACCATGATGATCTCTGCGCCCAGGTTGCGCGTCGCCTCCAGCTTCACCTTGGGTGCGTTGCTCGGCATCACGATGGTGGCTTTCACGCCCAGCGCTCGCGCTGCAAACGCCACTCCTTGCGCGTGGTTGCCGCTGGAATGGGCGATCACCCCGCGTTCGCGTTGATCCTGTGTCAGCGATGAAATTTTGTTATAAGCGCCGCGCAGTTTGAATGAGCCGATCGGTTGAAGGTTCTCCGGCTTCACAAAGAAGCGGCGCTGGATGGGTAGTTCCGCCGCCACCAGTGGCGTCCGCACGGCAATGCCGTAAAGCAGCCGGCGTGCTTGTTCAATGTCCTGAATTGTCACCATAGAAAGTTTGAAAGTGTCGTCCTTTATGTTAACTGACTTTCCTTTCGTAAAAGTGCCAACACCAACGAGTCTTGCAGCGGCCGCCCAATGTGGCGAGCCTTCAGTTGGAATCTTCGGCAATCACAGCAATCCTTGTTTACTCCTCCGTTAACTCTCAACCGCCCCTGCCCCGTCCACGTTATCCCAAGGTCTAAAAGACTTAGCCGATTCCTCCCACCGGATACATCCCAGAAGTTCGCTGATTTAATGCCACCTGCGACTATTGCTGCAGTTACTCATTAGTTAGCCGGACAAGAGCAGATGCTCCCAACCTAGCCCATCGTCTTCAGCCATGCAAACAATAAAAAGTACTTGGCTCAGAAATAATTGTTGCATGCCTCCTATGGCAGTAGTAGTATTACAAACAAATGTAGTAGATTGACCACGAGGGAAGCTGAAAGATGACAGAACCCAAGCTAAGCAAACTCGAACTCCAGATCATGGAAGCGCTGTGGACACGGGGTAGTGCTTCCATCCGCGAAATTCAGGAGGCGTTCCCTGAGAAGGATCGCCCTGCGTACACCACCATCCAGACCACGGTTTATCGCATGGAGACCAAGGGGGCGGTGAAGCGGGTGCGCAAAGTGGGTAATTTCCACATCTTTGAAGCAGCGGTGTCGCGCAACGCAGCCCAACGCCGCCTGATTGATGACATGCTGGCCCTCTTTGGTGGACGCACACAGCCAGTGATGGCCCACCTCATTGAATCGGGCAAGCTCACGCTCGGTGACGTGAAGGACGCCGAGAAGCTTCTCCGCAAGCTGGAAAAGAAGGAGAAATCAAAATGATCGCCAGACTCCTGTCAGATCTCTGGCCATCCGCAGCACCCGCTCTGGGCAATCATTTGTGGCAATCCACGCTCTTTGCCGCGGCGGCGGGACTGCTGACGTTGCTCCTGCGCAAGAACCATGCCGGCGCACGTTACTGGTTGTGGCTGGCGGCGTCCCTCAAGTTCCTGCTGCCTTTCTCTTTGCTGGTGATTCTCGGAAGCTACGTCTCGCCGAGACAAGCGGCTAACTCGACGGGCGATTTTTATGTCGTCATGGATACTGTGAGCCAGCCTTTCTCGCACGGAGCAGCGCCCGTTACCACTCACACCAGCGTCATGGCGGGCCTCCTGCAAATGCTTCCGGCGATTCTTGCCGCCACATGGCTTTGCGGATTTGTGGCAGTCCTCTTTAGCTGGCTCGCACGCTGGCGGCGGATCTCAGCGGCGATGCGCGCAGCCGTCCCTGTGCAGGAAGGGCGCGAGGTGGACGCGTTACGCCGGCTTGAGCAGGCTGGTGGCATTCGCCGGCAGATTAGGCTTCTTCTTTCGCGGAGCTCGCTCGAGCCCGGCATTTTTGGCATCACTCGTCCGGTGCTGGTCTGGCCGGACGGAATCTCTGATCGTCTAGGAGATGCGCACCTCGAGGCGATTCTCGCTCATGAAGTCTGGCACGTGCGCCGTCGCGACAATCTTGCTGCCGCGTTTCACATGGTGGTGGAAGCCATGTTCTGGTTCCATCCTCTCGTCTGGTGGCTGGGGGCGCGGCTGTTGGACGAACGGGAACGTGCCTGTGACGAACAAGTCCTTCAACTAGGAAGTCATCCCCAGGTGTACGCCGAAAGCATTTTGAAGATTTGTGAATTTTGTGTCGGCTCGCCTCTGGCTTGCGTTTCCGGAGTCACGGGCGCTGACCTTAAACAAAGGATAGTGAACATCATGAACGAACGTATTGCCCGCAAGCTTGATTTCACCCGTAAACTCTTGCTCACCATGGCCGGACTGACCGCCATCGCTCTTCCGGTCATCTTCGGAGTGGTTAACCCGGCACAGTCTCGCGCCGAATCGCCTGTGCAGGGCGCAGGCCCGATTACCACCGGCTTCGAGTCTGTTTCGATCAAGCTCAACAAAACCGGCGAGGCTATGCCGCCGTTCAAGATCGTCAGCAACCCGCCCGGTAAAGGTGTCGGAGTTATGTTCAATGGCAATGAATTCAGAGCGACCAATGCGACTTTACGGTTTCTCATCAAACATGCCTACCACCTCGAAGATTTCCAGATCTCGGGAAATTCGCAGATGCTTGATTCTGACAGATACGATGTAATCGCGACGTTCAGTGGCCCTCACTTGCAGGACATCAGCCCGGCAATAATGGAGCAGCGCAGAGAGCTACTTCAAGCACTCTTAGCAGACCACTTTAAGCTCGCGCTTCATCGTGAAAACAGAGAAGTCCCAGTTTACGTACTGGTTGTCGCCAAGAATGGTCCGAAGATTCAGGAAGCAAAGCCTGGCAATAAATATACTGGTGGGATCAAGGCTCAAGACGGCTCCCCTGCTGGCCCGCATAGGATGACGATCAGGAAAATAATGGGAAATCGTGAGTTGGAGGGGCAAGCGCTCCCGGTTGAGAACTTGGTTCGGTTGTTCTCGGAATATTTGGACCGGCCGGTTGTGGATAGAACAGGCCTCACCGGCGAATATGATTTCAGGCTCCTTTTGCCGGGAGACTTTGCGAAAGGTAATAGTTCGGAAACTTTCACGGCGGTGGAAGAACAGCTTGGATTGAAACTCGATCCGCAAATGACTCCAAAGGAATTTCTCACCATCGATCGCGCCGAAAAGCCGCAGACAAACTAATCCGCGGACAACCAGGCGACAAGCGGAGGTGCCCCCAGCGCCTCCGCATTTTCTCATAAGCTGTATGCGGCGCCCTATTCGCGCCATTCGCGGCAAATCAGCGTAGCCCGTCCGCTGCGCTCAACACCTTCGCCATAAAATCCACCAGCGCCCATTGATCGGAAAACGGCACCTTCTTGTCCATATCCACATGTACCAGAGCCTGGCTGATCAGGACCGCGAGCACGTCATCATGAGGAATGTCCTGGGCCAACCACAATGTTTCTGACGCTGGAATCACGCTGTCACCTGCGCCGTGCAGCAGATAAACCGGGACATGCAGCGCGGACATTTTGCCGCTGGGAGATACTGCATCCATTTCCGCACGATGGCGCTCGATCTCCTGTAACATCGTCTGTTCCAGCCGCTCACGATGGTTCACCAGCAGGTCCATCTCTGTCTGCCCCTGTTTGGTGAGACCTGTGTCTGAGGTTGCCGGCTGCTCCCAAAGATGGCGGCGCAAACACTCATGCGCAGGCGCCACATCGGCGGGCGCAAAGAAATCTTCCAGATGCGAGTACGCCAGGATCAGCACACCATACTCGTGGGCCTGAAAATGTTCGTGGGACCCATCGGGACGCACGAGCAGGTTGCTAGCAAAAAAATCTGCCACGCGGGTCATGCTGTCATGCGCTCCCACTGCCAGCACAAAGCCCATCTTGTCTGCGTACTCAGGTTTCGCCGCGGCAATCAGCGCCAGCCCACCGGCAAAGCTCAAACCCATGACTCCCACGCGCTGGCCCGAACGTTGCGAAAAATAAGCCGCGGAGTTGCCGATGACGTCCACCGTCTCCGGTGTGACGCGATATTCGGTCAGGTCCTTGAGTTCCGGAGCGATGATTTGCACTCCGGACATCGCCATGGCGCGTGACAGGCTGATTAACCGCGGATCATCAATTCCAAGATGATGGACGCCATGTAACAGCAGGATGGATGGCGGATGGGCCACGTCTTTCGGAGTGAACGTCCGATATTTCAGCAGCCCTCCTGGCGTTTGTGCGGTTGCCAGTTCCTCAGTTACAGGATGGCTGGCGAAACTGGCTGCGACTCCATGCGACTGTGGATCGGAAAACCGGACCAGCATGGAGAGCGCCCGCAGGTGGGAATCAGCCAGACGGCGCACGCCCAGGCCGCCGGCGAGCAAAATCAGGAGTATGAAGGAGACGTAAGGATAGCGGCGCGAAGTTCGCGGAGGAGCCAAAGCTAAATCTCCAGGATCACCGGCATAATCAACGGCCGCCGTGCAGTCGTCTTCACAATAAACCGTTTCAGGTCGGCACGGATTTTTTCTTTGATCACGCCATAGTCGGCTTTTTCTTCCGCCGTGGAGTTTTCCAGCGTGCTGGAGACGATGCGGCGCGCCTCCTGAACAAATCCGTTCTCACTGCCGGCGGCAAAGCCGCGCATTACGATCTCCGGGATTGACTCCACCGTCCCATTGAGTTTGTTGATGGCGATAATGGGCAGCACAAAGCCGTCTTCACTCAGATGTCGGCGGTCTTTGATGATCAGGTCTTCCACGACGTCACCGCGTGAGCCGGAGTCGATGCAGATGCGGCCCACCGGCACCTTGTCAATCTTGCGTGCGCCCAGCTCGTCAAATTCCATCACGTCGCCGCTCTCCATCATCATTACCTGTCCAACGGACCCACGCATGGATCGCGCCAGATCGGCATGTATGCGAAGCTGGCGATACTCACCGTGCACCGGGATGAAGTATTTTGGCTTCACCAGATTCATGATCAGCTTCAGCTCGTCCTGGCTGGCGTGCCCGCTTACGTGGACTGGCGGGTTGGAACCATCGTCATAGATCACGTCGGCTTCGCGGCGGAAGAGATGATCGATCATCCGGTAAATGCCTTTTTCGTTTCCGGGAATGATGCGCGATGAAAGCACTACGGTATCGCCACGTTCAATCTTGGCGTGCTTGTGATTGTCCACGGCGGCGCGGGAAAGAGCAGACATGGGCTCACCCTGCGTCCCGCTAATCAGCACGCAGACCTGCTGCGGCGCATAATCTTTGATCTGGCCAGGATGGATCAGCGTGCCTTCCGGGACTTCGAGATATCCCAGGTCCATAGCGATATCCGCCGCTTCCGTGATCGACCGCCCGCACAACGAAACTTTGCGCTTGTACTGGCGGGCCATATCGAACACCAGCTTGATGCGATGGATGGAAGACGAGAAGCACGATACGAACAGCCGCCGATCGGTGCGGGAAAAAATCTCATCGAAGCGGGCATGCACCGCACGTTCACTGGGTGTGTAGCCGCGGCGTTCAGCGTTCGTGGAATCCTGCAGTAACGCCAGCACGTCTCCATCCTTGCCGTATTCGGCGAAGGCATGCAGATCAAACAGCCGGTTGTCTGTTGGCGTGGGATCAACTTTGAAATCGCCCGTATGGATGATTACGCCGAGTGGAGTATGGATACCCAGCGCCACGCAATCCACCAGACTGTGCGTCACGCGAATAGGATTGACGGTGAAAGGGCCTATGTTGAAGCGATCGCCGGCGCGAATCTCACGCAGGTCGGCGTTATCCAGCAGCCCATGCTCGTCCAGCTTATTTTCCACCAGAGCCAGCGTGAACTCCGTGCCATAGACAGGCACGTTCAGTTCATTCAGGATCCAGGGCAGCCCGCCAATATGGTCCTCATGCCCGTGCGTGAGCACAATCCCGCGGACTTTCTCGCGGTTCTGGATCAGGTATGTGATGTCGGGGACAACAATATCGACGCCCAGCAACTCTGACTCAGGGAACATGAGTCCGGCATCGATGACAATGATATCTTCGCCCCAGCGCACGGCCATGCAGTTCATACCGAACTCGCCCAGACCGCCCAGAGGTACTAAATGTAGTTTTCCAGCAGGCATGTAGTAACTTCGATGCTATCAGAGAACCGGCCCCCTGGATGCAATTGCCTGATGAAGCCCCAGAGGCAAAAGCTCGGATATGTTCTAGAAGAGAACGTCAAAGTCAAGGCGAAAGCGCCGCCCATAGCTGCCGAAGAAATTGCTGAATAGGGGATCGGCAGTGTTCGAGTGTACGGCGAGCGCATTGAAATGGTTGCTCAGGTTGAGGCCTCGGATGGTGAAGCGTCCGGCGTATTTGGGGTTGATCTGCACGTCCTTGATGACTTGCATATCCAGAGAGAAGTACGCAGGGAAGCGATTGCTGTTGGGTATGCCAACAAAATTCTGAAAGGCATCAACCTGGGAATAAGGGAAGCCCGTCCGGTATTCGACCAGAGGAGCTATCTTCATCTTCCACTTCAATGGAGTTTCACCCCAGACCAGGATGCGATTCGGTGTGTCCGCAGCCAGGTTGGTATAGAAGCGTCTGCGCACGATGGGGAAGCTGACGTCACCCAGATAAGTGCTGAGCGCGTCCAGGCTGCCCAGCGCTTCGCTATACACGTAAGACACAAACAGCTTGCTTTTGCGGTCTTCGGCAATACGGGCGGTGAACTGGAAGTCACGATATTTTGAGCTTCCGGAATCGCGCATCAGCAACGCATCCTGGCCATTGGCAAACTGCTTGGGCGCGACAGTAATCAAGCCATGAGAAGCGCGATAGCTGAATTTGAATTGCAGCAGAACCAGCCGTGAAGCTCGTTGTTCCAGTTCCAGTGCGGTGGCCACGCTGTAAGGCGCAAAGTCGCCGGGGCGGGTGTTGGCTTTGGTGCGGCGCACCAGCCACAGGCGGCTGCCTGTGATGTCGATAATATTCTCAAATTGGCGAGGGCCGTCCACCAGGTTACCGTTGGCGTCAAAGGTGGCGACCACCTGCTGAGGATAATGCTCAAAGGCGTAAACGTTGAGCGGGACATGATCAAAGAAAACGCCGCCGCCGCCGCGCAGAATCGTGCTCTTGTTCCCGAATGGCGTAAAGGCAAAGCCCGCTCGCGGCGCAAAGCGGACCGTTTCTGTGATGTTCTGACGGTCCATGCGCACACCGGCGTCAAAGGCCAGTTTGGAGTTGAGCGTCCAGTGGTCCTGGGCGAAAGCGGCGAACTCAAAATCTGATTTGCTGAATCTGTCACCGCCCACGAACTGGATACGCTTGAGCAGCGTGCCGTTCGTGCTCTCAATGTTTACGTCACGCGCGGTAAACGTGCCGTGATCTCCGGTAAAAGTTGTGCTGGTGCCGACCTGAAAATTATGCGCGCCCAGGAATTGCAGCCCCCTGGGAGAAAAGTTTTCACCCCATACCATGCGGCCCGACTGGCGATCATGGCTGCCAAAATAATTTCCTCTATTGCCCGTCGGTGTCAGCACCATGTTGGCAGGGCCCTGAGGCGTAACGTCAACTTCAAAGGTCTGTCTGGCCACGGTGCTTTGCAGAATGCCTCCGCCAACGCTCAAGCGGTCAGTAAAGGCTCCTGCTATAGCCATTCCGTTTACGTTGGGTGTGACCGCCTGCGGATTGAAGAAATCGAGATTGGCGAAGGTTGTGTCCTGCGGGTTGATCTGCAATGTTCCGGTGAGCGTGTGCTCCGGCGAAAATACGTAATCTGCCTGGCTGAAGAAATTACCAATCAGTGTGCGCGATTCGTTAAAGGGAAACGGCAGCGTCAGCACCGGATTTTTCTGCAGAAAGAGCTGGCCGGTCTGATGAAAGTAAAGCTTCTGCGGGATAGCAGGGCCGCCAAAGCTCACATTCGGTGTGGCGGAGCGAAGTCCTTGAAGGTGTCCGCTGCGAATGCGAAATTCAGGAAAGGGATCGTTGAGTTCGAAGTTCCATTTTTCGCCGCCGCGGCGCGTGTCGGCTGAGACCACGCCTGCGGTAAAGTTTCCGTACTGCGCCTGAAAGGGCGTTGCCGCCACGCTCAGCGTCTCTACGCTGTCCACCGGGACCAGCAATCCAAATTGCCCGGTTGCAGGATCGGTGGAGTCAACCGAATTCACAATCAGGGCGTTGTGCTTCTCATCACCACCGGCAATTGCCACGCCGTCAGGTGTGCGCAAGACGCCAGGAGTGAGGGCGAGCGCGTCAGCTACGTTGGCCGGACGGTTCGTCATCTCCTTCATTTTGTCGTGCGCAATGGTATCCACCGTGGACGCGATCGGCGAGTCACCCGCCTGGACTGACACGGTTTCCCTGGCTTCGATCTTGGGAATCATCGTGATTTCAATGTCGGTGCTGAGGCTGTCCAAGGCGATCTTCTTACCCGCGATTGGTTCCAGTCCGCTTTTGGTGACGCTGAGTTCCACGTTGGCGGCCAGCGGAAATCCAAGCGTGGCGATCCCTTCTGCATTCGTGCTGGACGAAGCTACAACGGCGGAATGTGCTTTCACGGTGATTTGGGCATCAGGAACTGGATGTTGCTCGGCGTCGCGGATTTTCACTGAAAGCGACTGGCGCGGAGGTTCCTGGGCGATCGCAACACAGGCGCATAGGCCTATGCCAGCCCACACAGAGAAGTGTATGAGCCGCCGATGGAGCGACTTGAAGC
>WNEZ01000356.1_pt1 | contig 36925 bp, 32 predicted proteins | sample 5400521 | NCBI WGS metagenome assembly WNEZ01 (sample SAMN13153339, study PRJNA577476) | soil metagenome | isolation source: 120 cm saprolite under Douglas fir tree site 2 hole 1 replicate 1 | place: USA:California | collected 2015-04-18 | reverse complement strand
ACAACAAGCTTGACGATCCCGATCACTTTCTGGAAAATCCATCCGCCAGCGTCGCTTCGCTCCGACCACTGATCGGATCCACCCCGGAACAGTGATCGCGATCAGTTCGGAATGCCGATCGGCTTCACCGGAATCCCCAAGTAGCCGACTATGAGAGAATCGAACCCATTCGGACCGGGAAAATAACCGCCTACGACGAACTCCTGCCGACGATTCACACGATTTTTTATCCACGCGCCGGTCCTTTTGCCCGGTTCGTACAGACTATCTTTTCTTTTGCCGACGATGCATTCGAGTTTTTGCTCCAGGACCGTGCGTCTTTCGATGAGCGGAAGTTTTGTTGTGTCACGATTGCGAAGACAGATTAGGTCAAACACATAGTATTGAATCTGATTTGCGCTGGTCCGAAAGCTCTGGAGGAGATTGAAATTCGGTCGTCCGGTCTCATCGATAGCGACCACCTCGCCATCGACAACAGTTCCAGACGGGAGGTCGGCAAGAGCGTCCCGAACGCACGGAAATTTACCGTTAAAAGACTTTTTGGTGCGCGAAAACAGATTCACGGTGGCGTCGGACTTGACCGCGATTGCCCGATAGCCATCGATTTTTACTTCCCAAATCCAGTTCGCGGACTCGGGCAGCTTCGTTACGGCGAGACAGTCCATCGGCTCCACGAATGCGGCGGGTGTTTGCGGCAGGGAGGTCAGCTTGAGTTTTGCTGGCATGCGCGAGCAAGGTATCACGCAACGGAGGACATGTGGAATCGCCTCCCCGCGACTTGCCCGCTAAGTGTTTGTCAGGCCTTACGGTCGGACAGGTCCTACCGGGCAATGACCTGCACCTGCCCATTATTTGGACCTCGTACCAGTTTCCTCTCCCGTTCCCCAGTTATAACTTGAAGATCTCGCAGTCCAAGGTGAAGACATGAGCAACAATTGGTATGCTCCGGCCAGCCTGGTCATTCAACTTTCATTCTTAATCGCGGGTGTTTGGTTTGCACGCAACATATTGAGAACGATGAGGGCGTCGCAGGAGCAGCTTGGTGCGATGCTAAAATTCTCAATTACGGGTGTGACTGCCGAGTGGCACTCATCGACTGTCGGCGTGAACGAGTCCCTCACAGCGGGTAGCCCGTATTGCCTCGTACCCTCGGAAACCGAGGCTGCTGGCCGGACCCAGCCTACAGAAAGCGGTCCGGGTCGATTCGCCATTGCTCGGCGTAAAATAGCCCTCTGGCTGCAAGCACCGATGAGCAGCTCAGAGGCAGCCCCCTGGCGTCGAGTCATCAACTGGCTCCAAGCACCAGCCCGGAGCTGATTCTAGGCACTGACACGCGACGGAGCGGGAATATATACTCTGCGACGGTGAAACTTGGGTTTGAGGAGCGCGGTGGCAACAATCATCGCTGGTTTGGGATTGCTCATCCCAGCGTCAATAGGACTTCTCCTAACCGGCGTTCCGACGATTCTCTCTCCTTTTCCTGCATTGACAGTCCTACCCGCTTTTCTAATTTCGGACCTTCATCTTTGGAAGGCAGCGGTGGTTGTACCGATGCTGCTTTTCTTCGTGTGGCATCCCGGTCTGCTTCGCGGCGAACCTGAGATTCCAAAGAGGTCGTACGTACTGTTGCTAATTGCAATATTGCTTGGCGTCGCCGACTTTGCCACAAGCTGGAATTGGGGAGTGCATGATCAAGGACCCCAATATACGCATGCAGTCTGCGCCGTGAACGTGGCATGGGCAGTTTTCCTAGTGTTTTCTTTTATTCGAGCTTGGAAGAAGCCATCCACTTTCAAATCTAGCTTGTTCCTCCTCTGGATGCTGTTCGCGTGGCTTGCATGGTATGCCTTTCCGTATATGGGCGAGTTGCCGTAGCAGGACAATTCGTGATTCGACGGTCGAGTCCTCGTAAGTCGCGTTACCACACACTGCTCTGGGCTGCCGAGTGAAAGGAATCAATTCCAAGAGTTCACCGCTCGCGCTAAATGGCAAGTCTTCTCTGAAGGAGGGAACGCGGAGTCTTTGAGCTGCTTTAGTTCTTGTTCAATCGCAGAAAATTCAGGCGGAATCGTCTCTACTTTACCTGCATACTCTCCGATACCAAATGTTCTGCTGGCCTTCCCAATACCATCGTCAATTGCGATTGTGTGCAATTCTAACTTTCTTTTCCTTGTGCAACTGACACGAAGAGGAAGCGTTTCTCTGGCAAGTCAAAAAAGCGCTTCTGGACAATCAAACTGACCAAATTCTTGACTTTCTAGGGACTGACTCTGCTTCTGCAGGTTGGAACCTCCAGCAAAGACATTGGTCGTCTGGGATATGCCTGCCAAACAAGAGAGCCATCACCATAAGCAAAAAACGCCTGATAGCTTTTTGGGGATGGTGGTTCATACAAGATTTTCAGCTTTTGAAGTGCCGCTGATTCTCGCAGAAGCGGTTCCAAATCGAGTTGACGCCGCTGAGGTTCTGCAGCCTGAAGCAAAAACACCAGAAGAATTGTCGAGATAAACCCCATGGCAATTTATTCGTAGGATTTTAGCTTCACTGTTTTCGGTTGCCCAACGGGTCGATATGGAACGCTTATGCCTTAGAGTCCGTCACGCAGCCTTTGCCTTCTTGTTCTTCTCGGCTCTAAATTTTGCCCACCGCGCTTTTGTCGCTTTGGAAATCTTCGCTCTCGCAGCAGCAGACATTACTCTCTTCTTGACCTGTGTGACCTCCCGGACCGTCTTCGCTCCTAGTGCTTTTGCTGCGGCACGAACGCCGCTCAATTGATGCTGCAACTTACTTAACTCTTTTTCGAGCTTTCGTTCTTCACGCTTGATTGCCGCTAGTAGGTCCATGAATCCTCCGGGACGCAATTTACACTAGTCGGGAGGCTATGCGCTAGATGTGCACCAGAAGGGAAGTGACTCGACGTAGACCAACCAAGAGTCACCGCGGAGTCGGGCTCGGAGATTCCAGAAAGCAAAACAAAAACAACTATCAGCGTTAAGAACTGACGAGAAATATGCCGGGCCTTGCCACGTCGTACTGCGCCATGCCCCTTGTGCGGTCGTTCACTTTTCCAAGTAGCGCGTTAACCAGGCTTTTAGGCCTCTTTCGTTCTCAGGTGGTCAGCAATTCGCTCGAAAAATCCGTGCCGGCCTATTTGCAGTCGAGTTGCGTATCCTGCGCCGCGATGATTTGCCAAATACCATTCCGCTTGAGCCAAGTATCGGTCCAAACCAGGCATCGGGATTTGTGGGTTCCGTCTTTTCCCTTTCCGACTGAACTTTCGCTCCCATAGACCACCGCGAGGTTATCGCCGAAGAAATGGACCTTCGCGTCGAGCAACCGGCAATCCTGAGAGGTCTCGGACATATCCGAGGCCCCCGCTACTTCTACCGACTTGGGGTAACGTTTCCCATCCGGAGTAGTGCCCTGAAAATCGTCGGCAAGAATCTTTTCCGCAATTCTGTTGTGAGTGCACGCGGCCTCCGCCCATTGCCGCTCTGCATCAATCATGAACTTCGCGGTTGTGTCGTCTGCCGCCGCCCACCGCCCTTGTTGTGCATACGCAGTGAGAGCCGCAAATCCGGCAAAAAGACCCAGCATGCCCATCGTCAGTTTGTTAAGAGCCAATAAAACCTCCGTCTTCCTTCATTGTCCAGATAAGCTAGCAGGGTTTCGTACGCTGTCAGGGGAAACGCCAATCCGATGGACGGATTAACGGCTGCTCGGAAGAAAGCCCACTTCCTCGGCACGTCGGCGGCGGGTTATGAATCAGTGCTTTACATTGAAGAACACTACGTTGAGCGGGAACGTCGTCGCCATCGGGAAGAATTTCCAATCGCGAACATAGTCCTCAGCTTTCTTTACGTATTGAGAGTCCCCAGATTTGACCTTGAATCCGTGAGCTCGCCCGTCACTGCCGATTCTTACATCCAAAACCACAATCGCAAGAATGCCAGGCGTGTTCCTATCGACATCTACTGGAACTCCTTGGACCGTAATATCACCCATTAATTTGGCTGGAATGGCCATCGGACCACGCAATGACGTCAATTTTTCATTCCAGAATGGCTACGTGCCGCCGACAAACCTAAACCGCCCGTCAATGTACACCAACGAGCTGACCCATGATGGAGGCTTGGAAAGCGTTGGCGAGATTCGGTAATGCTCTACCTTGATTCCTCCGTCTGGTCTGGGCAGTAGCGTCTCAAATCCGGTTTCGTTGAGGTTTTTGGGGGTCTCTGATACCTCGACTCTCACTCCAAGAGCAGGGTCCTTCGCAAAGTTACCCAGGACCCACCACACATGTGAACGGTAGCCCGCGAATGCACTCTCATAGTTTTTCTGGAGTTCGTCGACGGCGTAAGCCGGAAAATGGGCTGTAAACCACTCGCGCGAGTTGGGGATTGCCAATTCGTCGAGAGAAGAAATAAATGCTTGTTGTTCCGGAGATTTAATGAGGTGAATCAACTCATCCATCTGAGATTGCAAACCTGCAACTGAATCGGAGTACGGAGCTTGGTCTTGACCTCCATTTTCGGTAGGCAAGGGTTCTTCGGCAGGCGTGGTAATCGCCCATAACGTCAGTAACAGCGCGGCGCACGCGAGAAAAGTTTTGCGAGTCACGCTAAATCCACCTCCGCTCTTCAACTTCGCGGATTAAAGGTATCACGCCTTTCTCTACGCTCCCGACGATAGAAAGAAGCAAAAGAAACGTTCGCAGCTCTAGTAAGTCGCGTCACCGGACATTGAGACTCTAGTTTCCGCCCGCATAACCGGACATCGGGATGGTTGGCCGGGCACATTTCCGGAAACGGCGTGTGTTTCTTCGTCGCCGCTTGGCTCCCCTGCTCGTGAATTTGAAATGAAAGTTTTCGGGCCGGAAGTGATTGTCTCTCGCGAAGCAATCACTGCCCATTAAGACGGAGGTCTTTGCTGGCCATTCGAACAGAACATCTGTACTATTCCGCCCGAAAGGCACCCCGACTACCCTTTTGAGGTGCGCCGCTTCTTGCAAATCATGGTTTTCGCAGTTGCCGCCGTGATAATTCTTCTCGGCGCTCGCTACGCTTACTCTCATGAGTCCGTCCACAAGGTGAACCTGTACGAGAGATATCAGCAAATCAACCGTGAGAGTTTCGGCGCAAAACTGCCATATGTCTCGGTCCGTTGGACCGATTTATCTTCCCAGAACGCTGACGGAATCACTTCGTTCGATGACGACGACCGCCCGGTTTCGATTGAATTGGACAGACAAAGAATAACATCCAAGCGGGACCTACGCGCCGTACTCCGACATGAGGCGTGTCATGTTTCAGTCGGCGACAAGGTAGCGCATGGTCCGGCGTGGCAACGGTGTATGGACCGTTTCCTTAACTGAATGGATATTTCTTCTCGTCCTCCGCAAGAAATATAACGAACTATTGGGCATTCGTAATCGACAATACTCTTCTCCGCAGGACGAATGCGCTCAACGTCCGTCGCGGCCAGACCAAATCGGAGGAGTTCCGCGTTGTCCATGCAACGGAGCCTAAAGCGAAGTGACTCCACGTCGAATTCTACTGTTTGAATGCCTACCACAGGGTTGCTCCCTCCCTGCCGGGAGCCAATTAATATGGGCGTGACAGAAACCGTCCGGCGTCTCGGCTGAATCGAGTTCTTTCGCGGTTCACCAGCAATTCGTAATTGCCATCCGGCAAGCTATCCGTTAGGTCAGATTCCATAATCCTGTAATTAGAAAACACTGGTGAGTCTCCGTCGAGCGTGGTCTTGGTTGCTCGAACCTCGCACTCCACTCGCTGGCCCTCGCCGATGATTGTTCCGTTAAAGATGATTGTTTCTTGCACGATGCCGCCTCCTGTGACCCGGCCCGCCGCCAAGGTGAAAATTGTTCGCGCGCCGCAAGTCGTCAAGTGTCCCGCCCCAAGGCGCAATTGCGAGCGTCATACGGCGACGCAAGACTGAACGTCCGCCCGTATTGCGTGAGGTTCAACAGGGGAAACGCTGCAAGATTTCGCCTGAGCCTGCGCCTTCTGTAGCTTGTCTAGCCGTGTGACAATGTCGTTGCGTTCAGCAACGTCAGTGATTAAACGAGCCTTCTCCTGCAAATGGACGAATAGCTGTTCGTTTGATACAGAAACAACATTTGTAGAGTTGCCGGTGCTGCTTGCGTTGAGACGAAAATTGCCGCCGTGGAAGTGAACGTTTTGAGCCAATTTCGTGCTCCATTCCGGTTCCGAGTCCGTCATGGGTCTCGGGATTATTTCGAGGCTACATCCGAGGCCGCCGAAGTGACGCCTGCCAATGTTGAGCATTTCTGTCACCAATAGAACCGATAAATAAGTGCAATATTTACTGGGACTTACGCGACCGCAGCCTTTGAGATATTCCGGGAGTCAACGATTGGTAACGCGAGCCCCGCCGATTCCAATCTTCCGACGTTATGAGGAGCCGGACATCGAGCGGTTTACGGCTGCAGGGGATAAAACAAATGGAAAGGAGTCTGGGTGGACACGTTCAGAAATCGATTCCTCCGCTGTTGGCCGCCGCAGTCTTGCTCGATTCCTCCGCACGCCCAAGCAATTTACGATGGCATTAAGGAATTCAGCGGTAGGAAACGCAGCGGTTGCTTCGACGTGTTTGCTGACATCAGACGCTTCTTGACCTGAGCGATTTCTCGGCTCGCCGTATTGCCCAGTGCTTTTGCGGCGGCGAGGCTGATGATGATGCCGATTAAGAGGCCGAAGCCGCCGCCGTCGGCGATGACGAGAGGGGCGACAACGACTGGAACGACCGACCGGCGGCCCGATTTCCAGCGGCCCGGCGATTATGCCTTTGCGCCTTGAATCATTTTGCCGATATCCTCGTTGGCATTTACGACTTCAATCTGAACGTCCGGGTGTGCGTTTTTATAGACCCGAAATATTTCATCAGCAAATGCTTGCCCGACCCACTCGACGCCAGAAAAGTCCAGTTGAACGGTTTTAAATTGTTCGAACCGAGCCAAAATCCGCTTGGCCTGCGAACGCGAAACTAAACTGCTGCCGACTTGAGCCAGCTTGACCGGGACGGTCGTCTTATTGAATGCGAAATCGCCGGTGAACTTATCGTAGACGTCTTTTGGTTGCCGAGTAGATTTGTTGCTGAGTTTCATCCAGACGGTCGTGCCCTTCTTGAACTTCTCAGGTATCCAGTCGAGTTGAGTGTTTTGTTTGCCGGTGAACGCGCGATCGCTCTCTTCGAATCGCTCGGCTGAATTGGTGGCTGGTCGTCGCGCTAACGATCGCAGTAACCATCGCAAGTCTTCGTGTTCAACCGGCAATTGCGCGTCATTTTCGGAGCGCACCTTGGGGCTACGTGTTCCAGCTCATCGCCATGGCTGGCTTAGTCGGTGTCCCCTGGTCGACGGCTCGCGCCGACGAATGGAAGAGCTTTCTCGCTGCCGGATGCTATTTGACGGGAATGCTCCTCAGCGTAGTGTTTGGAATTTTCCCGATGGTGCTCCCCGCCCGTAATTCGGAGTACTCGTTGACCGTCGAAAACACCCAGGCAGCCGGCTATGGCCTGAAAATCGGATTGATCTGGTGGACCCTGGGCGTAATTCTGGTCACCGGATATTTCACCTATGTCTATCGCTCGTCTGCCGGAAAAGTTGCGCTGCCGCAAAATGGCAATGAGTAACCTGTCGCGGCCCGAACCCCCCGTTTCAGCCCAGCCACGGTCTACGTGGCGAGTCCGCTACAGTAGTACCCCAGACGCATTGACCGCATGAAAATTTGCCCGCTAGCTTCTAAGTAGGCGGATGGGTGTACGTTGCCGGTTGTAGGCGCATAGAATGCGGCCGATGCGTTGTCTATGTCGTTCGAGAAATCGCCGACCAGCGAACTTTCCACCCACGCTTGCAGCAGATGCCAACGCTCAGCAAAGCGGGTCGTTACGAAATTTCCGGCGAACTCGGCCGTGGCGCCATGGGTGTGGTCTACCATGCAACCGACCCCGTAATCGGTCGAGCGGTAGCCGTCAAAACCCTACTCCTCTCCGAAGAAGGCACTGGCCTCACGCGCGCCGAACTGCTCGCGAAATTCCAGACCGAAGCGCGCGCCGCCGGACTTCTTACCCATCCGAATATCGTGGTTATTTTTGACGCCGGCGAAGAAGACGGCCTCTTCTTTATCACCATGGAACTGGTCGAGGGCAAGAGTCTGCAGAATCTGTTGGACGCTGGACAGATGTTCCCTCTTCCGCGCGTCCTACGAATCATGGAGCAAACCTGCAGCGCCTTGCAATTCGCGCACGACCGCAACATCGTTCATCGCGACATCAAGCCCGCCAATCTGATGTTGACCCCCGACGACACCGTAAAAGTTACCGACTTCGGTACCGCAAAAATCCTGCAATTCGGCACCGTACAGCAAACCGCTCACGTCGTCGGCACTCCCAGTTACATGTCGCCCGAACAGATTAAGGGCAAAGTGGTCGACGGCCGCAGCGACATCTTTTCTCTCGGCGTGGTGCTCTACGAAATGGTCACTGGCGAAAAACCATTTCCCGGACAGAACATCACCACCGTCATTTATAAAATTGTGAATGAAGAGCCGACCGCTCCGCGCGATATCGATTCCTCCATTCATCCCGGACTGAACGACATAATCATGAAGTCGCTGGGCAAAGAGCCCGCCGCCCGTTACCAAAGCTGTCGCGAACTGTTCGAGGATTTGCGCAATTACCGGTCATTGCCTTCCGCATTCAACCCCAACGCCACGCTTCCGACAGTCGGCGTGTCGCAAAACAACCAGCCCCAGGGCGGCTATCCGGATAACTCTCAACTCGCCACTACATCTCGCTCGCTCGCCTCCCGCGCGTCCAATCCCTCACAGACTCCGGTGGTTCGCCGCACCGGAACCGTCACACCCGCGCCTGAGCCGAACAAAGGCAACGTGCTTGCAACCGTGCTTGCCGCGATTTTTCTGCTGGCGGTGATCGTCTTCGGCGCACAAAAAATCCGTCCCGTTTTTCAAGCAGCCCGCCAGCAAAGTCGCAGCCCCGAAGCGAGCTCCGAAACGAGTGCTCCCGAGTCTGCCGCGGCGAACCCCGTGACGAGTACGACCACCGAATCAGCGCCTCCCTCAAACGTTCCAGTCGAGGTCTCGCCGTCAGCTAATCCGGCTCCATCGCCAGCGAAGGCGGCTCAGCCCGCGTCTCTGCGTCCAACGGTTGTTAGCTCCAATGCTCTTTCCCCAGCCGCCGCTGAATACAAAAATCAAATATTGCAAATCGCGGACCAAAGAGACCTTCATAATCGACTTTCCATTAAAGGTTCTGGCATGACACTAGTGCTCTCGGGTAAATTGCGGCCTTCTGAGCACAGTGAACTCCTCAAGTTCCTGCGAAATGCGCCCTCTGGGATTCAAGTCATTGACGATATCCAGTACGACGACACGGCCAACTCCACCGCATCCAGTGAAGATTCGTCAAAGCCTCAGCCTATTCAGTCGCAGCCCATCGCACAGGGCTTGTTGGTTACGTCAGAGCCCCCAGGAGCGGGTGTCTTCCTCAACGGCGACAAGCAACCGAGCCAAACTCCTCTATCTCTGCCGCTGAAACCCGGCAAGTACAATATCGTTCTGCGGCTTCCAGGCTATGAAGCCTACTCTGGCTCTGTGCAGGTCCGCGACGACGGCCAAGCAAAAGTCGAGGCCACGCTTCATCCGAAAAACGGTCATGTCGCTTGGGCTCAGGTTGAATCGACCCCGGCGGGCGCTGAAATTTGGGTGGACGGAATTGCCACGGGTCAACGAACCCCTGCCCGAGTCGAGATTAGCTCTGGCATCCACAACATAGCGCTGAAGTTGGATGGTTATAAGGCTTCCCACAACGCCATCCAGGCAAGCGACGGCGGAACCGTCAGCGTTTTTCCGGATCTGCAGAGAATCAGGTAGCATTTAACCTGATACGTAACATTTTCACCCGCAATTCCTGTGGAAGTTTTAGTACTGCACTGGAACTAACTCATTCTTATATACTTACATCTAGCGCTGCAGGCCACTGACGTGCGCTTAACTGAAGGGGTTCTTGTTCCCCAAAAGCAAGCAGTCGATCTAAGCGGCTGACAGGGGTGCAGGCCCGCGGACTGAGCACTGAATGAGCTTTTTTCAAAATCGAACAATTTTTGAAGCGCCGAGCGCTTCAGAGCACCGGCCTGCCTCAAGCGGCGCTGACAAGACCAACTCGCCGGCGCAGGTTTCCGAAATTCCGTTTGCCGCAACCTCCGGCGGCACGGGAATCCACGAAGTTTATCACGCGTTACGAGATTTTCAGGTTCTGCTCCACACTCGCCGTTTGTATCACCACACCCACCCGAAAAATCTGCAGAGCCTCGAAGCCACGTCCGATTCCCTGCAACAACTCGTCCAGAAAATGGGTGGCCTGGAAATTCGCGTCGAGCGCGACGCTTTGGTCGTGCCCAAGTTGAGCGAAGCGCCGCTTCCTGACCCCAAAGGCGAACTGCGGCATCTGGCCGCCGATTTTCAGCTTGCCGGTATCCAAACGTTAGTCGTGCTCCGACAATTTCATATAGGCGAACTCGACACGCTCACACAACTGATCCGCGCGGCGTTGCTAAAATCAAAAGAGCCATTACCAAACAAACGCACTTCCTGGTGGAGCGCGAAGCTGCTGGAATACGGTGTGGAAGGTATCCTGGTGAACGCGCAAACAGATCGTAGAGTGGACACGGTGTTGACCAGTCTCGTCGCCGCGCTGGTTGCTTTCGGCGGAAATTCCGCGAATGAAGACGTTGACGCTCCCATCACCGCGCCCACTGCGGAAAGTCTCTCTGATGTTTTGCGGCTGATTGCGCGGCTTACGCCGCCGCTGGAAAGCGCGCGTGGCCTTTCTCCAGAGGAAGCGGCGCGCGCAATCCACGGCGCACTTGCGGAATCCAGGCCTGAAACAGTTCATCTGCTCCTAAATACCATTTCGCAGTATAGCCCGCAGGACACGGAAAAACCGCAACCGTACCTGGTGCGGCTCTCGGAACGGATCATCCTGGAATCGCTCAGCGCCGAACTGACGCAAGGAACGCTCACTCCTCAAGATTTCGCCAAAAATCTCCGCGTGCTGGGTAAGGTAATGGTTTCCGCGGGCGCTTACAACGGACCGCACTCTTCGCAACATTTATCTTCGTTAGCCTCGGTTTGGGCCGACGACGCGCATTACGAAAAGATCACCGAGAGATTCTGGCTCGAGCTTCCGCCCCGCGAAAAATCTGCGGTCCTCCGCGGACCTGAAGTATGGTCTGTCCCGGTCAATGCTGTCCGTTCCGCATTGCTACAGCTTGCCGATGCGGGCGCGGACGCTCCTCGCCGCGAGGCACGCAACATCCTCTTGAACTACTCGCGCCGCTTGGAAACCCCCGATCGCGCGGCGCGCCGCACCGTCGCCGCGGGCTTGAAAGACCTGTCGGCAGTGATCGAATCGCTTTGGCCCAATCAATTGCCGGAAGAACTGAACCGTTGCGCGCTCAGAGCACTCGAGCACGAAGCCGTTCCCGAAACCGCCGCGCTGCTCTCCGCTTTTTTGGAAGTGCTGGGACGCATCGCGGTCACACGCGGCGACTATGCAGGTCTCGAAGGCATTCTGTGTGGACTGGAAAAACCGCCGCGCGAATCTCAGTTCGATCATATGCATGCACTGGCGCACCGGTTGATCGCGCAAGACCGCTTTCTACTTTTGGTCGACGCTGCGCTAGCCAATCGCGCCCTCGATCCGGCACTGCCGCGGCTGCTGGTGCGCGATCCCGAAAGACTGCTGGACCGCCTGACCTTGCTGATTGCCGATCCTCACAATACAGAATTACTACCTGCGATGGCCCGCCTGCTAAGGACCATTGGCGTGCCGGTGCTGAATCTCCTCGAAACTCGTTTGTATGAAGCCCGCAGGCAGCGCGTCAGCGCCGCGATCAAATTGCTCGCAGTAACAGACCCGGAAAGATTGCTGCGCGCCCTGCCACGGGCTCTCGCCAGTTGGGAATGGAATCTGCAGGATTTGGCCGTCAGCGAGATCTCTCGCCCGGCCAATGCGACTTCGGCGCGTTCAGCGGCCTTCATTTTTTCCGCGTTGCTTGGTGATGCGCATTCGCTGGTTGTGCCCATGATGATCGATCACATCGGGCTCGCTCATGAGATTTCAGCGGTTCCGCAGTTGATGGACATCGCAGCGGGCGGCCATGAACTATTTCGTGACCAGTTCGTGCGCATAAAGGCCATCGAAGCACTGGCCCGCATGCGCATTACCGAGGCCGCTGGGTTGTTTCGCCAAATTTGCGAGAAGCGCGATGGATTGGCTTACGCTGAACCGGCTGGAGTCCGCGCCGTGGCCGCTGATGCTCTGGCTCTCTTGCAAGATCATCCAGCTTCGGCACAAATGCGTTCAGCTTACGAACATGGTTCTCAGGCCGGAGTAACTTTTGTCGTTCCCCGTCGCTACACTCGCATACCGCTCGAATCGCCGCTGCGCGCGCACATTGAAGGCGGCCAATCATCCATGGCACGCGTCAAGTCCATCAGCCTTGGCGGAGCCTATCTCGAATCTCTTAAAAAGTTGCATGTCGGCGATACCATTCAGCTCGAAGTTCGCTCCGGCTTAAGGAAAATTCACTTCACTGCAGTAGTTCGTAATGCCGGACCCGACGGCAACGGCGTCGAATTCGTGCACATGAAGAGCGACGACCGCGACAAGCTCCGCAAACTGGTGCAAAAGCACTTATAAACGCTCCTCGCGATCGAAGCCTGCCCGTCGCCAGGAACTATAGCTCCTTTTTTGTGGCAAGCGCCCTTCCCATACAGCGACGGCCTGCCTGCCGCAGGCACGGTTCATCCCGCCGTCTTTCTTTGTAGCTTTGTAGGCGCGGCAGAATGCAGCACGACATTTCGCGTCGCCGTCATTTTGACGCCGCTTGTCGCTTGAACTGATGATCGCACAAGGATAACTTTACCTCGCAATGGCTCGCAAATCCCGCGGCACGGGCTTGACTGACAGTAAGCGAGCTTTGCTAATCCGAGTAGTTTGCAGTGGCAATGTACGGTAGTATCAAGCCGTTTTAAGCGAGGCCTACGTCTCGCGTCCGCTAGGGGTAGCGGTGCTTCGCTCGCTAGTCAAAAATTCGGAGGTAGTGATGAAACGCAACCAGCTTCTGTTCGCGTTGTCGGTTTTGCTTGTGCTGATTCTTGGAAATCCAGTTCACTCCTCCGCGCAGAGTAACACTGCGACTCTTTCCGGTGCGGTAACCGATCCGCAAGGCTTGGGCGTGAAGTCCGCCAAAATCACTTTGGTCAACAAGGCGACGGGAGCGGAACGCACCACCACCGCTGACGACAACGGACGCTATACGTTCGTCAGCCTGGCTCCCGGCATTTACAGGATGACAGTGGATGGCGGCTCCGGTTTCAGCAGCCTTACCGCCGAAGAAATGGTCGTCACGGTAGGTGAAGACGCCATTTACAATGCGAAGCTGCAACTCCACGGAGTGCAGCAAACCGTCACGGTTACCTCTGAAACGGCCACCGTTGAGACCACTAAGTCCGAAGTATCGCAAACCATCGATCAGCGCCGCATCGACAACCTGCCCATCAATGGCCGCAACTACATTAATTTCACGCTGACCAATTCCCAAACTACCCGCGACGTATCGCCCACCATTGGTCCCGCACCGAATAGCGGTCTTAATATCGGCGGCGCGCGCGCCCGTTCGAACATGGTCACCGTAGATGGCGCAGACGCCGTGGATAATTCGGTGAATGGTATTCGCTCCACGGTTTCGCAAGAAGGCGTGCAGGAATTCCAGATGATTCTCAGCAACTACAACGCGGAATATGGACGAGCCACCGGCGGCGTAATCAATATCATCACCAAGAACGGCGGAAACGAGTTTCACGGCGACGCCTTTGGCTACTTCCGCAACAAATCGTTTCAGGCGCGCAACGCTTTTTCCGGCCAGGTTGATCCCGCCACCGGGAACCTTGAGCCCGTCAAGCAAGCCTATACACGGACACAGTCCGGCCTCACCATTGGCGGCCCCATCAAGAAAGACAAAACATTTTTCTTCGGCTCCTACGAATATACCCAGCGTGAAGAAACGGGATTTTCCAGCATTGGTATCAACAACTTTGGACTCTCGCCGTTTAATTGCGGAAGTGGATGTCCATTGAATGGCTTGCTGCTAACGTCGGACCAGTCCGCGGCTGTGCTGGGACTTTTGGGACAAGGTAAGGTTGCGGTTGCGCGAGACTACGCCGTCTTGATGGGCTCGGCCTCCAGCGTCGCGGTGAATGGCTTGGATCCCGGTGCTCTGGTTACTGCTCTCTCTGGAGGCACGATTACTCCGGTAAATCCTGTCAGCACTCCGGCCGGGGTTTTCTTCCAGGAATTCCCTTTTCCTGTTTCCTGCCCGTCCACGCAAACTGTAAATTCCATCGCATGCTCGGACTTTTCGCTGGGCCACGGCGCTGTCGTTGGACCCAGCGGCTCATTCGTCGCTGCAGGAGCTGTTCCTCTCCCCGCGTCTTATGTGCCTCTGAACTCTATTCGCGGCAATTATCCTGTGCAGGAGAAAACCAGCCTATGGTCGCTCCGATTGGATCAGAATTGGAACAGCAATAATCATTCGTTTCTTCGTTTGGGCGTTTCGCCTTCATTAGTTGCCGGGCTTCCTTCCACCTCGCAAAACCAGGTTTTCGGTCAGAACTCCGGCAGTCGCGCTGGCTACAATCAATCGCGCGACCTCAATGTCACCTTCCAGCACGACACGGTGACCAGCCCGACATCCGTAAATACCTTCCGCTTCCAATATGCGCGGCGCGGTTTGCATTTCGGTTTCTCGCAGCTTCCTGGTGGAGATCAAATCGGCGTCAATATCCCGGGAGTAGCTTATTTTGGCCGTGAGCCATATTCGACCGTGGACCGCATCGAACGCCGCACCGAGTTTACCGATACCGTCGCCAAAATCTGGGGCAAGCATACTTTCAAATTTGGCGCGGACGTAAATCTGGTTCAGCTGCGGTCTGCGAAGGCGCAAATCTTTGAACTGGATTTCGGCGGCGTGGTCAATTTCGGCGGAATTTCCGCCGCGACTTTTAACTCGGAGTTCGCAGGCTTGAATCTCCCTGGTGCCAGCAATTTGCAGGCCTACGGCCTGGGAATTCCGACGACGTACATCCAGGGCATCGGCAATTCCAACCAACCCTTGGACAATCTACCCTTTGGCTTTTTCGCGCAGGATTCCTGGCGCATTAACCGCAAGCTGACTCTGAATTACGGCGTCCGTTATGACGTGGAAATTACGCCTCTGTTCGCTCCTGCCACCGCCGTCAACGCCGCCGCGGAAAAAGCTCTGGGCGTTGTCGAAGGCATTCCGCGCGATTACAACAACGTCGCCCCGCGCTTCGGTCTGGCCTGGGATCCAGCCGGCAACGGAAAAACCGTTATCCGCATGGGCTACGGCCTGTTCTACGACCATCCGCTTTTAGCAGTTGCGTTTGACTCGGTGACCGCTGACGGTGGCCGCTCCGTGCAATTGCTTTCCGCGGGAGGAACAGCTTCGGCTTGCGGACTCGTCACGCCAGATTGCGCCGGCTCCGGCGGGCCCGGTTCTGATACTCCAGGAAACTTGAACGGTTCTTCGATCTTTCAGGGAGCGCTCAACACGGCCTCAGCCGATGTGGCATTTGCTCCATTGAGCCTCGCCTATCTTCCGAACCAGCAACGTTTCAATCCACTCGCCGCAAACTCGCTCTTTGCAAATCAAAACTATTTGACCGCAGGCTTCCCGCTGCCAATTCTTCCGTTCACTCTGCCCGTGGCGGCAAATTTCAAATATGGCTACGCGCAACAGGGAAATCTGACCATCGAGCGTCAGCTCGCCGGCTCCTGGACCATCAGCGTCGGCTACCAGTACACGCGCGGCATCCACTTGAATCGCCCAGTGGACGTCAATTCCACCGATCCAAAGTTACTCGACCAAAACGCGTTTAACGCAGCTGCTGCTGGCCTCAGTGTCAGCAACCCCGTCACTGTCGTTGTTCCCCAATCTAGCGTCGCTAACCACCCAGGGTTCTGCGCACTGAGTGTGCTCCAGCCTTCCGTTCTCGGAGTACTCGCAAATTGCCCCGGCCCGTTAGCTCCTCTGAATGGCTCATTTGTCGGGACTCCCGCGGTCTTCAACTTCTTTCGCCCATCGGGACCAAATCCCTCGTTCGGTGGGCCTAACGCTGTCAACTACGGAGGACTGGTGCAGCTCGCGCACCTCGCCGGCTATCCGGTTGGCTTCGGCGTTCCAGTTCCGTTCAACAGCGTGGACACGCAACTTTCCGATGCCAGTTCCTGGTACCACGCACTCACCGTTAACGTACAAAAACGCGTTTCCAAAGGCTTCGAGCTGCTCTCCAGTTACACCTGGTCGCACTCCATCGATAACGGCACGGACCTGCAGTCCCCGCTCGAACCGCAGGACAGCCGCTTCCCATTTTTGGAGAAATCGAACTCCGTCAACGACCAGCGCCATCGCTGGGTCACCAGTGCGGTTTTTCAGACCGCTGCCGGCAGGGGCGGCGACAATGTCTGGAAGCACTTCATCGGAGGCTTCACTGTGGCGCCGATCATCGAACTCTCCTCCGGCCGGCCCTTCAACGTCATCACCGGCGAGGATACGCGTTTAGACCTCGGCGCTTCCCAAGCGCGGCCATCGGTCGTTTCCAGCGGCGGTACCACTTCTCCTTTTATCTCCGGCGTGCAATTCGCTCCCGCTGACGTTTGCCTTGCTAACGATGGCTCAACCTTTGTGGTGCCCTTTTTCACTCCGCCCGCAGGTTGTAATGGAAGCCTGGGGCGCAACGCGTTCGTCAGCCCAGGTTTCTTCCAGGTTGATCTCCGCCTCTCCAAGCAGATTCCCTTCGGCGAACGCCTGAAGCTCGATCTCATCGCGGATGGCTTCAACCTTTTCAACCGCACCAACGTGGCCGCGGTCAACCAACTCTGCGATCCCACCGCAGGCGCAACTTGTTTTGCAGGTCAGCCCACGGCAGCCTACGACGCGCGGCAATTCCAGTTCGCTCTCAAGCTGCGCTGGTAACACATCGCCCATTTCTAGAAAAGGCCCCTTCGTTTTCAGCGAGGGGCCTTTTTCTTTTGCGCACTTGCCGAAATATTTCATCCGCGTAAAGTAGAAGTACCGTTTCCCGTCATCACGGGGAGAATACATGTCAGGAATTCTTATCGCCGGACTGCTGGTTGTCGCTGCTCTGGTCATTTGGGTGGCGCTGCAGAGTCTGGGAGCACAAAAAAAGAGCCAAGTCGTCGAATCGCAGATGAGCGAACTGCGCCACGATCTGCAGTCCATTGCAACCGCGCAGGCGCAAGCCACCGGCCAGATCACAACGCTCGCCAGCACCGTCACACAGCGGCTCGATATGGTCGGAAAATCTCTTACCGACGGAGTGGTGCAGTCCGCGGCGATTTCCGCGCAGGGCCAGTCCGCCATGCGCGAAGAGCTGAAAAGCACGCAAGGCATGATGGAGCGCATCCACAAACAACTCGGCGAATTTCAGGAAGTCAGCCGTGGCCTAAGCAACGCTCAACAATCGCTCGAATCCGTACTGGGCGGAGCGAAAACGCGGGGCATCCTCGGTGAAGTAACCCTCGAGCGTTTGCTCGAGGATTCCCTGCCGCCCTCGCAATACACATCGCAATACCGCTTCGCCAGCGGCGAATGTGTGGACGCTGCCATCTTCCTTCGCGACAAAAAAATCCTGGCCATCGATTCCAAGTTTCCGCTTGACGCCTTCCGCCGCATCCAAACGGAAGGCGAAGAAGCTCGCCGCGCCTTCGTCACCGCCGTCAAATTGCATACCGACTCCATCGGCAAAAAATATATTCTTCCCGGGGAAAATACCCTGGACCTGGCGTTGATGTTCGTTCCGTCGGAAAGCGTGTATTACGAACTGCTACACTGCGCGGACAGCAAAGGCCTGCAGCTCGACGCCTATTGCCGCGAGAAACGCATCGTCGCCGTTTCTCCCAGCACCCTCTACGCGCATCTCTGCGTCATCGCCATGGGCTTGCGCGGAATGCAGATCGAGGAAAATGCCCAGCGCCTTGCCGACGGGCTTGCCGGACTGAAAAAACATTTTGCGAATTTTTCCGAGACATTCGAAAAAATCGGCACTCATCTGAAAAATGTGCAGCAAAGTTATCAGGAAGCTGACAAGCGCCTCGACAAGACAGGAACTGCTTTGGAAGGAATGCTGGAACCGGTGGAACCGTCGAAGCCGCTGCCCGGCACGCAGGAAACTTTACCGCTTACTTCGCTAACCGCCAAAAACGGCGGTTAATAACAAAGCGCAATCGGACTTGTGCCGAGCCACATCCCGCTGCAAATCTAAGTCTTGTTTCGAATCGCCCACGGCATCAGCCGTATCGACACCAGAACATTTCCGTGCTGTTTTCCGGTCAGCGGAAAACTGGCCACATTTTCCGCTCCTCCGCTCGAAATTGCTTTCGCTGGATTGCCCCCAGCAAGTTCCGCAATCTCAGGCGCTAGGTTGCGCGCCTCTAGCGTCACCTTGTCGCGCGTTCCCTCGATGCGAACGGACAGCGTGCGCTTTTGTCCCGGCTGCATCGGCGAAGTATCCGCCTGCAGCGACAACGATAAAAAAATCAACCGTGCCGCGCTCGCCGCCCCTTTGTTGCAAGCAACCGTCACATCCGCAGGCCCCGGCTGCAAATCCTCTGGCGGCAAAATGGTCATGGATTCGGACGACGACGCCATCACCAGCGCCGACTCGCCATTTACCTGCACAACATTCTTGTCCGCTTCACCGCAAAATCCATGCCCTTGCAATTCGAACCGGTCGCTCAGCGAAGCAAAGTGCGGCGCTTGCACCACCGACGGCGTGCTCGCGTTCGCCGGTGCCGCAATCACCAGTGTCTGCACGCGGCCCGGACGCCCTTGAATCGTGGCGTACAGCACGCCGGGAGTCAGCGGCGCGACAAATAATCCCCTGCCCGTGGCATTTGTCGTTACGTGATCACCGTTTGAAAACGCAATGGTCACTCCCGGCGTCAGCCGGCCATTCGTATCCAGCACCGCCAGCGTGGTGCGGTCGCCGGAAATCATTTTTCGCGGCACTAGCAGAATCCGCGCGTTCTTCGCCGCCGGCGCCGACTGTTCTTCTGCAGTCACAACAGTGCACAACGTAACCGCCGCTATCGCCCCGACTGCAAATATCCGCAGAGTCATGCATTCCATTGTAGGAGAGCCATTGTAGGCGAGAACGATACGATGAGGAAGCTTTCGCGCGCTGGAGCTACCTGCTCGAGCGCTGCGCGGCTCAGTTCGCAGCTAATTCTTAGACCTCTCTCGGCGACTCGTACACAATCACCGTTCGTCCAGGCGCACCTGCGGCCACGCGTCGCAGCCGAAATACAAACGGGCGAGGCGCATTGCCTTGCGTCAACTGCTCGAGCCGGAAATACGTATCCCCGATTCGCACCGTCCTTGGCGGAATCCATTCCGCTTTCGCGCGCGAAGAATGAATCTCCAGGAACGCTTCACCATCCTCAGATTGTTCCAGCAATTCGTCCGCAATCTCCGGTAAACGCGCTACGATTATTTTTTCCTTTACAGCCGAAACAATCGATCGAAATTGCGCCCGCACGCTCGGCGTGTATAGCGCGTCACCTTCCAGCGACCGGCCCGTAACTTTCCCATAGCACCAGTCCGCAAACGCCAGCGGAGCCGTGCCAAAAATTTGTTCGGTAAACGCCGCAGCCAGCAGTCTCAGTAATCCTTCGATCACGAAAAATCCGATTAGCCAGGTCAGCGGATGGATCACCCACAAGACCAGCGCGGAAAATCCGATCGCTTGGCCTGGAACCGCCCTTTCCGGGCCATTGCGCAACGCAGAATCCAACGCGTTCGCAGCCCAGGTGGTTACGGAATGCGAATACCAATCGATCAGCGCGAAAAACGCCAGCAGGCTCTCCAAGAATCCGCTGAGCACCGTGGCACGCACCCACGGAATCGCCTCATTCAGGCGCAGCCCTGCGCGCCAGCGGCCTGGCGTCAACGACAGAATTGTTCCTAAGGCTAGCCTCCACATAGACTTACAGGTATCCACTTAAGCTGCATTCTCTTACGTAGTCTCTGCCCATTATTTGGCGATGTCCTTCCTTAGTCTCTCCTATAGTCTCTCCTATCAATCGGCTTACCCTCCATCGTGTTCACAACTAGTGAGTAATCAGTAGGACGCACCTCCTTTCGCGCTCAATCCGCCTCTGATAACGTGAACTTTGAGAGCCCGTAGGGGTGCGCGCGGAATTGTCTCCGTCCGCTTCCTCAGGGGGAGTGTACTTGCAAATCTCGACCGGTGGCGCCACACACGTGGGCATGGTGCGCACCAACAACGAAGACTGTTACCGCATCGTTCCTCCGCTGAGCCTCTACGTTCTTGCGGACGGAATGGGCGGCGAAGCTCATGGCGAAATCGCCAGCGCGCTTGCCGTGGAAACCGTTGTGAAACACTGCATCGAAGGCCAGGAAAATCCTGCTTCTCCGTTGCTCGGCGAACCTAAGCCCGGATTGAATCCCAGGAGCCAACGCCTGTTAAGCGCGATTCATCTCGCCAATCAAAAAGTGTTTCAGTCGGCGGAAGAACATCCTGAACAAGAAGGCATGGGCGCAACTTTAACCGCAGCGTGGATTGATGACATGCAACTCAGCGTCGGACATGTCGGTGACAGCCGTCTCTACTTACTTCGCACCGGGCAGCTCCAGCAGCTTACCAGCGACCACTCACTGGTTGCCGAACAAGTTCGCCGCGGCATCCTGACCGCCAACGAAGCCGAACAAAGCAATCTACAAAGCGTTTTGCTCCGCGCCCTGGGAACACAGCCCGAAATCGAAGTGGATATCGAACAAGTCCCTCTTTTCCCAGGCGATGTTCTGCTCCTCTGCTCGGATGGCCTCACACGTATGGTCACCGAGCCTGAAATTGCTGGAACTCTTCAGGCGGAGCCTGATCCTCAGCGCGCCGCTGAAAAGCTCATCAAACACGCTAACGAAGGCGGCGGCATCGACAACGTTTCGGTCATCGTCGTTTCTCTCAAGCCTGAACCCAAAGGTTGGTTTTCCTGGCTGCGCCGTGGGGCGCATAAATCTGCAAGCGGAAATGGTTCCGCTGGAGGTCACTGACATGGCCAAGCTATCGCTGATGTTTGAAGAAAAAATGGTCAAAGTAGTTCCCGTCGGCTCGCGCCCAGTGCGCATCGGCCGTTCGCCTGACAATGATCTGGTCGTGGACAACCTCGCTGTTTCCAACGACCACGCCCGCGTTTACTTCGATTCCGGACGCTTGGTGGTGGAAGACCGCGGCAGCCTCAATGGCACTTTCGTGAACGATCTGCGCATCGAACGTGCCACGCTGCACGACGGCGACTCCATCTGGATCGGCAAACACCACATCAAAGTTGACGCCACAGGCGATGCGCCGCTGCCTTACGAATCAGGCCGCAAGACCACTGCTGGCTCGATCAACGAAACCATGGTCCTCGATACCAAGGTCCGCCGCGACATGCTTCAGCAAGCCGCCGCATTGGGCGAACGCACGCAATTCGCCTCCGGACGCATCAAGGTTCCAACCATCGTGGTTCTCTCCGGAAAAACCGACTCCAAGGAATACACTCTCACCAACAAACTTACCACCATCGGAAAATCGGCCATGGCCACCATCAAACTGCGCGGCTGGTTCAAGCCGCAAATGGCCGCGCAAATCAATCAACGCGATGATGGCTATTACATCGGGTCCGGCGATAAAGTTCCGGTTGTCAATGGTGTTTCCATCCCGGGTCCAACCAGGCTGGATGATGGCGACCTGGTGGAAGTCTCTGGCGTCCGCTTGAATTTCATCGTTCGCGAATAGTGATGCACACAATAGCCGCAACCTGGCTCGCACGAATTGCGCAAAGACGTTTCACCGACTGCGCGTAAAATTTCATGGCCAACTCCACGCCGAAATGGTCCCAGGGCCGCAGCGGTTTTGGCGTCTACGAACTTCTCCTCTCCTGGTGGCATCATCGCATCTCCTTCCTGATCAGCCTGGCCATCACCCTTTCAGGCCTCGCGCTTTACTTCTTCACCTTCTTTGGCGAGAGCCCCACTCCTATCTTCAATTTTCTGCAACGTCTGGAATATTCCTCTCTGGATACCCGATTTCGTTACCGTTCTCCAGCCAGCACCCCCGTCGATCCGCGTATCGTGATTGTGGACATCGATCAACATTCCCAGGAGGTCCTTGGCAAGTGGCCTTTCTCGCGTATTCATTTCGCGCATCTTCTTGATGTGCTGCATGAAGACCATGCCAAAGTCGCGGCCTTTGACGTCACTTTCAGCAAGCCGGATCAATCTTCTGCGCCGCTGCGCGCACTGTGGGCCGACTTCGAAGCGCGGCAAAAGCGCGGCGAACAAATCGATCCTCGATTAATGTCCGAATTGCAAAAAACTATCGCCGTCTACGACGCCGATAAGCAATTCGCAAAATCCGTCCAGAATTTCGGTACCGTCGTTCTCGGCAATTTCTTTCTTCACACCGAAGCCGACCTGCGCGGACTCGATCCAAAAACTCTCGATGACTATGCTAACCAGATCGCCTTCTATTCTTTTCCCAGCGTTCGACCGCTCAATCCGGCCACCGGCAAGCAGGACCGCATCTCCCTGATTCAAAAATTCCAGCCCGATCGTCTGCTGCCGCAAGGCACCGAAGCCAATCTTTCCGTTTTGACCAGCGCGCTCAGTGAGGAAACTTCCTCCACCGGTTTTTTCAACGTTTATCCGGATGTCGACGGAGTCGTTCGCCGTGCCAATCTCATCATTCCTTACGGCCGTTCGAAAGATCTTGCGGAATGGGATATTTACGCGTCGCTCGACGTGCAGACCGTTCGCTCTTTCTTGAGTCTTCCAAACGATCAAGTGGCCTTGGAGTTTGGTCCGGTAGGCGCCTCGCGCATTGTCTTCGGCGATCAAGCCCAAATCCATACCGACGATCTCGGCCGTGTTTACGTCAATTTCCGCGGACCCAGCTATACCTACCCGCACTATTCCATGGCCGACGTCGTCGAGCACAAGGTTCCCGCTGGCGCTCTTGCCGGAAAAATCATTTTGATCGGCGCAACCGCTACCGGAATTGGTGACTTGCGGACCACTCCTTTCGGCGGCCTCGACTATCCCGGCGTGGAAATTCACGCCAACGTCATTGACAATATTCTGCACGGCAATTTTCTCAGTCGCGGCGCCAAGGAATCGCTCAGCGACCTGCTCCTGATTTTTCTTTTCGGAGTCCCACTCGGCATCTGGATGGCTCTTGTCTCGCCACGCTGGATGGGATGCGGCGTGTTCTTGCTGCTCTTGCTTGCTGCGGTGGACTATTTCGCGTTCTTGAGAGGCTCGTGGCTGAATTTCACCATTCCCGCTCTCACTCTCACCGCGAACGTGATCCTGGTATCACTCTTCCGCGTCTTGGTCGAAGAAAAAGAAAAGCGCCGCGTGCGCACCGCCTTCGGCCAATACCTCAGCCCGGAAGTGGTTCGCCGCTTGCTGCTCAATCCCGAACTCGTCGAACCGCGCAAGACCGAAATCACCGTAATGTTCAGCGACATTCGCGGTTTCACCACTATTTCCGAAAAACTCGACGCTCAAGAACTGGCCATCTTCCTCAATCAATATCTTTCCGACATGACCCATATCGTCTTCGAACGCCGCGGCACCCTCGATAAATACATCGGAGACGCCGTGATGGCTTTCTGGAACGCTCCTTTCGAAGAAGCCGACCACGCCGCGCTGGCCTGCCATTCGGCACTCGAGATGATGGCGCGCATTCACCAGATGCAAAAAAAGTGGGAGGCCGAGGGCAAGCCGTGTCTCGATATCGGGATTGGCCTCAATACCGGCGTTGCCAGCGTTGGAAATATGGGCTCTTCTTTGCGCTACGGCTACACCGCGCTGGGCGATTCCGTGAATCTTGCTTCGCGCCTTGAGGGCTTGAATAAAGACTACGGAACCCACATTCTCGTCAACGAAACCACCTACCTCGCAACAAAAGATTCTGGCTTCGTTTTTCGCGAACTGGATCTCATTCGCGTGAAAGGCAAACTGCAACCCGTCGTCATCTACGAACTGGTCACCGCCGCAGCCGATCTTTCTACCGACACGCAAGTCCGCCTCGATCGTTTTCACCAAGCTCGCGCGCTCTTTCAGCAACGCCGCTGGCTGGACGCCCAAACCGCGTTCCAATCCATTCTTGACCAATGGCCCGACGACGGCCCGGCACGCGCCTACTGGAAGCGTTGTCAGGAATATCTTTTTGACGAACCTCCATCCGGCTGGGACGGCGTTTTCACCATGACCCATAAGTAGCTTCGAATCTTGCGCGCCCATCGCGTCGATAATTAGCGCTAGAGCCGCGTTTCCAGTTCTGATCCATTTTGGCCGGGCAATATTCTTCGTGACCGCGCTAGGATCTCCCGCATCCATATGGACACGTGGCCAACGTGGCAAGCCGTCGGATTCCGTTTTCCTGATCCTGAATTCTTGCGAGATTACGCTTCTGGCGATGTATCGTATTCAGCCGAGGCGGCTTGGCCTTTCGACGTAACCAAACCGCAACTCTCGCGGTCTAATACAAGAGCACCGTTGTCTTTGCTACAGGCCGCAAAGTCCGGGTAACCACGAAATTTCTCGACTGAAGGAACTCGAAAAATAGTATGTGGATTGTTCGTTTAGCGCTACAAAGGCCATACACCTTTATCGTGATGGCACTGGTGATCATGCTTCTGACGCCCGTGGTCTTGCTGCGCACGCCGACTGACATTTTTCCGGAAATCAATATTCCCGTCATCAGCCTGGTCTGGACCTTCACCGGTCTTGAGCCGCAGGAAATGGAGCAGCGCATCACCGGCAACGTCGAGCGCGGCATCGCCACGCTGGTCAACGACGTGGAACATACCGAATCGCAATCCCTCAACGGCATCGCCGTCATCAAAGTTTATTTTCAGCCCAACGCCAACATTCAAACCGCGCTCGCGCAGACCGGCTCCATCTCGCAAACTTTCTTGCGTTTTCTGCCGCCGGGAATCACTCCGCCGCTGGTCATCATTTATTCCGCATCCACTGTTCCGGTCATTCAGCTCGGCTTGACCAGCGACACCCTCAGCGAACAGCAGCTCTTCGACACTGGCAACAATTTTATTCGCACCCAGCTCGCCACCATTCAAGGCGCCGCCACTCCGTTTCCTTACGGTGGAAAGCAGCGCCTGGTTTCTGTGGACACAGACACCACTGCGCTGCAATCCAAGGGTTTATCGGCGGTAGACATCGTCAACGCCGTCAACGCACAAAACCTCATTCTGCCCACCGGCACCGCAAAACTTGGCACTCTCGAATACACCGTAGAAATGAACGGCAGCCCCCGCACCGTGGCGGAGCTCAACGACCTGCCCATAAAAACCGTGAACGGCGCCACCATTTATATGCGGGACGTCGCGCACGTTCGCGACGGCTTCTCTCCACAAACCAACGCCGTCCTGGCTAATGGTCAGCGCGGCGTGCTGATGAGCATCTATAAAACCGGTAACGCCTCCACCCTCGACATCGTGGATCGCGTTAAGGCCATGCTCATCTATAACCAGGGCTCCTATCCCGAAGGTCTTAAGGTCACCCAGTTTTTCGATCAATCCGTCTTTGTGCGTGCTTCGATTCAAGGTGTGCTTCGCGAAGCTCTCATCGCCGCGGTACTCACAGCGTTCATGATTCTTCTGTTCCTCGGCAACTGGAAAAGCACCATCATCATCGCCATCTCCATTCCGCTTTCCATCCTGGTCAGCATTCTGCTGCTCAGCGCGCTTGGCGAAACCATCAACATCATGACCCTCGGCGGGCTCGCTCTCGCCGTCGGCATTCTGGTTGACGATGCCACCGTCGAAATCGAAAACATCAACCGCAACCTCGCTATGGGCAAGGAAACCGTTCAAGCCATTCTCGATGGCGCGCAACAAATCGCCGTCCCTGCTTTCGTCTCCACTCTCTGCATTTGCATCGTGTTCATCCCGATGTTTTTTCTCTCGGGCGTTGCCAAGTATCTTTTTATTCCGCTGGCTGAAGCTGTCATCTTCGCCATGCTCGCCTCGTACATGTGGTCGCGAACTATCGTCCCCACGATGGCCATGTATCTCTTGAGCTCCGAGGACGAATACCACGCCGAAGAACACGTCGGCGAAAAACAGGGCTTCTTCCGCCGCTATCAACAGAAATTCGAGCACGCCTTCGAGACCTCCCGCGAAGGTTACCGCAACGCCTTACAAGCTTCCCTGAATGTTTCCGGCCTCTTTTGCGCCTTGTTTTTTGGTTTTTGCGTGCTCTCCGGATGCTTGGTGTTTGTTCTCGGCCGCGACTTTTTCCCCAAAGTGGACGCCGGCCAGATCCGTTTGCACATGCGCGCCCGCACCGGCCTGCGCATCGAGGAAACCGCTCGCCTCGCGGATCAGATCAACCAGACCATTCGACAGATCATTCCGCAAAACGAACTGGTAACCGTCCTGGACAACATCGGCCTGCCTTACAGCGGAATTAACCTCAGCTACAGCAACGCCGGAACCATCGGCACTTCCGACGCCGAAATCCTGGTGCAACTCAAGCAGGAACGCGGCAAAGGTACCGCCGAGTACGTCAACCAACTGCGCGACGTCCTTCCGCAAAAATATCCCGGCGTGCAGTTTTTCTTTCAGCCCGCGGACATCGTCACGCAAATTTTGAATTTTGGCACTCCTGCCCCGATCGACGTCGCCGTTACCGGCGCAAACCAACAGGGCAATTACGTGGTGGCGCAAAAACTGGCATCTGAGATGCGCCACATTCCCGGCGCGGTCGATGTCCACGTACAGCAAGCCTTCGATGCTCCGACTCTCTTCATGGACATCGACCGCACCCGTGTTCAGTCCGTCGGTATGCAAGCCCGCGACGTCGCGCAAAACGTCCTGGTCTCTCTTAGCTCCAGCTTTCAAACCGCGCCGACCTTCTGGCTCGATCCCAAAAATGGTATCAACTACAACATCGCCGTGCAGACCCCGCAGTACCGCATCGACTCCTATCAGGCCCTGCAAAACACTCCCATCAACGGCAGCATTCCTGGCGCAGCTCCGCAAATTCTGCAAAATCTTGTCACCACCTCCGCCGCCGCTCGGCCCGCTTCCATCTCCCACTACAACGCTCAGCCCATGATCAACGTTTACGCTTCGGTTTACGGCCGCGACCTCGGCTCGGTTTCCGAAGAAGTTTTCAAGCAGGTTAAGGCCGTCGAAAAAGAATTGCCCCGCGGCAGCCACATCGTCGTTCGCGGCCAGGTACAGACCATGCGCAACTCCTTTATCGGCCTCGGCGTCGGCCTCATTGGAGCCATCCTTCTTGCCTACCTGCTCATCGTCGTCAATTTTCAATCCTGGATTGATCCGTTCATCATCATCACCGCGCTCCCCGGCGCTCTCGCCGGAATCTGCTGGATTCTCTTGATCACTCACACCACGTTGAACGTGCCTTCTCTTACCGGCGCCATCATGTGCATGGGCGTCGCCACTGCCAACAGCATCTTGATGATCTCTTTTGCACGCGAACAATTGGCCGAAGGCAAGAACGCCTTCGACGCCGCTCTTGAAGCCGGTTTCGTCCGCATCCGTCCGGTCATCATGACCGCTCTCGCCATGATCATCGGCATGGTTCCCATGGCCATCGGCCTCGGCGAAGGCGGCGAGCAGAACGCTCCCCTCGGACGAGCCGTCATCGGCGGCTTGATTTTCGCGACCTTCGCAACTTTGTTTTTTGTGCCGTGCGTTTTCAAAATCATTCACACACGGCTGGAGCGCCGCAGGCATCACGCTACCGCCTGACGCCCGTTTTGCGGCAGAATCTTATCAGCACGGAAAGGTGCAGCATCTATGGCAACCGAACTCGACACTCCGCCCCAACCGCACAAGAGCCGGCTCTTCGGCCTGCTCTTCATCGCGGTCATTATCCTCGTCGTCCTCGGCGCGTTCACACTTTTCCAGCGGCGTTCGCAATATCAAGCCTTGGCGAAAGATACCGAAACTCTCGCCGTCCCCACCGTCGCAGTAATCCATCCAACCACTGAGCCTTCCGAAGAAGGCCTGGTACTGCCCGGCTCCATGCAGGCGTACGTCGAATCGCCCATCTACGCTCGCACCAACGGCTATCTCAAAAAGTGGTACCGCGACATCGGCTCCCGCGTCCGAAAAGGTGAACTGCTCGCCGACATCGATACTCCCGAAGTCGATCAGCAGCTTCTTCAGGCCAGGGCCGATCTCGAAACCTCGCAAGCCAACGCCAATCTCTCGCACATCACTGCTACCCGCTACGAAGATCTAATCAAGACCGACAGCGTCTCCAAACAGGAAGTGGACAACGCTGCCGGCGATTTGGCCGCCAAACAAGCCGGTGTCGCTTCCTCTCAAGCCAACGTCCATCGCCTCTCCGAACTGGAATCCTTCAAGCATATTTACGCTCCCTTCAGCGGCGTCATCACCCGCCGCAACGTGGATATCGGAACATTGATCAACGCCGGCAACGGCGGCGCCACCCAGCAACTCTTTTCGCTAGCGCAAACCGATCCCATTCGCGTTTACGTGAATGTTCCGGAGAGCGCCGCGCCCTCCATCCATGCCGGCCTCCCCGCTCACCTCGATCTCACACAATTCCCCGGTCGCAAATTCCTCGGCAAAGTCGTGCGCACCGCCGAAGCGATCGACCCGGTTTCCCGCACTCTCCTCACCGAAGTTGACGTCCCCAACAAAACTGGCGAACTGCTTCCCGGCGGTTATGCTCAGGTCCATCTTGACGTCCAGATTACCGGCGATCGTTTGCAGGTTCCTGTCAACGCACTGCTTTTCCGTTCCGAGGGCCTTCGCGCTGTCGTAGTCGACGCCGACCACAAGCTTCATCTTCAGCCGCTTACCATTGGCCGCGACTATGGCGTTTCTCTGGAAGTTCTTCAGGGACTGCGCGGCGCCGATTGGATCGTTCTCAATCCTGCCGACTCTCTCGAGGAAGGTCAGCACGTCAACGTAAAAGAACCTGCTCCACAGGCAACAGGAGCTGCACCAACAGCCAGCGCGGCACCGAATGGCTCCAACTCCAAGTCCATGCCCGGTGCTTCTTCAGGAAAAGGTAAGTGAAACTCGCTTTTACAATCTCAAGTGCGGCGATTCTCGCGGCACTCTGCGCAGTTGGCTGCGCCGTCGGCCCCAACTATCATCGCGCCGACGCTCCCGCCGCCACTCATTGGGACGTTGCAGAACCCTGGCGCGAAAGCGCTCCCAAGGATGCACTCGGCAAAGGCGATTGGTGGGAAGTTTTTCGCGATGACGACTTGAACGGCTTCGAACAAGACGCTTTACAGTCCAACCAAACCATCAAAATTTCCGTAGCTCGCCTCGAACAGGCTCGCGCCCTCGCCGCCGTGCAAATCTCCACCCAATTCCCTCAGTTTTCGACCGGTCTTTCTCCAGAGCGCCAACGCCTTTCCGGCAATCGCCCTCGCAACAGCAGTTTTACTGTCCTTGGCCCAGTCACGCAAAACAGTTACACGCTTCCTTTCACCGTCAACTATGAGCTCGACATCTTCGGCAGGCGCCGTCGCAGCATAGAAGCAGCTCAGGCCAGCTATCAATCGAATGCCGCGGATCTTGAAAATGTTCGTCTGCTCATCACCTCTGAACTTGCCGGTGATTTTTTCTCGCTGCGCCAGCTCGACACGCAAATTTCTCTGCTCTCGCGCACGGTCGACGCTTTGTCAAAAGGTCTCGACCTCGTAAATTCCCGCTATCACGGCGGCGTAGCTTCCGGCCTCGATGTCGCGCAGGAAGAAACTCTTCTCGACACCACGCGCACCCAGCTCACTTTGTTGAACCAGCAGCGCAAACAATTTGAAGACGCCATCGCTGTCCTGGTCGGTAAATCCGCGCCGGATTTTCACATCGTGCCGCGCGAACTTACGGAGCAGCCTCCCACTCTCAACGCCGGTCTGCCTTCCGACTTACTCGAACGCCGCCCGGACATCGCCGAAGCCGAACGTGAAATGGCCGTCGCCAACGCGCAAATCGGCATCGCTAAAGCCGCGTACTATCCTTCCTTCAATCTTTTTGCCAACGGCGGTTGGCAAGCAGCCGATATCGCCAAGCTTGCCAGTATACAAAGCACCTTTTGGGCGATCGGCGCCAACGTCGCCGAAAGCATCTTCACCGGAGGCGCGCGCCGCGCTCAAGTGCAATATGCGCAGGCAGGCTACGATGCCACCGTCGCCAATTATCGCGGAACCGTCCTGCAAGCCTTCCGCGAAGTCCAGGACAGCCTCACCGGCCTCACCATCCTCGATCAAGCTTTCCAATCCCAGCAGCAAGCCGTGGACGCTTCCCGCCGCAATCTAGATATCGCCACCAACCGCTACAAAGGTGGCCTGGTCAGCTATCTCGATGTAGTCACCGCGCAGCAAACTCTCTTAACCAACGAACAAGAACTCGCCATCCTGCAAGGCCAAAAACTAGTCACCAGCGTCCTCCTGGTCAAAGCTCTCGGCGGCGGCTGGGACGCCTCCAGCCTCGCCGCCATCCAAGTCAAATCCCACCCCAAAGACATCCTCGCCCCATAGGTTCTGATTCCTATGACGTCGAGAACCATCTAATTCGACCGCAGGTCGGCCGCCGGTCACCAAGTCGGTCGGCAGCACCATCAACAAAATCTACTGGTTCGATCAAGAAGATGAAGTTCTTGACGAAACCGACGGTTCCGGTAGCACTTCGAACTCGTCGTTTAACGGATATATTTTCCTTGGAGGCGAGCGCATTGCCCGCCGCGACTCGTTGAACGATGTATTTTACTACTTCGCAGATCACCTCGGTACTTCTCGATCTGTCGCTGAGGTCGCATCAAGTCAATCGACGGCCAACGTGTGTTACGTCGCAGACTTTTTTCCTCTTGGCCAGGAGCGCACTCCGATCCTTAACTCTTGCGCTCAGAACTACAAATTCTCCGGCAAAGAACGCGACACGGAATCGGGTCTTGATAACTTTGAGGCCAGATACGACTCGTCCACCATGGGTCGATTCATGTCTGTAGACCCGCTGAGTCTAAGCGACCGAGCAGCCTCAGTTCTTGGCGACCCTCAAAGCGGTAACGCCTCTTCGTACGTACGCAATAATCCACTAAATCTCACGGACCCCAACGGGATGCTTTGGTGCACGGCTAATTACAATACTTGTACTTCCGACGTGGGATATACGTTTTTGAAACAACACGGCGAAATTGGCCCCGCCCTATGGATGCTATTTACTCATCATATTGAAGGCCAATTACTTAAAGACCTTGCTGTTACCCCCGCCCAATTCATGAACCTCGTTCAGAGGCTGGCCCAACATCAGGGCGGCGCTCAACAGGCTGTCGATTCATTCAACGCGACGCTGGGCTTCGAAAAGACAAACTGCGCTGGAGGGGGAGATTGCATTAGCGCCCTGGGAATGGCTGCGACCGCTAGCATCGCGGCTGTGTATTAGGGCGGAGAAAGCGAAGAGGTATTCGTTGATAAGCAAATTGCCACGGCTGAAGCGAAAATCAAAAAATTGGCGAGCGACCTCGCAGCCGATACACTTGCGGCGGCGAAGCGCGAAGCAAACGGCGGAACGAAGATCGCCAAGGCGGGCGGGGGCTATTTCAATCACGTCGGAGATGTCGAGCAAACAATCGCTGGTCTCAGCAGGCAAGTCAAACATCTAGAACGGGTGCTCCAGAGAAGCGGCACGAGCGAGTCACGAGTCGCCAAATTAACGGCCTCCTTGAGAGGGCGAGGGGCCTGCTTGGAACTGCTGGGCAAGCAATCACAAGGGAGGGGGGTTTAGGAGCCGATATGGAACCACTCACCAACCAGGAACATGCTTTGCAAAAGTGGCGAAAAGGCCAAGCATCGCTTGAGGACGTTAGGGCACTGTCTCACGGCATTGGAAAACAACCATTCGAGCCGGGCATACCTGCCCTGGTCCAACTTCTGGATCATGAGGATGAGGTCGTGCGCTATAGCGCCGGCAAAGCGCTTGGCTTCGATTTAAAGTACAAGCCAGCAACGGATAAGTTGGTCGTCATGCTAGAGCAGGACGCTGACGAAGACGCGAAGGATGTTGCCGCAGGCGCTCTCAAAGTGATTTGGCAGAATACAAAGGAACCGCTGATCCTCAAGGCGCTCGCCAAGTCTGCGCTAACAGATCCTGATGAGGATCTCCGCAATCATGCCTACAAGACACTGCTATTCGTCAATGGCGTTCCAAGAGAGGAACATCTGCAGCTGCTAACAGACGAGAACGTACAGGTCGACCCTACACGCGTGAAGGCTATCGTGGATGAGATTTCCGGGAAAGACTGATATTTTCTGCAAGTTGTGTTCGCTCTTCGTTCCTCCGTTCGAACCGTACCTTCCTAGTTAATTATTCTTATTGATATTTATGCCAATCCATGAGATGATCGATTTTCGCTGTACGGGGGCTCGCGCCCCCTCACTGCCCCTGTCCCAGATTCTCCACGAAAAACTGCGTCACTCGGTTCATCAGGAAAATCCGTGCAGGAGCATCCGAAACTCCGTGCCCGCGCCCAGGAAACGGCAGCACTTCCACATCCTTCCCTTTTTCGATCAGCTTATCCACCAGCGCCAGCGTGTTTGCGAAGTGCACATTGTCGTCTTCCGTTCCGTGCGCAATCAGCAGCTTGCCGCGTAGCTTCCCAGCATTCTCAATCGGTGAAGACTCCTGATAACTCTCTTCGTTTTGCGGCAGCAGTCCCAGATACCGCTCGGTATAAATCGTGTCGTAGTAATGCCAATCCGTAACCGGCCCGCCCGCAAACCCGACCTTGAAGTCTTCGGCATCTTCGAACATCGCGTGCAACGTCATGTGCCCGCCGTAACTCCAGCCCCAAATCCCGATGCGCTTCGCATCCACCCACGGCTGGCGTTTCAGCCACGCCACGCCGTCGCGTTGATCCGACATTTCCTGGGCGCCAAATCGAAAATGAATCGGCTCCTCGAACAAATGTCCGCGTCCCGCCGAGCCGCGATTATCCAGCGCAAAAATCACAAATCCTTTTTGCGCCATCATTTGATGCCACAAAAATGTCGGCCCGCCCCATTGATTCATCACCACCTGCGCGTGTGGCCCGCCATAGGTATAAATCAGCACCGGATATTTTTTCGCCGCATCAAAATTCGCCGGCTTGATGATCCACGCATTCAAATCCATTCCGTCGTGCGTTTTCACCGCCAAAAATTCGGGCGGCGATAGTTTGTACTCCGCAAGCTCCGCAACTTTGTTTTCATTCAGCGCAATCGGCGCGCTCTCATCGAACTTGCTCACCCATTGCTGCGGCGGAGTTATCGCATTGGAATACGAATCCACAAACGCGCTCGCATCTGGAGAAAGCTGAACTGTATGCACTCCCTCTTGTTTCGTGACTCGCTCAAGTCCAGTTCCATCCAGTCCCACGCGATACAAATGTCTTTCCATCGGCGATTTTTCCGTCGCGTTGAAGTACACAATTCCCTTCGCCTCATCCACACCTTGAACCGCCGTCAGTTCCCAATTGCCCTTTGTCAATTGCACTTCTTCTTTTCCGTCCAACCCGTACAGGTACAAATGCCGGTAACCGCTGCGCTCGCTCGACCACAAAAATCGCTTGCCATCTCTCAGGAAATACAAATCATCCGAAACATTAATCCAGTAAAGATCCTTCTCCGTCAGCACCACACTGGATTTTCCCGTCTCCGCACCGGCAATCAGGAAATCCAGCTGCGTCTGAGGACGATTCAGCCTCTCAATCGCAACGCGTTTGGAATCTCGCAACCACGCCACACGCGGAATGTACTGATCGTTCTTGGATCCCGTATCTAACAACATCGTTTTGCCGCCATTCACGCTCGCCGCATACACATGCACTACCGGATTGCTCGTTCCTGCCGGCGGATACCGCTCCTCGTTGGCCTCTCCTTCGTACGACGCAAAATCCACCAGCGGATATTTCTTAACTTTGCTTTCGTCCATTTCCAGAAAAGCAATCTTCGACGAATCCGGCGACCACCAATACGCCGTCTTCAAATCCAGCTCTTCCGGATACACCCAATCCAATTCTCCTTTGCGTACTTCTTCCGTGCCGCCATGCGTAACCGCACGTTCTTTTCCATCCGCCACGTTCACCACAAACAGGTTGTGCTCCCGGACAAAACTGACCAGGTTTCCGTCTGGCGAAATCTTCACGTCCGTGATCGCTTCTTTTCCTTGCAGCAGCGTTCGCGCCGCTTGCGTCTTCAAGTCAAACCAGCTCAGCGAATTCGGCCCAACAAACAAAAGCTGCTCTCCATTCGGAGCCCACACATACTGCGATGCCGGATGTCGTCCCAGCCCGGTTGCCTGCGTCTGCGGAGTTTTTCCCGCCGGCAGCACCGTCTCTAACTTCTCCGCGCTGACCAGCAGACGCCTCTGCCCACTGGCCACGTCGAGCGCCCACAGTTCTGTTTTCGCGTCTTTTCCGGTCCCTTTGACTTCGAAGAAAGTGACCGTCTTCCCGTCGGGTGCCCACTGCACGCCGCGGTACAGTTTGCCGCTCAGCCCCGGCTGCCCATATATTTTTTTTACGGTCAGCACGCCGCTCTGTTCCTGCCCACGCAGCGGGCTAACGCTAAACAGCGCCACAAACGCAATCACTGCAACCCCCCACAACATTTGTAGCGACAACCGCCTTACAAAATTCTGTGAAAAACGACGCATTGTTTTTCCGATCTGAACGAAGTGGATTTTAATGCCGAAACGATTCGTGCGGTTTTCTCGAATCTAAATGAAATTAATTTACGACGGGCCCAGCTCAACCTGGCGGCCAATGAAACGTTCTTCCACCAAGCAGATGCAGGTGCAAATGGAACACCGTCTGCCCGGCGCCGCTTCCCGTGTTCATCACTGTGCGGTAGCCATTACCCAATTTTCTTTCCCGCGCCAATTTCGCCGCGACCAGCGCAATCTTTCCCAACACCGCCTCTTCTTCTGGAGTGGCCTCTTCCAGCGAAGCAAAATGTTTCTTCGGACAAATCAGAATATGGGTCGGCGCCTGCGGATTAATATCTTCAAATGCAAATACGTCGGCATCGTCGTGAACCAGCTTCGCCGGAATCTGTTTCTGCGCAATCTTGCAGAACAAACAATCGCCTTTCATTCTTCAACTCCGGATGCCGCGTCATCCAGCCGGATGACCATAGTGCGAAAACCTTCCTTGGCGCGCAAATCGTCGGCAAACTTCTGCGCGGCCTGCTCGCCGGAAACTTTTCCGGCGCGTACCCGGTAAAACGTGCCGTCTTCAATCGCCACTTGCTGAATCGTCGAAGGAGGATACAACTCATCCAAACGCGCACGCAGCCGCTCGGCATTTCCCTTTTCCTTGAAAGCTCCCACCTGCACGGTAAAAAATCCCCCAAATGGATCGCTCCCGGAAATTACTTCCAGGCGCACCGGCACCACGCCTGGGCCGATCGACTCGATGGCTTTCGCGGCAGCCATCGACAAATCAATAATCCGGTTTTCGATAAAAGGCCCGCGATCGGTAATGCGCACCACCGCGGTTTTCCCGTTGGTCAGATTCGTAACTTTGACGACCGTTCCGAACGCCATGGTGCGGTGCGCCGCGGTCATTTTGTTCATGTCGTAGATTTCGCCGTTCGAAGCGCGCCGCCCATGAAATGGTGCTCCATACCAGGAAGCATTTCCCTCTTCGATATACGCGCCGCCTTCGGGGGTGGTTGTGGAATGTATTGCGCGATCTGCGGTTGCCGGTGGCGTTGTCACAGGAGCCATCGGAGGAGGAGCGCTGGCCACAACGGGCTTGCGTCCCGCGCAGCCGGTCACGAAAATCACCAACGCAAAAAACGCAAACAAAACTTCGCGTGGCAACATCGCGGCTTTTCGCAAGCCACTTACCATCGGCCCAGGCTCATGCCGCCGGTTTTTTCTCGTCCGGAGAAGTTCGTCCGGTACGCCGTGCCTCCAGCCATCCCGCCGCCTCGGTCAGTTTCTCCGAAACTTCCCGAAGAAATGTCGCGGTGCGCTTTTCCGTTTCCGGCGCAAGATCGTTCTCGACGAACTTCCGCAGCCGAGTCAATTCCGCATCCAGTTTCTGGCCTATCTCTTCGAACTTGTCCATGACGTTTTTCCTCAATTCTCAGCTCAGGGTTTGTAAGTACAACTTGTTTTTCTAAGGGTTTGTAAAACAAACCCTTAAACCCTGAAACCCGCCTGCGACTTCTTCAACTCAGGGCCTGTAAGTACAGGCCCTGAAACCGGGCTACGGAGCGCGCGAACCAATTCCGGTATTATAGGAACGCCCTCAGCGGCTCGCAAGGAGGCAGATTGCCCGTTTCCTATCAATGGCAGCAGCGGTTCGATCGTTGGAGAAATGCCACACGCGGATTTTTCGGCGGTGGCGGTGGCAGCGGTGACAATCAGCCGCGCCCCAAACTTTGCCCCGCTTGCAATTCCCTCGTGGGCATCAACGCCACGCGCTGCCACGAATGCGGCGCAAACCTGCGCTTCTCGCTCGCAGCGCTCAGCAAAGGTCTCACCGGCTTTTTCGGCGGACAAGCGCCCGCCACCACTGCCATTCTAATTGCGAACGTCATTATGTTCGCGGCTACCTTGCTGATCGGTTTTGCAAAAGGACAGGGCCAGGGTTTTGGCATTTTGTTCAGCGTGAACGGCGAAGCTCTCTATCGGCTCGGGATGGCGATTCCGTTTCGCTACGACGATTTCA
>WNEZ01001113.1_pt1 | contig 37019 bp, 27 predicted proteins | sample 5400521 | NCBI WGS metagenome assembly WNEZ01 (sample SAMN13153339, study PRJNA577476) | soil metagenome | isolation source: 120 cm saprolite under Douglas fir tree site 2 hole 1 replicate 1 | place: USA:California | collected 2015-04-18 | reverse complement strand
ACGTCTATGAAGCTGCAAGGCCGCCACTCCTGTTGAACCAACTCCCATGAAAGGGTCAAATACCAGACAACCAGGATTCGTGGCTAGTTTTATCAAACGACTTAATACCTTAACCGGCTTTTGTGTTGGGTGAACTGGATTTTTTAGCCTTTCTTTCCCCATACAAATAGGGCTTTCAATAAAGTTATGCATCTCCTTTTGTTTCGTAAAGTTCCAGGTATGTCCTTTATTCCAGGCGCAAATAATGAGTTCGCAACTGTTGAGGAACCCTGCTCTTCTAAGTTTGGGCGGTGGATTCGTTTTATGCCATACAATGAACTGGAATGTATCGAAGACGGGGTCATAGGCCTGGTGCCATTGGCCTAATAAGTTATAACTGGTAAATGCAAAGATAGTCCCTGTCGGCTTCAGAATTCTAACAAAATCTTCGAGCCACTCCGCAGGATTAAAGATGGCACTATCCCACTCGGCAACATCGTTGTTAAATTCCTTCCTCCACGACATTTTGATGTTGCCAGTAGAGTACCGTCCTAAGTTGTAAGGAGGGTCAGTTAAGATCAAGTCAACAGACTGATCTGCTATCTTCTTAATATGCTCGGAGCTATCTCCTAAAATTAGCTTGTACTCACTCATGAGGGTATTGTATGCTGTGAGCTAGCCAGTAACCAATTTTGGGTATTTTGTCTTACCAGGCCTCCCCTTATGGTATTCTGCGGCTCTCCATGCTATACTCCCTTGAGAGGTACTGACATGTCAGTGACCCGTCCCGTTAACGGGACGGGCTTGCGTGGAGGGCGAGCGCATCGTAAGCATTGACTAGAGGGCTTGTTCCGCCAGGCATCTGGCCGCACAAGCAGCAGCGAGACGGGCTAAGAAATAGAAAGTACGGACGAATGCCACCCTAGTTTGTCCCACTACCTGCCGCGCCCAAGCAGACGGTCTCGGACCTATGCCTGTCTTGCAGTCTCGAAGGGTCATGTTACCCGTGACATGACACGGTGGCCTGAAATCAGGCAACAGTTTTCGCCATTTCTGCTAAAAATGGCACCCCGCAAGGGGAAGAGTTTGCTGGCTCTCGCAGCCTTTCTTTCCTCCCACCGCCGCCAAGCGCAGGTGGGTATCCAGAAAGGGTTTTTGATGAGTCAAAAACGTATCACCATACGGACGCTACGGCAGACGGACGCCGACGACATTCATGAAATCATGCATATGCCCAACGTGCTGTGGGGTACAACAGTACTCCCCTCCAAAACCGTCGATGCATGGCGTAAAACCGTCGAGAGCTGGGTGATTGACGAGAACTGGCATGTGTTTGTCGCCGAGACCAATGGGAAGGTGGTTGGCATCATCAGCCTCACGGTGGGCAAAGGTCGCGAGCGCCACATAGGTGATATCGCGATGGCGGTCCATGACGCCTATCAGGGTCAAGGCATCGGCAAAATGTTGATGCTCACCGTCATCGATCTTGCCGATAACTGGCTCAACCTCGTGCGGCTCGAACTGGATGTGTACGCCGACAACGAGCGGGCTATCCGCCTCTACCAGCATTGCGACTTTGAGATTGAAGGGAGGAAACGCTGTGACACGCTGCGTGGTGGCAACTACATCGATAGCTACATCATGGGGCGTCTGCATCCTCAGCATCCTCAGCACCCTCAACATCCACAACACATGCAAACCCATGCCGGCTATGCCGATGCGTTGACACAGGTTTTCCAGGCCCATCCCGACTCGAAGCCCGAGTCCGCGGAACCTACTGAGCCACAACAGTGAGGTGATGTCCTTTGGCTGACAATACCGATATCGATTACCAGCATTTCTTCCAGGAATTGCTCGAAGCAGCTTCATGGCCGGTGCTCATTGTCGACCGTGAGTTGTCTATCCGTTACTACAACCAGCATGCCGCCCAACTGCTTGCAGTAACAGCATCGTTGCAGGCAGTCAGGCTGGATCAGGTTGTACGTGACCCGGCGATTGTTCAACTTGTGCAGGAGAGTATACAGACAGATAGCCCACGCAGCGGTAAATACGACAGAGACAGTAAGGGTCCAGCCTGGAGAGTCTGTGTCACCCCGCTCGAACACAGAACGCACACCACGAAGAACGGGAAGGGGCGGAGTGTCACTGCAAGTCAAACCTATCACTATTTCCTGGTTGCCATTGAGGATTTGACCGAACTGCGTCGCCTGGAACGGGTGCGACGGGACTTTATCGCCAACATCTCCCACGAGCTACGTACCCCGCTGGCCACCGTCCGACTGCTCGCAGAGACGCTGGAAGAGGCGATTGATACCGACCCTGAAAAAGCACAAACCTTTATCGAGAAGATCGAGATCGAGGTCCAGTATCTCACCAGCCTCGTCTCAGAGCTACTTGAACTCTCACGCATCGAGTCGGGCCAGTTGTCTATGACCATCGAGCCGGTGCAAGCGGAACAACTGGTCCGTGAAGCGATGGCGCGTATGCTGCCCCAGGCACAACGCCATCGCGTGATACTGCACACAGACATCCAGCAGGGAGGAACGCTGGTTGCTGCTGACAGCAAGCAGATTTCTCGGGCGCTCGTCAATCTAGTTCACAACGCCATCAAATTCACGCCTTCTGGCGGCGTCATCGTGATAGGCACGGCGTTGCAGGCAGGAGGAGATGCACAGCGTTTCTTTGTGCGCGATACCGGTATTGGGATCCAGCCCGAAGAGTTGCCCCGTATCTTTGAGCGATTCTACAAAGCTGATCGTGCACGCTCTAAAGCTGATTTCATCGGTCCGGGCGGCGGAGGCACCGGTCTGGGGCTGGCGATTGCCCGGCACGTGGTAGAAGCGCACGGAGGCCGCATTACAGCAGAGAGCACAGTCGGGCAGGGTAGTACCTTTACTTTTACCTTACCTCTGGCTGCTCATAAATTTTAAGCATTTTTTTATACCAAATGTGTTGCACTTAGCAGAGGTCTATGGTACCATTGTGTCTGAACTTATATTTTTCAGTGATTCTCCATCCTTCGCTTAGGGAGCAAGTGGGAGTACCCTAACAGGTGGAGTTTCTTTCCTGGTTATTTGTCAGCACAAATAACGAACACAGCTTACGCCATTTGCTAGCGTAGGGTCCTGGTATATGGTCGCATAGGCATACATGCGACAGTGGGGGGGGTCGTAGTGTGGAAGAAAGAAAGAGGACAACAGCATGAGTAAACTGGTGATGGTCATAGACGATTCACTTCCCGTTCGTAAGATCATTGAAACCAGCCTGAGACGCGAAGGGTTGGCATGTGTGAGTTATCCTGATGGGATTGAGGCCTTGCGGGCATTGGCAGAGGGGCGACAACCGGTACCCGACCTGGTGATACTTGACGTCGGACTACCCAAAATGGATGGGTACGAGATCGCCCGTCGCCTTAAGACGAAACCACAATTTGCTCATTCCACCATTATTATGCTCTCTGGCCGAGACGGGGTCATTGATCGACTCAAAGGCCGTCTTTCAGGAGCCAAAGACTACATCACGAAACCGTTTAAGACGCAAGAAGTTATCTCGGTGATACAATCCCATTTGGGTGTTCCAACATACAGATGAGTCGCAAATGGCCTATCTTATTGCCAGCAGAAGCTCTTGAGCAGTTAAGCGACGAAGAGTTCTGGAGCTATGCGAACGAATTGGTATTGCTCCACCCCGCGGACGCGAAGGAATTGAAACGCGCTCCGCAAGCTTCGCTGAGGGTCCCTACGGACGCTGGCACGGAGGCGGAGACACTTCTTGAAGAATATCTGAGGTGTCAGCTTTGTAGTGGCAATTACCTGATACCACTGACGGCTTTGCAAGAGGTTTTGCTTCCACCTCAAGATGTCCGCGAGGCATATCCCTACGCATTGTTACCCACTATTCCTGCCTGGATGGTCGGCGTTTTTGCCTGGCGTGGTGAAACAATAGCGGTGATTGATCTTGATGCGTATCTTTTTGGCGATCGCAAGGAATCGCCACTACGCCCACTGAACGACCAGGTGGCATATGAGAACGAAGTTGCCACCCACGTTGTGATAAACCTCACCCCTGCACTGCTCATTGCGAGCTGCTCTGGTCCACCAATTGGTCTGCTAGTGCCCACCGTCGGATCGACGACGATACCATCGGAAGCACCAGTGTTAGATCTACGTGCAATTCTGGAGGACGTCGTACAGCAAATCAAGGATGCCTGCCCATCATGAACGAAACACCCTCTTCCTCCGACCACGATGAACTTTCAGACGATGATCTGGCCGTGTTACGCGCCTTTGACATGGCAGAGGAACTGGCGTCGAAGAACCCTGCTTCAACGCAGGAAGTTGCTTCTGTTGACCGCACAACCCGTCCACTCGCACACTCCACAGACTCTTTGCCACTGACCTCCGATATCTCAGTTGCCTCAGATGATATGCTTGTGCTCTTTGTTACTGAAGCCGATGGGGAAATCGTTGCTATGCGACAGGCACTGCGTGAATTGGAGCAGAATACCCCTGTTGATCTTGCTGATCTTGCAAACTCCGCAAGCCTGGTGACTTTGCAGCGCAGCGCACATAAGCTGAAAGGGACAGCAGGGTCGATAGGATACGAGCATATCTCCACTATCGCCCGCTATATAGAGATACTCGTTGGACAGCTGAAGAGTGGTATCATCAGTCATTCGACCGGGTTGATTGCGCTCAGTCGTGCAGTACAGGCACTGGAGGCGACACTCTACAGTGTTGCCAGTGAAGGGAGAGAGGATAGCACCCCACATACAGAACTTGAGGCGATCTATAAGGAATCACCCACGATAAATCGGGAGGACGCGATAAATCGGGAGGACGCGATAAATCGGGAGGACGCGATAAATCGGGTCCCTACAGAAGAGGAGCGAAGCGACATCGTAGGGGCCGATTTATCGCGCCCATCGCCGATTTATCGGCCTCTAGGGTTGGACGGGGCAGGTTCTTCTCGGCAATCGCTACACGTAGATGCGGATCACCTGGAACAACTCATGCTGCGTATCGAGCAGTTGGCGGAGCAGCGAATATCTTTAGAGCAGGCCCAGCAGCAAGTCGAGAGTGCTCTGCAGGAATTATACACCGCCCAACAGCGCTTGCAGCAGTTAGAGAAACGCCTCTCTACACTCCCTTCAGCCCTTGTAGCACCCCGATTTATCGTGGGTGATTCCTCAAATAGCGCTGGAGATGATGAGCCTCCTATGTCATCTCTGATAGCACGTATTCTGAGTGAGTCTATGCGGCGTGTTGGTCATGCCTACCGGCGCAAGAACAAGCCACGTCCTCAAACGCTGAGATTGCAGGAAGCGCGAGGTACTCAGCCGCTCTGGGATGAACTAGAAATTGATGCCGATACGCAGGATGGGCTACTGGTCGATTCGCTCAGTGAGGCCATCGCTGATCTTGCCATAGCGTCGACGCGGCTACGTACGGCACTTGAGCAACTCGGTCAATCACTGCAGAAGCACATGGCTCTGGTGCGTAGTGATGCGCTGCGTCTCCCCCATACCCATGGCACAGTTCGCGGACTGCTGATCCGCGTTGGTAGTCAGCGTGTCGTCGTACCGTTCGCGCATGTGCAGCATATCGACTATAAGAAGGATGTACAATATGACTCGCTCCATGTGCTTAGTGCGTTGCTTGGCTTTCCTACGAAACAGGTTGCCACAGAGACGGCGCGACCTGTGTTGATCCTGCAACAGAATGGTGTGGCAGTGCAGGTAGACGAGGTTTTAGGAGAGGTTGAGGTGGTGATGAAGCCACTTGCCCCTCACTTGCAGCGTCCAGGGATTGCAGGAGCGGCTAGCGGTGACATCGGGGAGGGCAAAGTGCTGCTCGTACTTAATTTGCCCGAACTGGTTATGCACACGGAGCCGGCGCAGCATGTTTTAACGAGTGAGACGGCACAGAGCAACGGGAAGGCATCTCAACAACGTCGGACCATCTTGATCGCCGATGACTCTGTGTACATTCGCCAGTCTGTTTTGCAGGTACTCAATCATGCAGGCTACGAAGTAATGGAAGCGCGTGATGGCGTCGAGGCGTTGGAGCAATTGCTGACGCATCGTATAGACGCGCTCTTGCTGGATATAGAGATGCCCAGGCTGAACGGCTACGATCTGCTCAACATTATTCGCATCAACCCATTGTTTGCCAGGCTCAAAGTGGTGATGTTGACTTCGCGTTCTTCAGAAAAGCACCAGCATCATGCCTACGCATTGGGTGTCCACGGGTATCTGACCAAACCGTGCCCGCAGGATACTCTGCTAACGACTATTGAGTCACTGCTTAACTGATCATGGCCTGGTACCCGCAAGGGGCACTGTATGGGTTACCCACATCGTGACCCATGTTAGGTACCAACATCGTACCCTCTCGATGAGCGCCGCTGCTGCACCTACAAGGGATACGATGTACGTACACAGCAAGGGTCACGAGGCTGGTACCCGCAAGGGGCACCAGTACATTTGGCAGTGTACTGGTGCCCCTTGCGGGTACCAGGTCCCTCCTTAACTGATCATTGCTGCATCGTGTTGCAGGGTAGTATCATCGACGGGGCCGACTACAATGGAACGGATGATGCCCTGGCTCATCAAACGCTGTCTTTGATTAGCCTGGGTGCGAAGCAGCCCAGGATCATCAAACTTAGGATACCTTACATTGCGGCTTGGCTATAGTACGCAGGCGCGTCATTGATTGCACCCGTCTCTATCATGATCTCGCGTAATTGATTGGCATCGACGGTCTCATACATGCGTAATGCATGGGCGATGCGGTCGAGCGTCACGAGATGATCTCTAAGCAAGCTGAGAGCACGATCATAGGCCCACTTCACGATACGGTTGACTTCTTCATCGATGATACTGGCGGTCTTCTCGCTGTAATCGCGGGAGCTGGTTGCCAGAGCGGTACCCGCGAACGGGTCTTCGCGTTCACTAAAGGAGATTGCGCCGAGCCGGTCGCTCATGCCCCAGCGGGCGACCATCTGGCGAGCGATAGCGGTGACACGCTGTAGATCGTTTTCTGCGCCCGTCGTGATGTGCCCAATGGCCACCTCCTCGGCGGCACGGCCACCAAGTGCCGTTACCAGTTGCGACTCGAGGTACTCTTTCGAGTAGTTATAGCGATCATCCAGTGGGGTGTACTGTGTCACACCCAGGGCCTGACCTCGCGGCACAATGGTGACTTTGCGCACCGGATCAACGTACTCTTGCAGCAGACCCGTCAGCGCATGACCGCCTTCGTGATAGGCGACGACATTCAAGTCCTCCTCGCTCAGCACCAGAGGACGCTCCGCGCCAATGGTAATCTTATCCAGAGCCTCGCTGAAGCATGCTTGTGTTACCGCATCAAGGTTACGACGGGCGGCCAATAGGGCTGCCTCGTTGACGAGGTTGGCGATATCCGCACCAACCATGCCGGGAGTGGCACGGGCGACGGCAGTCAGGTCTACGTCACGCGCCAATGGCACATTACGAGAATGAATCTTGAGGATCGCCAGGCGACCAGTCCAGTCAGGGCGTTCGACCGTCACGCGGCGGTCGAAGCGGCCGGGACGTAATAGCGCCTTATCCAGGCCATCTGGACGGTTCGTCGCGGCGATGACGACAACAGCCTGGCGCGCATCAAAGCCATCCATCTCCACCAACAATTGGTTCAGCGTCTGCTCGCGTTCGTCATTGCTGTTGATACTGGAGCCACGCTGGCGACCTACGGCGTCGATTTCATCGATGAAGATGATGCTGGGCGCAGCTTTCTTTGCCTGGTCGAACAGGTCACGCACACGACTGGCACCGACGCCCACCAGCACTTCGACGAACTCAGAACCGCTCATTGAGAAGAACGGCACACTCGCCTCTCCGGCAACGGCACGTGCAAGCAGCGTTTTACCGGTTCCGGGAGGTCCCACCAGCAGGACGCCACGCGGGATTTTCCCGCCCAGGCGCTGGAATTTCTGCGGCGTCTTCAAGAACTCCACGACCTCAACCAGGTCATTTTTCGCTTCGTCAACGCCTGCAACATCGGCAAATGTAGTGCTTGGCCTGTCCTCCAGGATGAGCTTGGCGCGGCTTTTGCCAAAGCTGAAAATGTTCTGCTGGCCCTGGGTGGCACGTCGACCGATGAAGAAGAAGAGGCCGATCAAGAATACCCAAGGAAGGAAGTTGAGCAGGATATTGAGAAAGAGATTGTTCTCAGATGCTGGCTGCGCCCTGAAATCCACACCATGCTGAAGCAGCAGAGGGACGAGGTTAGGGTCGCCATAGTGTGTGGGGTCACCAACAGGCAACTGTATGACATGATAGTGCGTCGACGATTTGACGCTACTATTGGTATCAGGATTTTGCACTGCGTTTTTAAGGTCGCCGGTGATATCCTGCCCCTGGAAAACGGCAGTCTTGACGTTGTCGTTCTTGATCTGCGCGTAAAAGGTGCTGTAGGGGATATCTACCACATTTTGATTGTTACTATTTGAGCTTTGTGTAAAGTATTGGAAAAGGTACCAGGCTAGCAACAATACGCCGACGATGATGAGCGAACGAAACAGGATCGTCGTGCCACTATCACGCTGGCCTCCGCCATTGTTGTTGCTGCTATTGTTGGGCCGCTGCGGGCCGTTCGGACGTTGGTCGTTGGGGTTGCGCTGGTACATATATATAGCCTGAGCATCCATACGTTCAGACCTGCTTTCTTTAGTGATCTGTGGTCACCTGGGATAGGGTGTTGCAATACCGAACCGATTACTATCTTTCTATCATACACTTACTCTCTATGTTTCGTCTACCCGTCCTCTAACCGCGGCTGTCCTGTGGGGGACCGCCTGGAGGTTGTGACCAGGAGCCTTGTATAGAAGGGTACGTTTATAATACGTTTCAGATTACTAAAAGTTATCACAGGGACTTTGTTCTCTCTCATCAATTACTACAACAATTGTGATGATTTTATTCCGCCAGGTCTTCCCATCGAAACAGGTCGACGTATGCTATACTGTGAGCAGACGATCTCAGTCAAGGGTAAAGGAGTTCTTGCATGTCTATTACTATCGATGTCTGGTCAGATTTTGTTTGACCTTTCTGCTTTCTAGTAGCCTCCAGTTTGGAGAAGCTCCAAGAGAACTATGACGTTGCTATCCGCTGGCATTCGTTCCAACTGCGTCCTGCCGGTTCCCCGCCTATACCACCATCGTACCGTGCACGCATAGAAGCTTCGCGCCCCTTGTTGCAAAAGCGAGCGCGGGAGCAATATGGTCTGGAGATGAACGCTGGTCCATTTGACATCAACAGCCGTCCTGCACTCGTTGCTGAGAAGTTTGCTGCAGCACAAGGGAAGGGCGAAGCATTCCACAAGGCTGTGATGGAAGCATACTGGCAACACGCTCGTGCGATTGATGACGAAAGCGTTCTGAAGGAAATTGCAGGCAGTGTGGGCCTGAACACGGATAATTTCGCAACTCAATTGGCAAGCCCCGATTTGGATGCGCAGGTGTCTGCTGATATTGAGCAAGCGCACGAGTATGGGCTGGATGGTGTGCCTGCGCTCATTTTTGACGATAGGTACCTGGTGATGGGCGCACAACCTTATGAAGTGCTAGAGCAGGTTGTGGAGAAGGTGCAAAGGGAGGGTGAGTAGATACGGTCTGTTATTGTCTACGCTGCGCTCATTACGTTTTTGAGCATGGCTTGTGGTTTGAAGTACAAGACCTCACTGGAGACATCCTGGAGAGTTCCCCTTTGTGAACTTTCGGACGTTTCTTGTCATCGGAGTTAGCGTTGGCAATCACGTAACAGGTCGTCTGACTGCCGCTGCTCATCTTTGCTTTTCATTTACAACATACGGAAGGACGATTATAGGATGTTTTAGAACTTGATGACAACGTTTCATTCATCCGAAGAGTCTGGTTGTGGGTCTTTCCAGTAATCTGGCACCTCTATTTTTGCTTCTATCCCAGCATATTCAGCCAAAAGGTATAGAAGATTGCTTCCGCTCAAGAGCTCAATGGGCTTTCCCTGAGCAAATTCAAAAGATGCTTTTCCATAGCCGCTAGTTGTGACCAGTATTCCCTTCGATGCACCCTCATTTTGCACCGTACCGAAAAGATCGCGAACAGCACTCACGCCAACCGTATGCTTATATCGTTTGGCCTGAATCACTACTTTTCCGCCAAATATGGGGCGGGGATCGTATGCTACACAGTCAACTCCCCCATCACGCGAGGCTTGGGTAAGCCGCGTTTCCAGGCCCATTTTCTGAAATAGATTGCTAATGAGTGACTCGAACTCTGAAGGAGTAAGCTCCATGAGGTTAGGACGCTGATCGAGCCCTGAGAGCACATCTGTCTCTTCAATAAAGCGGGGATCAACCATGTTGAACTCCAGAACGGGTCGTACCGGTGCTAGTTCTGCGGGGCTTTTCGATACTGAAGCGTTCAACACATTGAGACAGGAGAGAGGATCAACTTTGCTCAGGTTCAGTTGTATAAAGGTATCCCGACTTGAACGTACCGTAATCAGACAGGTGCGGGTTGGATGACCTGTCCCCTTATCGATGCTAGTAACGTAGCCGTTAAATACGATGATATCTACATATCCCATGCGGTCAGCTTTGAACATCTCATAGAGCGACCGCAGCGTTACCTGGGCAAAGAGAGAGGAATAAAGAGCCCTTCGTTGTGCAAGTGGGCGTGCGATCTGGGTTACTTCGTCCTTTGTCTTCACATATTTGTAGGAGCCAACTTCGGGAATAATGTCAAAGGAAGGAAGATCATACTCTATAACAAGTTGCTTCGATTCAGGTACATAAGCGAGCTTTGCGTATTGTGGAAAGCCATCGGGATAGTCGCTTGAGTTCAGTATCATTGTGAAGTAGTCTACGATGGCAGCAGGAGACCTGGCTGAAAGCTCCCGCTGAAAGTTATCAATCTCGGCATGCTGAGCCGCTATCCTCTGACGAGCCTCCGCTACTTGACGTTCAAACATAGCTCTTGCCTCAGCAAGACTTCGTTGTCGTGCGCCTTCTCGTGCTGCATGAGCTGCTAGCTGCATTCTATTCCACTCCTGAGCTTTAGCAACTTCCTGTGCGTACTTTTCTTTAGCACCTGGAATGAACTTTTGCATACCTGTCAAATCAGGCGGCATATATAGTACAGGGGGTGGCTCTATTATCGCTAATTGACCTGGGTTGAAAACTGGGCGTTCTGGGACTTGCTTGAGTGTATGTACATCAATGAAACTATCGATGACAAGAGCCTCACTGAGGAGATTACCTAGCCGAGCAACATACTGATCAAGTTGTTCGTTCTGCAAACTGACTTGGGCAATTCGTGACTCAGTGTAGAGTCGAGCACGTTCTTTTTGGTCGACACGCTGTGCTTGCTCATATGCTTTTTGCGCCTGAGCAGCTGCCCTTGCCGCTTGTGTTTGAAGCTGCGCCTGTAAACGCTGCTGGGCAAGATGCCGTCGTTCCGCTTCGCGTTGTGCCCGTACAATGGCCCGTACAATCCCACTTCGCGGTGCCATACCAATGTTCTCCTTCTCCCCCTATTTAAACTGGTATGCGGTACCTCAAATATGATCGGTAGACCTTCTCTATCCTGAACAGTCTAATCTATCCAGCTTATAGTAGCAGAGAAAAAGTCACGATGCAAGATAAGAAAGGGGAACTTAATGCCAGGAGACAGGTCCTCAAGATGTATAGAGGACTTGTGCAGTGGGCGACCTAAGCATAGGATGTAGAGGAATGCTAAAGAAGAAAGTAGGTTATGAAAAACTCGCCTTTTGTACCCCACACAGAGTTAGCAGTATCTCTATGCTCTACATTTATTTTTTGCTTCATCAAAAAAAGAAGGATTATTCCGGTATGACGCAATCAACCAATCTATGAAAAGACCACTATATTGGGGCGAAGAAAATTGCGATTTATAGTAATAATCGGGTCTATTATCTATATCGTAAACCTTACGAACACATATGATATCGTGTTGCGTTAAGAGTTTGGGACTACCTAATCGCTGATTGACAATGCTAAGTAACGATTTCATCCTAAGAGGATGAGTTTGATCTGGCTTTACAAGATGGTAGGCAGGAGCAACAGGATCATTGGTTAGTCTAACAGGCGTTGCATCTAACTGAGCCGTTGCTTTTATTTCAGCGGGAAGTATCCTTTTCGGCTTCGGCGGGTGTACGATCTTTGCCTCAGGCGGAAGCATATTAACACGGTAACCAGGGGGTGCTTCGACCACTTTTCTAATATTAGAAAACCATGACTTACGAAGGCTTGCTACTTCTCTTTCAACCGCTCCTCGTAGATCATTCGTGTTTCCTGGCTCACTTTTCGAGCCATGGCGAAAATACACTGTGCCCTTTGCAAAAGCTGTCTTTGTTTTCCCATGTTCAATCGGATACGCTCCCTCAGTACTAAATACCATCGGTGTGCTAACGCTATTAATCTGTACTACCGCTATCTTCTGTTCTTCTCTCTCAATAGCTCCTATTTCAAAGTCACAGAAGTGTTCACCTGTATAGGTAGCTATTTTGTCTGTAACTTTGGCGGAATCATAACTAAGTAATGGCGTGACATCAAAGCCTGACAGTGTGCCGTCATCCTTAACACCAATTAAAATCATGCCACCGCCAGAATTGGCCATTGCAACAATATCTTTGATAACTTCACACCAATCAGCCCGTAAGTTAACATCAAAACTTTCTTTAAAGTCAATATGCTTTGATTCCTTTTTCACAGTTTGGGCTTTTTTGACATCTTCTGCCTTCAATGCCATCTTACCTTCTTTCAGACGCTTACCCTATTTACAAGTCTAGCTCCCTGGTAGAGTTAATTAGCTTCTAAAATAGAAACGCACTAGATAGCTTCCATATAATTTATTGATTTCTAATATAGGTATAAAGTACTAAGCGTAGTTGGTAGAGATGTACATCAGGGATACGATGCAAGTGGCGCTCGGTGTAGGGTTGGTCGTGAACTTTCACTCCTGGCGAGGTAGATGTTAGTAACCAGTTCGTCAGCATCAATATCTCTCTTGCTTCCAAAGGTGGCAAGGATCCCTTCATAATCGGCTTTGGCTCATGCTCGGTTCTCCTTGGGATTTTTCGGTTGGGATACTGGCATAAGAATAGCCATAGGCTTTTATCCCGCATGAATTTATGAGATATCTTCGTCCTGAATGGAAGCTTGCCCCTACCCTGAAATGATACAATAACTGAAAGATGCTTTTTTCACTCTTATCAGAAGGATTATCTTAGCATGGCTGTTGATTACAAAGACTACTATAAAACTCTAGGCGTCAGCGAGAACGCCCAGCAGAAAGAGATTCGATCGGCTTATCGCAAGCTGGCGCGGCAGTATCACCCGGATGTCAACCCTAGCGATAAGACCGCAGAGGATAAATTTAAAGAGATCAACGAAGCGAACGAGGTACTGTCCGATCCTGAGAAGCGCAAGAAATACGATGAGATGCGCACCTATTATCAGAAGTACGGACGCTGGCCGGGTGCGGAGGCTGGTGTGGGTGCGGGTGCCACTGATGGCGGCTTCGCCGGTGGCAATTACCAGTACCGGACGATGAGCGAGGAGGACTTAGAAGATCTCTTCGGTTCGCAGTCCCCGTACTCGGACTTTTTCGAGACCTTCTTCCATTCATCCCCTGGTGCGACTGGCTTTGCAGGGCGTACCCGCCAGCGCGCGACGACCGGGCAAGATGTCGAAGCCATCGTGGAGGTGACACTGGCCGAGGCGTACCAGGGCGCGACACGCACGTTTGAGTTGTCGGAGCCTGACGGCAGTACACGTCGGCTGGAGGTCAAGATTCCGCCCGGCGTGCATGATGGCTCGCGCATTCGGGTTGCAGGTCAGGGCGCTCAGGGGACCGCCGGACGTGGCGATCTCTACCTGCACGTGACGATTCTGCCCGATGCAAAGTTTACACGCGAGGGGACCACGCTGCGCACCACCGTGGAGGTCCCACTGGCAACCGCTGTACTCGGTGGCGAGGCCCAGGTGACTACACCGGATGGACGTCACCTGCTCCTGCGTATCCCGGAGGGGACCCAGAATGGACGCTCGTTCCGCTTGCGTGGGCAGGGGATGCCACACCTCGGTCAACCCGACAAACGCGGCGACCTGTATGCCGAAGTGACGGTCAAACTTCCCACACACCTCACTAGCGAGCAACGCCGGCTCTTCGAAGCCTTCGCCCGCTCAATCGGCTACGTGGACCAGGACACAGCTGGAAAGGGAGGAATTTGAATGAGCGAGCAGCGATTCACCCGCATCACTATCAGCACTACAGGATCGTACTATAGCGAGCAGGAGACCGCCGAGTATTGCCGCCTGGAAGTACAGGTGCTGCGCCAGTTGTCCGAGTCCGGGATTATTCCGGGCATGCAGGTTGTGGGCGAAGAGGTACGCTATAGCGACGAGGACCTCGTGCTGCTGCGGCGTGCCCGCCGCCTGTACGAGGACCTGGGTGTGAACCTGGAGGGCATCGAGATTATCCTGCGCCTGCTTGTCCGCCTGGATGCCTTGCAGCGCGAACTCGACAACGCTAAGAAAAGAGGATGATCGGAAGAGACACAAAAAAGGTTGATCCCTTTCCTTCAGTGCTTTCCACCCACATCTTGCCTCCGTGTCGCTCAACGATCTCACGGGAAATGTATAACCCCATGCCCAATCCTGGGAACATTTTATTGTTCTCATCATACACACGATAGAAGCGATCAAATATTTTGCTTTCATGCTCTTTGGGGATACCGATCCCATAATCTTGCACCTTCACAAGAACCTCGTCTTTTGCGGCTTCAATGTACACGTCAACGCTGTCGGCTTGGGGCGAATATTTGATGGCGTTGCTAATCAGGTTGAGAAACACCTGTTCGAGCCTGTCACGATCACCAAGGATATGACAGTGGGAAGCTCCATGCACGGTGATGGTGTGGGTGCTACTCGTCAATTGTGCGGTGTCCACAATGGCACGTATCAGTTCGTCAAGAGCAATTGCTTCCTGGGCATAGTCGAGTTGCCCTGCGTGTATTTTGGACACATCCAATAGATCGTTAACCAGCTTGGTGAGCCGATCAACTTGCCCTTCCATCCTGGCAAGAAAGGCCGCCTCCTCCTGCAACCCTTGCTTTTCTAGTTTTCTTTTGAGTAGTTGCGTGAAGCCTTTGATACTGGTCACAGGCGTTTTGAGTTCATGACTCGCTATACTGATAAACTCATCTTTCCGTCGATCCAGTTCTTTGCGCTCGCTGATGTCTAAGACGAAGCCAATGCAGGTCTCGGTGTGCTCGATGCGCGCCACGGCCACGAGCACGGGTATTCGTTTGCCACTTTTATGCAGGTACTCTTTTTCATACGTGCCCGATGCGCCTGTCTCTTGCAGCGCTTTCAGCGCGTCTTGACTCAGGGAGTGAAACTCAGGAGGGGTGAGGGCATCACGCTGCATGGTTCCTGCAAGCAATTCTTCTCGGGTGTAGCCCAGTAGATCGAGGAAGGCATCATTGGCATCCAGAAAGGTGCCGGCAAAATCCGAGACAAACACGCCGATGAGGTTGGAGTCAAACAGCCGCCGGAATTTGGCCTCCAAGCGCTTGTGCTCGGTGATATCACGGGCGATAGCAGACGCTCCAATAATGATGCCGGTGCTATCCTTGATTGGGGAGACGGTGACGGAGACAGTCAGGCGGGTGCCATCCTTCCTCAAGCGGATCGTCTCGTAGTGGTCAACGCGCTCCCCGCGGCGAATGCGCGCCATAATCTGCGTAAATTGTAAATTCATTGCATCCTGTCGATCCGGTGCAAAGAGCAGTGTGATCGGCTTGCCCACAATTTCCTCGGCACTATAGCCATACATGCGCTCGGCCGCCGCATTCCAACTGGTGACGATGCCCTCCAGATTTTTGCCAATGATGGCGTCATCAGAAGACTCCACAATGGCGGCCAGGTGAAGAAGAGCATCTTCCGCTCGCTTCCGTTGCGCTATCTCAACTTCGAGCGAGTTTGCCTTCTGTTGCAACAGAGTAATGGCACGCAGGCGTGCATCCGGGCCGGAGAGTAGGGTGTAGCTCTCGGCGGGGATGACCCGGGCGTGCTGCTTGCAAATCTCAGTGAACTCCGCCTCGTACACTCCCCCGCCAAAGCTGTGCATCGGATAGGCGCAGAAGAGCGAGAAGGAATGGGTCCTGGCCAGATCGTTCCAGAGTTCTTCCAGGCGGATCGCCGCCGCCCGGTTCCCGTCTGCCCAAAGGAGCGCGACCATCTCCCCAAAGATTCGCACGTGGCGTTGACCCTTCGTCGCTCGGGCGATCATGCTCCCAACGACCTTGGTGAAGCGTCCTGGCTCCGGCGACCCATCGACCATGAACTTCGACAGCGTAGTGGCCGCGTCGATTGAGATGTATTGGCCCCGCTGGCGCGCGGCAGCGACTTCCAGCCCGTCGCACTTCAATCGTTCCTCAAGGCTTTCGCTGTGCGGCTGCGTGGCTATAACGATGCAGGCATCCCCCGACCTCAAGCCGGTACCGATGAATTCGCTCACTGAGTTCATGAGAGACGCGTCAGTCTCATAGAACCGGACGAAATGCTCAGGCTCACACATCTCGCTCCAATGTGAGTGCGACGCCAGCTTCCACCTGGTAATATCGCGAAAAGTGCCAACAATGGCTTCTATACCTGGCACATGGAGCAAATTCGTTCCACTTCCTTCAAACCATCGCCATGAGCCGTCTTTACAGCGTAGACGATATTCGGCGCGCAAACTCCTGACAGGTGTTTGCCTTATCTCTCCTAACACCTGTTGCACAGTGTCAAGGTCATCAGAATGAACAAGAACAAGTGTATGACAGCCTATGATTTCTTCAGGAGTATATCCCAGAATGGGTGTGATGGAAGGACTCACATAGGTAACGATGTCCTCTGCATTGATAAGTGCAATGATATCTGAACTGTTTTCAATGAGGGAACGAGAGTGTTGTTCGTTTTGTCCGAGTGCTTTCTCTGTCTGGTAACTCGTGTGAGACTTTTTCGATACGATTGTCATGCGGTTTGGTCCTTACTTTCCTACGGCTATACTTTTACATAAACTAAAGCTTCTTTGTCTTGCTTAGACAACGTCCTCTGGTACCCGCAAAGGGCACCAGGAACTCTCTTCCAAGCACTGTATGTAGGTCAACATCAGATAAAGAACATTTCTCATACGAATTAACACGGATGACTTACCTCGTGGGATACATCCGTATGTGGGTAACCTATACGGATGTGGTGGTACAGGGCGGGGGCAAGCCCCACCCCTACCAACACGGCCTTCATGACCGATCCGTATATGGTAGGGGCGACCCTTGCGGTCGCCCTGGGAGGGGCTCGATTGGGCAGCGCGGCGCGTGTATGGTAGGGGCATACCTGTCCCCCAGACAGGGCGACCCTTGCGGTCGCCCTGTGAGCGGCTGCATGATTAGCGGTTAAGGGACAGCGACGGTGGCAACGACCTGCTGCTGCTGGTTGTGGAGATTGGAGCCATCGTTATACGTGCTCACGAAACTCGATATGTTTGTCGAGCCATCGGTCGTGTTACCGAAGTAATCGCCGATGAACGTCTCTTTACCAGAGGCACTACCCGGGTGTGGCGAGTTCAACTGCGGGTCCCAGGTGTGCTGGGTAAGCCGGATGTTATGTCCGAATGGCCCGAGAGTGGCATTGTAGAACTGTACACTGGCGTTGATGCAGTAGTTGCTGGCCCCATACGGAGGCAGACTGCCTGTATAATTGGGGTTGACCTGGTCAAGGGCGAGGCCAGCAGCGACAGCCTCGGGTCCAGCAGCGGGACAATTCAGGCGGCGGTCGTAGAAGGCTACACTCACTGTCCCATCGGAGGCGACCGTCAGGTTTGGTTGGAACTCATCGACCGGTGACGCGTTATCGTTGACCTGAATAGGGGGGCTCCATGTCTGCCCTTGATCGAAGGAGGCGGACAGGATGACGTTGTCTACTCCTGCACTGAAATCCTCCCAGGACACGTAGAGCGGATAGTGACCTTGCACGAGCTGGTTGCCGACAGCAAAGGTGTTCTCGATGCCGTCTCTGAAGGTCGTGTTCGGATAGATCAGCGGCGGCGCGGCGATGTCGTCGGCGACCGTCGAGACGGTTGTCCAGGTGACCCCGCCGTCGGTGGACCGGTCGAGTGCGATCTTGTCGAAGCTAAACTTCTTCTCTGGCTTGGTCGTCGTCAGGGTCGTGTAGACCGTCCCATCGGGAGCGACGTGCGGCAGCAAGTAGGTGGCGCCGGTTGGGGTAGCCGAGACCTGCGGCAGCCGGATAGGAGCTGACCAGTCGGTGTGCGTTCCATCAGACCGCGCCTGAGCGTGCGACACGAGCGGTTGCGCGGTGAGCGGGCCGGTGAAGATGACCCACATCGCGTAGATGCGGTTGTAGAAGGGGCTGGCCGGATTGGTGTCGATGGTGATCCACTGCTTATCCGGTTCGCGACCTACACTATCATAGGTGGCAATGTAATCCGGGTGACCGTTGTGGGTCGTGAACCATTGGGTCGCAGTCTTCGCGCCATGTGGACGCACCGCAACAGAGATGACCTCGGCTGGGTGGGCCGCGTTCGGCTCCCGGTTCGGATTGATCTGGAAGTTATGGGTCCCGTCGGCGTTGTAGAAGAACTGGTAGGGTAGGATCAACTCATAATAGTTGCCAAAGCCATCAAAGGCTCCGACCGGGTCGGTGTTATCGGTCCAGCCTTCATAGCCTGGGATATGCCCCTGGTTTGGCCATGTCTTGCCACCGTCGAAGGACTCGTAGAAGCCCAGCAGGTGGTTGTAGCCCTCGGGGCTGACAAACCACTTGGAGGAGCCAATCAGGTGGTTGGGGTTGGTAGGATCGACCCGGATGTCAGACTCCGAGTAGTCCTTGACCAGCATGGCAGTGCTGGCGGGATACCCGGGGTTGCTGCCGACCTGGGTAGGATAGGGACCAAGATTCTCACCTGTGTTGGCAGCACCGTTGCAATCTGATTCGCCGCTATAGCCATCGTTGGGGCCATCGCTGACCTTATACGGCACCTCTGGTGTGTAACAACTGGTCTTCTTCGTGGTTGCAAATAAGTTCGTCACTCCATTGGCAGCGAAACTGCCGGTGTAGGCTGTGTTGGTCTGGGTTCCCTGAGGAATGTTGCCCACGCCGGAGCCAGCGGTAGCTGCGCGAGCGTGTGCAAACGCAAATGTGGGGACCAGGGCGAGTAGGGTGAGCAACGTCACCGCGAGAGACGCGAGATAGGATTTACGCATGTCATATCCTTCCTTACGAATAATGAAGACTACTGCGCTGTGTGTCAGAGAAAGGTCCGATTTGTCTCGTAACGCGAGACAAAATCCACCAATGCGAGTATAGAAGAAAGTCATGGATCTGGGGAATGGCAAGAAGGTTGTGATTCGGTTAAGAAATGGTTAAATATTTGATCATCGCATGTCAATATCTCAATCTTGTCGACATGGTCTTTGGCATTTTCTCAGGAGATCGTATATGGAATGACTGTCCATGTCTGCCCACCATCCAGCGTCTTGAGTAAGGATGGGGTATGGGAGTCTGTTGCGCCAATGGCCCATCCGATGTGGCTTGAAACAAAGTCGAGCTGGGTGATGTGCTGAAAACTCCCACCTGGAGAAAACTTTGCCCACTGTTGTCCGCCGTCGCTGGTCACATAGAGAAGCGTTCCATCGCTTGCCCATCCATGATTCATATCGATAAAATCTGCCGTGCCTGCCAATGCCGCAATAGGCGTCGTGGCCTTCCAGCTAACCCCGCCATCGTGGGTCACATACAAGTCGAGGCTCGAAGCGTTCTCAGTGACGAAGCTGACAGGTAGGATACCATCAGTGGCGGTGAAAAACCTGGGCGGCCTAGTTACGATTTGCGTCGATGCCTGGTTTGGGGAAAATGGCAAGGTTTGACGGTTCCAGGTAGCACCACCATCGCGCGTGACATAGAAGAAGACATAGCCATTGAGCGGGAAACTGCCAGTGATCCATCCTGTCATGGTGTCCGGAAAGCCCAGCCCGGCTTTATCACCACCGAAAGGAAGCTTACCGGGCGGAGGAGTGTCTGTAGAAGCGGGAAGAGCACTCGACACAACCACCCAGGTCTTGCCGCCATCAGTCGTGCGGAGAATATCTATCGCCTCCGCGCTTGCAAGATCCGCCTGCTTCGAGAGCATCCAGCCATGTTGGGCATCGACGAAGGTGATCTGGTAGATCGGACTGATTTGTTGGATGGTCGTATCCTGCCACGTCTGACCGCCATCGGTTGTACGGAAGACTACCACGGTGCTTGTCCCATCAGTAGCAATCTGGGATACTGCTACCCACGCGATGGAAAACGTGAAGAAGTCTGCAACGACTTTCTGCTGGCCCGAAGTTGAAGGATATTTCGGTGTGACGTTCTTCCAATGAACCCCACCGTCAGTGGTGCGGATAATATGCCCCTTTTCAGTGACTGCCCACCCTGCTTGAGTATCGAACATCTGGATGGATGACAAGGCTTCAACTTGCCCCGCTATTCCTGATGTATCCGATGCACGCGAGCTACTTTGACGGGCACGCATCAGGACAACGATCAGCGAACCAACGAGCACCGTGACGAACAACACTGCTGCGATGATATCTCTACGCTGTTGCCAGGTTCTTTTCATGAGGCCCTCCTCCTCTATTATAGACTACTTGCTTCTTGCTTGCGCAACCATTGAGAAATCTTTACCGGATTGATCCATTTATCACCTCATCTTAACCGTTTCTCAACATTACATCCACCCGTCCCTCCTATCATCAATGGATGGGCACATTTAACTTCACAAGCGAACTATTAAAGTACAGACAAGGAGAAACGACGTATGTCCGTTATTTCGCATTTTCGCTGGCGCACCAGCATCGCCACAGCTTTCACCCTCCTGGCGCTCGTCCTTTCCCTGGTATTCGCACTCTCTTCACGCGTCCTCACCTTTGCGGCCGGGCCGCAACTCCTCCAACTGAGTAGCGACCCGTTTACCAACAGCACGAGTCAGCACCGCACGGAAGTCGAACCGGATACCTTTGCCTTCGGTTCCACCATCGTTTCCGCCTTCCAGGTGGGCCGCTTCTTCAATGGCGGCGCTTCCGATATCGGTTTCGCCACGTCCACCGATGGAGGTAAGAAGTTTACCAGTGGCTTCCTGCCTGGCACCACCCCCTTCTCAACACCGGCGGGAATCTGGGCGCGTACCAGTGACCCATCAGTTGCCTTTGACGCCAGGGATGGGGTCTGGCTGATCTCTTTCCTGGGCCTCTTCCCCAATGGGAATACCTCTGAAGTCGATGTGCTCGTCAGCCGCTCGACCGATGGGGGACTGACCTGGAGCAATCCCGTCGTGGTGAACGCTGATGGTAATTCTAACGACAAAAACTGGACCGTCTGCGATAGTACGGCCAGCAGCCCGTTCTACGGCAACTGCTATACCGAGTTTGACAACAATAGTAAACTCGACCTGATCCAGATGAGCACCTCCACCGACGGCGGACTGACCTGGGGAGCGGCACAGACGACCGCCAACCAGACCCATGGCATCGGGGGCCAACCCCTCGTACAGCCGAACGGGACCGTGATTGTACCGATCAACGGCTTCGCGGGTAACAAGTTTCTCATCCTGTCCTTCATCTCCACCGATGGCGGGACGAGCTGGAGCAAAACGTTTCGAGTCTCTGAGGTGGACTTCCGTCATCCGGCCGGGGGCATTCGCGCCGGTATCCCACTGCCCTCCGCTGAAATTGACGGGTCGGGCAAGGCCTATGTCGTCTGGTCGGACTGCGTTTTTGAACCTGGCTGTACGGCCAGTGATCTGGTCCTGAGCACCTCCACCGATGGCATCAACTGGTCACCGGTGACGCGCATCCCGCTTGATCCGATTGGCAGCGGCGTGGATCACTTCATCCCGGGCCTGGCTGTTGACAGGTCCACCTCTGACGGCAGTGCTCACCTGGTGGTGACCTTCTACTTCTACCCAAATGCGAACTGCACCGCCTCCACCTGTCAGCTTGATGTAGGATTCTCGACATCATCCGATGGCGGAGCAACATGGAGTTCGAATACGCAGATCGCTGGACCCATGACACTCTCCTGGCTCCCCAATACCACCCAGGGGAGGATGGTCGCTGATTACATCTCTACCTCCTTCGTAAGCGCACCGGCCTTTCCTGCGTTTGCGGTCGCCAGCGCACCTACCAGTGGAGGTTCGGATTGTTTTACAGCAACCCCCAACTGTAATGAAGCCATCTTCACTGTAAAAGGTGGACTGAGTGTGGGCGGAAAGAGCAACTTGGCACATGATCAAACCAACGCCAGCTCGAACGAGACGCTTACGGGGAGTTCACTCACCGCCCAATAGGATGGGTGAATCCTCAGCGGTACCACTTCTAACTTGACTCAAGGCCCTTGCATGAAACAGTTGCAAGGGCCTCAGCCTTTTGGTGCCCGTCGCTTTGCACGTTTCAGACGCGGCCCATAAATACGCTCTGCCATTGCCTCCACCGTCTCCATCACCTCTTTCAGCACAGGTTTTTGTTGAAAAAAGATCACCTCACTCGCCGCATCATCAAACGCATCCTCCGTAATCTTCAACCCCTTGTAAACGAGCAGGAGCAGATGAGCACAATTAGCCGCGCGAACCTTCTCTATCTTTCGTCGCAGGTACTGTGGATGCCAAAAGCCGACCAGCTCGATCATAATTTTGCGGTTCTCATCTTGCTCGTCAACGAGAAGGAAGTCTGGGATCATCACTGTATCGCCGAGCAAGAGGACTTCGCTTTCACGAGTGAGGCGCCAATGCCCGCGTTTCCCGCCCATCTTTTGCTCGAATTCGCTGGCAAAGTCCGCCTCAAGACGACTATCGAACAGGCCACTCTGCTTAAAATGCGTCTGTAAGGATGAGGTGTGGTCTAGCCGGTAGCGCCGCGACCATGCGCCAGCGCTCGCACAGCAGCAACGCGGGCAAAAACGCCGCAAATTGCCGGCCATAGCGGGTGGTTGCCTGGACGAAGGGCGAAATCGGGCCGTCGAGGTCGATGACATAGCCATCCCGTTGTGACTGCGCCCAGAACATCAGCTTAAAGAGTTTCAGATACTTCCACAGGTCTTTATAACCGGCATGCACCTCAATCCGCACATGGCTGGCCCAGTAGAGCACGCCGCGTGCCAGCTCCAGGTTATAACGGGCAAGCAAACCTTCGGGTGTCCACTGCGGCCCTGCATCGCTGAGGATATAGGTGGCAGGTCGGTCCGCAAAAAGCGTTGCTTCCACCTGTTCGGAGGAGATACTGAGTTCATCCGCCACGTTCCTCAGCACCTCATAGCGCGTACGCGGCTGAAATAATTGGGGCGTTGGGAACACCGGACCATAGGCGAAGAGCCGCTCACGCAACTGAACTGGAGGAAGGGCAGTCGGCAGGTGCGTAAAAGTTGCTGCATCCGTGAGCACTTTCGCCAGGCCACGCACCACAAAATAGTCTATACGCTCGCCTACATAGGTCTCCAGCGCTCTGTCCCAGGCCCCTTGTGACTGGCCTACTTGCCTCTGCAATAAGGCGATCAGGTCTGTTGCAGTTTGCAGCCAGGATGGGTCGTGTTCATCAAGCATGTTGATGGACAGCTCTGCTCCACGCAGACGCAATCTTGGTCTGACAAGGTCAGCCGTGAGCACTAGTCGGCCTCCTGTCCAGTACGCCGCCGTTGCGCCTTGCCTTCTTCGATGGTCTTGCGCGCAAGAACTTCAAAGAGCACCGCTTGGCGATTCTCGACCTTGCGCAACACCCGCCCCAGACGCTGGATATATTCGCGTGCCCCAGATGTGCCGCCCAGCACAATGGCAACCTTGGCCTCCGGCACATCTACGCCCTCGTTAAGCACTCGAGATGTGACGATCACACGGTAGTGACCTTCTTGAAACTCATCGAGGATATGCTTGCGTTCGGCTGCATGGGTTTCATGGGTGATAGCCGGAACGAGATGGCGACAGGCAACGTCGTACACGATCGCATTGTGTTCGGTGAAGACCAGCACACGTTCGGTGGAGTATTCACGCAGCAGCGCATCGAGTGCCGTGAATTTCCCCTCACAACTGCCAAGCAACTGCAATAGACGTTGACGGGCAAGCAAGGCACGGCGTGCCTGTGTATCAATGGCAGAGAGGCGCATCAATTCCATCAGCCAGTCTGGACCATGACTGCGTTGTAACTGCCGCGAACGCACGAATCCCATGTAGATCGCGTAGTCGGCATCATAGCGAGCGCGCTCCTCAGCCGAGAGATCAATACGCAAGCGCTGCGTGCGATAGTGCGCGAGTTGCTGACCGACGAGTTCCTCAATGCGCTTGGTGTACACGATTGGCCCGATCAGGTCGTCTACGCGCCAGCGCCCATTTGCCTGTTCGTGCTCTTCAGGGTAGGTAGCCGTTAGCCCTAAGCGGAAGGGGGCAGGAGCCATGAGGGCAGCTTCCCCCCAGCTTGGCGCGGGCAGGTGATGCACTTCGTCAAAAATGATGAGCTTGAAGGCGTTGCCAGACTCTGCCATCAAGTCTCCTGCCGAGTGATAGGTGGTGACGGTAAGAGGCAAGACCTTCTTCTCACCACCGTAATAGACGCCCACATCGCATGCGAACGCGTTGACCAATCGTGCATACCACTGGTGCAGCAGGTCTATGGTGGGTGCGACCACGACAGTCGAGCGGTTCACACGATTGATGGCCTGGATGGCGACAAAAGTTTTGCCTGCCCCGGTAGGGAGCACGATGCTTCCGCGCCGCCGGGCACGATCCCAGGCTGCCAGGGCAGCTACCTGGTAGTCGTGCGGCTCACGCATCTCCTGCAACTTCAGGTTGAGTGGCTGCCAGCGTGGCACGCTGTCGTGAACGTCCTGCTCCTGCAAGTAGGGTTGGAGCGTGCCATAGTGGTAGCCTTCGCAGCGCCACCGTTCCTTGATGAGCTTAAAAGGTGCGGGTGGCTGCTCTTGTGTGCTCACGTCGCGTAGGACGAGGGTGCCGCCTTGAAAGATGACGTATTTGCCCATGTGTATATGATAGCAGGGTTTGGCCTGCTACACAATAAACTTTAAAAGCAAATTTGAAAAAATGTTCTTTTGCCATAGGGCAGCGGGTCTTCGCGGAGATGGAAAGAGGCCTAATGTTCATCCACCGGTAGAAGGAGATGAAGATGCTGTTCGACCCATTGGGCAAATATTGGTACGGCAAACCGATAGATATTTTGTTCGTAGGTCACGATATCGCGAATCTGCAACTTTTCTAAAGCATGCAAAGTTCTCTGCTTGCTGAGACCACTTCGCTGCACGACATAGCCAGCATCGACACCCTTTAGAGAAAGTAGTGGTGGTAAGCATGCGCGCTGGTCAGGGTCACAACGGTTCCATAAATCCCAGAAATAGCCCGGCCATGCCTCAAACACCTCTTTTATGGCGCTCGATACATCCTGGAGGGTAGCTTGCTCTCGCGAATTATCGTTGAGCAGCTCAATGATTTGCTTACACACTGCTTGAACAAGAAATGGTTGACCGCGTGTGAGACGCATAATTTCTTGTGCGACCTCTGCGGTGAAGACCTGTGGAACGGGGTGCATGATCAAATCAAGCGCATCTCGATCGCGTAAAAAACTGACCTTGATTCTCTCAACATTGACAAAGTAGCCTGCCCAACTGCGACCCATATCGCCGACCATCTTCGCCCCGCTAAAGAGCAACGCCAGGGTTGAACGGTTTTGAATAATGCTACGGAACCAATCGAAGAGTAGTTTGAGGTTGAGATTTTCTCTCTCCTCTGCATCTTCAAGTTTCTCGAACTCATCGAATTCAAGAATGATTACACATTCTGCCCGTTGGAGGGTCTGCTCTACCTCTACAAACCACTGTTCAAACAGATCGTACACCATAACCTCGCTTTGTTGTTGCGCCGCATTGAGCTGACCGCGCTCCAGTTTGTGTACGAACATTCCTCTCTCTTCGAGTTGCTTCTCTATGCCTGCAGCTATAGCAGCAAAGAATGCAGCGGTGCTGGCAAGTATGCCAGTCGTCTGCAGATCACAGAAAACAGGCAGGAAATGCGGACCTAGAAGAACGGGCAGTTGCTTGAGAATACTGCTCTTGCCCATACGCCTCTCACCTGTGAGAAGAAAGGTGGGGCGGGTTTTTTTTTGTAACGCCTGTGCTAATTTCTGTACTACATCAACTCTACCGACGAATAAGGGATTACCTAATTCCAATGGGTTACCGGGAGCATAGGGATTGTCTATGTACAAGCTTGCTGATATACTGCCTAATGTTTCTTTTCCCTGTTCTGCCAGCATACTCCACTGATTGACTACGGAACGGAGATGCTGATTGAGTTCAATACTTCTAAATGCTGTATTGGCATGGATCTGCTTTAAGCAACGAATCATGCGCTCGAGGGCCTCTTGTCGATCTTTTTTGTTTGTCTGTACAAGATAACTGGCGGCCTCCCTGCTCGCATCATTGAGGTGACGAAACACTTTTTTTGCACTTGAGCTTAACGTCCAGACCTGTCGTGGGATGAGTACTGCAAGCCGCTGGTGAGCCAGGCCAATGTCACGCAAAATAGTGCGCTGCTCTAAATCGCGTAGGGCCAGTTCGTATACTGTCGCTTGCGCAGCCCGGCGTTGTTGCGGCCTCTGCTGTAGAATGAAATTGATCTCGTTAAGCGTGTCATCCAGGTTTTGTTCTGAGGCCAGCAGCAACAAGCTTTTAAGATACGGCAACGGGAGAAACACACACTCGTCCCAGTGTAGCGATGAATTACGCAGGCAATACAAGGCTGGTTGGAGCTTGCTCCGACTGACGAGGTATGCCTGGATGGTGGAATAGGCACTGAATGGATACAACGGCAGTCGATAGTAGCTCAGCAGGTAAAAAAGCAGGAATGGTACCACTACAATGAACTCTCCCATAATCCCTGCGATAATCCCATTTATAAGTGTATCCTGGGTTCCTCCCACATTACCGGTTGGAATGCCGACAGCCACCCCAAAGGCTGCTGCTACTACCATACCAATTCTGGTGGCAATAGATAGGGTTGGTCCCGCCATGAATGGGGATACCTGCCCCCCAGGCAGGGTGCCTACAGTTGATAATCCTACATGAATGGGGATACCTGCCCCCCAGGCAGGGTGCCTACAGTTGATAATCCTACTGGCAATCAATCCAAGTAGGGCAGCGATCAAACAACCTGATAATCCTCCCACAGTCAGTCCAGCAATGCTGCTCCCAATATTGTTTTCGTCTTGAAACACCGGATAAAGCTTGCCAAGGACAAAACCTGCCCAATAGCCCCCAATCGTGCCTGTAAAAAAGCCAACAATGAGTCCTACGCTGATACCTATAGTACTGGCACGGATGATCCTCGCGGACCCTTCCTGCTTAAGAGCATGGGAGCTGTTGAAGGTGATCCCTACTATCAGCCCAATCGCAACGCCAAAAATGATACCCAGGAACGTATCATCGCCAGTATGCACAATAATGCCATTGGCCAGGCTCAATGCTAAGGCTAAAGCAATCCCGAGCCGGGTGCTGAACAGCCCTCCGACAAGGCCAGCGATCAAACAACTTAAAGCCGCGGCCCACGTGGCATCAAACAAGAACCACGCAACCATTGGGTTCAGTGGCATCAGAACTCCATAGTTCGAGTAGAGATCAGGGCGCAGAGCGTAGATAATGATACGTATAACAAGTGCAGGAGTGTAAGCATAGAGAAATAGCAGAGGCATTAATCTCAGCATTACGACAAGACGCTGAGACAGCAGCTTCGACTCAAAGTCTTGCTTGAACTTCAGGGGTTGAAAGAAGCAGCACTGCAGCCAGAGATAGGGGGTAGAGATAAGAAATCGCCGCATTCCTTTGGATCTCCCTTCGTCTAGTACACCACTGCTGCGTAGATCTCTTGAAATCGCTCTGCAAAGCTTCGCTCGTAATCCGGCTCTCTCCTGGCCCGATGCAAATCTTCTGAAAGTATTTTTCCTGTCAGTTGCAGACGAAGTGGCAGCCATGCTTGCTCATCCTCGCTCTCCCGACCATATTTCCAAAGATAGTCGCGCTCCTGCGGCGTAAAGCCCGCGGCATTGCTTTTCTCCCGAATAAACTGTTCTGCATCGGTATAGGTGAATGGTTTGAGCAATAGCCGCTCAAATATGTTGAAAAAAGGACTTCCCTGAGCATTTTTACTAACAACGAGATGGAGTGGATTTTTGCTGGCAATTACTAGAACGAGATCCAATGTAGTGGTCATGGCTCGTAACCCCTCATAAAAATCCAGGGAAAACTCTTGTCTGTCACTGATGCGCTCAAATTCATCAATACAAAGGACAGGAACCAGTTTCTTCGCTACAAGCTCTTGTAGGCCTCGTTCGAGACTGGCCAGTCCTGCGTTTCCTTCAGAAACAGGAAGTCCAAGTTTACTTAATGCCTGGGCTGCAAACCCTGCCACAGTTCTACATTGTGACGACATCCCATCAAGGTAACCAATACGGAAGCGTGCACCCAGCCGCCCCGGCGCTATAAGACGCAGATAATGCATGAGCCAGGTTTTGCCAATTCTGCGCGGACCCGTAATGGATGTTGAGGCCTTGCGTGCAGTACGGGTAATGAGGGTTTCTCTTTCTCGTCTTCGCCCATACATTTCTGCTGCCCTTGAAAGGGGTTCATTAAATAGAAAAACAGGGACAGCCAGATCAGAAATATCCACCTCTTCACAATTCTGGATCAGGCCCAGTTCGCGTGGACTCTTACCATAAAGTGCACATAATTTTTGGCGATAATGACGACTCGGAAAGGTGATGCCATTCTCCCAGCGACTGATGTTGACGCTATTGGGGCAACCTATCTCTTCTGCAACCTCTGCTTGCGTCAAACCTTGCCGTTCGCGAGCTGCCCTCAATAGCTCATTCGGCTTTCCCACGACGGAAGTACCCCTTTGATGAAAGCATGCAAAGAATGCAAAGAATGCTTTTAATAACTGAACTGTGAGCGAGACGTTTGTTTGGTTCGTCTCAAGCTGATATACGAACCAAACCGTCAAAAATGATAAGCGGGATGATAACAATGGTATTTTAACATCCCATCCTTCAAATGTACACTTGTTACAACGCATATTCAGGATTTTTGGGCAGGATTTTTGGAATTTTTTCGATTTTTATTCAAGCCTCCCTCTCCAAGTTTGGAAGCGAGTGTGAAAGCAGGAGGACTCCGCACTGGAATGAAGTGCCGTAAGAAAGCGAAGGCAGAACCATACCGGCTGTCCACGAGTCCGGGACCACTAGCAGGCTTTTATTTTTCCTGTGGTCCTCTGGCAGCGCTTGGCTTTTTTATTGGCGGATTGCAAGGTTTCGTACTTGCTATTATCGGTAATGCAGTCTTGTGGCTCCTGATAGCCTGGCGTCGAGATAAAAAATTGATCCGTCTAACGCCATCTCTCGACTGCATTTTCTACACGTTATCCCATTCAAAAAATGTTAAAAGAAAATGATACATGTAAGGAGGGATTCCTAGAATGTCACTCTGTCCGAAATGCCAAAACTCTGTACGAAAGGGAGCAAAATTTTGTCGCTGGAGTGAGGAAGAGCGCAAGCGGGTGGGAGTATTCGTGGACTATGAGAACTTCACGAATATTGTTTGGCTTTGTCGCAGTGGAATGAGCGTAAAAGAAATGGGCGAGGTACTGAGCGATTATGCAGAGCTTTATGGAGACGTTGTTTGCCGTTGGATCTGTGTTCATCCGCATAACGTACCGCATTGGTACCGTGTTCACAAGCCCGACTTGACACAGGTAGGCTTCAGCATAAAATATCCCGATGGGGTAGGGGTATTAACGGGGGAACTTAATCGCTCACACCCTCAGCAGGTGGACCATGCGTTGATCCAACTGATAGATGAGGAAAGTCGACTTTCTCAGCCTGAAATCTACGTTATTGTTAGTGGGGACGTTGACTACTATACGCGTATCGAAGAGTTGATCAATCAGGGTCATAGCGTACATCTCTGGGCGTCAAAGAGTGACAGACATCTGGCAGGGAAATATTACGAACTCGAGAAGAACTATCGCCCAGGTCTGTGTGCAGAAGCAGGTCAAGGAAATTTCATTATTGATGATCTGGATATGATCTTTCGTTCACAGGAGGTCTGCCCTTTTAGAAGGCTCATCAAATATGATAAAGGGCTACCCGGGCTCGCAGCTTCTTAGGTTGAAAGTCAAAGGGTTCAAGAGTTCAGAATTTACCTTCTCAGCTGCTAGAGTTTATATCACAAATGAAGCTTGACTGTGATACAATCTATCAAAATGAGGAGAAGTAATGCGAACAAACCACGTAAAAGAAAAACTCAAACGAGGCAAGCCAGCACTGGGTGCATGGTTGAGTCTTCCCAGTATTTCATCGGCCCGACTGATGGCGCGACTGGGCTTCGATTGGCTTGTGGTGGACATGGAACATAGCGCACAGAATGCTGCGCTCATGGCCGATATGGTTGGCACCATCGTCGACGCCGGAAACTGCGCCCCCATTGTACGCGTTCCTGCCAATAGCGTCGAGTGGTTCAAATGGGCGTTGGATGCTGGCGCATGGGGCGTGCTTGTCCCTATGGTCAATACGCGCGAAGAAGCCCAACGTGCGGTAGAATACGCGAAATATCCTCCTCTTGGTACGCGTAGTCTTGGCGGCGCATTCGCCCCATATGCGTTCGGCATCACCGACTGGCCCACGTATGCGCGCATAGCCAACGACGAAACCCTCGTTATTATCCAGATTGAGAGTGCACCGGCACTACAGAATCTTGATGAAATCCTCTCAATCCCAGGCATAGATGTGGCATTCGTGGGGCCAAACGATCTGCACGCGCAACTTGGCCTCCGACCAAGCACTGAGGGTGCTGAACCTAAGTTTATGGAAGCGCTGGAGCACGTCAAAGCGGCAGCAAGGAAGTACCAGGTCGCACTCGGTATCTTTAGTCGTGACGGGGAAGCTGCGGCTGAGCGTGTGCGCCAGGGCTTCCAGATGATCAGTGTGACCACTGATATCAGTAGCATGGCTGCTGCGGCAAGCCAGAATCTGCGGATGGCGTGGGGAGAAAAAGACAAGGAAGTACCTCAACAGGAGGAGATTGCTTGAAATATTCTTGAAAAGGATGAAGGGCGCAGGCAGAAAAGGATGAAGGGCGCAGGCAAGCTGACGCCCCTACCAGGAAGCCATAAAGATGCTGTTAATGCACGCGCGTTGGCGTGATGCGAATGGGCTGACTATACTCTGCCGCCATTTGCTCCGGGGTAAAGCCGATCTGCTTTATGGCTTCACCGTACTTCTCGAGATAGGCGTGGTTCGTTGTATCCACCTCGCCTGGCGCAAGCAGCCTGGCTATGCCTTCAATAGTAATCGGATCTTCACCTTTGCGCGTGTCGTCTACTGCCAGAAGCACATTTGAGTTGTGTTGCAGATTGCGTATGTGCTGGGTATGAGGTTGGCTAAAAATCAAGAACGATTCGCCGTCCCAGAGGAACCAGACCGCTACCGCATGTGGGCGTCCGTCGGGGCGGACTGTGTTTAGCCAGACAATGATATCGTTGCGCAGACGCCGGTCAATATGTGCGTCTCGCTCCTTTGTCAAATCCAGTATGGATGCCATTCTTTGTTTCCTTTCATACCTGGTACCCGCAAGGGGATACCTGTCCCCCAGACAGGGTTCCAGTACATTCTCCTCAGCGTGGTGAAATACTGACACTCCCCCGCATGAATGACGGGGCTTTCAAGCGATCTTAGTTGTAAACGTAATGCCGGCTTCTTATCTCCGTAATTTCTTTAACGTTTCTTCCATTCCTTTTCATCCCTTACAGACGCCGATTTTCGAGTGATATCAAATCCTGTTAATTCCTGTATCTTTGCACGGTTGTGAGTTGCCTTCTCAAGCCTGTTGCACGAGCCATACATATAGTGATCGGCAGGATTTGATATGAGAACCTGGCGGGGGCAAGCCCCGCCACTACACTCATGGTCAACGGCTGGCTTCGGACTGGCGTAGTGGCGGGGGCAAGCCCCCGCCAGGCTAACCCATACGCGCAAAAAAATGAAACGCACCCAACTTGCACCTCTTTGGAAGCATTTGCTAGAATCAAAAACGTAGGTTAGGATATTATGCGTTAATCGGGAGGAATATACTTGTGTTAAAGCGCAAACTCGGTCGTACAGATCTCTCTGTTACTCCCCTCTGCTTCGGAGGGAACGTGTTTGGGTGGACGGTCGACGAAAAAAGCGCGTTTGGTGTACTGGACGCGTACGTAGATGGCGGAGGGAACTTTATTGACACGGCTGATACTTACTCTGTAGGTGGGTCCGAGAGCATTCTTGGGCAATGGATGAGGACACGCAACAACCGGGATCGTATCATTCTCGCGACGAAAGTAGGGAGCCAAATGGGTACAGATCCCCATGCGCAGGGCCTCTCTCGGCAGTACATCCTGCAAGAAGTGGAGGCGTCTTTGAAACGCCTCCAGACCGATTACATCGACCTCTATCAATCGCATCGTGATGACCCCAATACGCCACTCGATGAGACCCTGGCCGCCTTTCATGACCTCGTGCAGCAGGGCAAAGTGCGCTACATAGGCACCTCCAACTACAGCGCTGCCCGCCTTCGAGAAGCGCTCCAGGTCAGTGATCAGCACGGCTACGTCCGCTACGAATGCTTGCAGCCAGCATATAGCCTGGTCAACCGTGCAAACTACGAGCGTGAACTTGAACCTCTTTGCCTTGAACAAGGGCTCGGCGTCATTTCCTACTCATCGCTGGCAAGCGGTTTTCTTACGGGGAAGTACCGCCCAGGCCAGAATCTGCCTTCCAGCCCGCGTGCAAAAAGGATACAGGAGCGTTACATGAACGAGAAAGGCTTCAAGATCTTAGAGCAGCTTGACCGTGTAGCAGAAGCTCACCATGCAACGGTAGCGCAGGTGGCACTTGCCTGGGTTATGGCCAGGCCAGGTATTACCTCGGCCATTGCCAGCGCTACCTCTGTAGGGCAGGTGCGCGAGCTCCTCGGCTCGGTCGACCTCAAGCTCAATGATGAAGAAGGGCGGACGCGATAAATCGGGTCCCTACACGCCCCTACGGACAGGGGTCAGCGCGTGGAATAGAGGTTGAAAAGACGAAGGGCGCAGGCGACCCACGATGAATCGGGGTCCTACAACGCCCCTACTGCATGAAGGAGGAAAAGCATGACAATTGCTACCCAACTCTTTGGCCGGAGCGGTCATATGAGCACACGCACTATTTTCGGAGCCGCATCGCTCAGTCATGTCACACAGCAGGAGGCCGACCGCACGCTGGAGATATTGCTTCAATACGGGGTCAATCACCTTGACCTGGCGTCGAGCTACGGAGATGCTGAGTTGCGCGTCGCTCCCTGGCTGGCCCGCTATCGCTCGCAGTTCTACGTGGCGACGAAGGCTGATTCTCGAACAGCGCAAGAGGCAAAAGAGGAACTGCATCGCTCTCTAGAACGCATGCACATCGATTACGTAGACCTGTGGCAGTTGCATAGCCTGGCGGATCCTATTGAATGGGATACAGCATTGAGCCCCGGAGGTGCTATCGATGCTGCCATCGAGGCCAGGAAGCAGGGATTGATACGAGCAATCGGCGTTACCGGGCACGGCCTACAGATTGCGGCCACACATCGCCGCAGTCTCGAACGCTTCGACTTTGATACGGTGCTGCTTCCTTACAACTACATCACGATGCAGAACTCCTACTATGCCGAAAACTTCAATGCCTTGCTCTCGACCTGCCAGCAGCGCAATGTCGCTGTACAGACGATCAAATCCATTGCTTACAAACCCTGGATGGGTCGGCAGCACACGCGCGACACATGGTACGAGCCATTGGAGGATCAGCAGGATATCGATCTAGCGGTACACTGGGTTCTCAAACGACCAGGTATTTTCCTGAACACGATTGGCGATATCCACCTGCTGCCCAAAGTACTGGATGCTGCCAGCCGTTTCCTGGAAGGTTCATTGGTTCCGACGGACGAGCAGATGCAGGCACTGGTTGCGCGGCTTGGTATGGTGCCTCTATTTGTATAGCCTGATTTTGCGTGGCGTGGGAACCTGGCGGGGGCAAGCCCCGCCACTACGCTCATGGCCAACGGCTGACTTCAGACTGGCGTAGTGGCGGGGCTTGCCCCCGCTCAGGTGAATGCTACGATAATCCTAAAAGGCTCAAGAGCGCAGTTTTACATCCCTGGCGCTCTGCGCCTTCCTGTACCGCCATAGCATTGTAGAGTGCCGATTTATCGAGCACTGCCGTAGGCACACTGGAGGACGCGGGCATCAAGCTCACTCGTAAATGCCGTTTCGGGCGCAGGGTGATCACCGGCTGGAGCCCAGGGGTATAGCCAGGAGCGGGCTGCGGCGTGTAGTGCTGGAGAATACTCGCGAGAATAATCCTGGCCTCCAACTGAGCGAGCGGCATCCCGATGCAGGTGCGCGGGCCGCCTCCGAAAGGGAAGTACGCTCCAGGCGGGATCTGCTGCTCATTTGCGGGATCCCAGCGCTCAGGTTTGAACACTTCCGCGTCCTGCCAGATATCGGGCAAGCGATGAATGACCCATTGGCTCAGGATGAGCAGCGTCCTAACCGGCAGGCGTACGCCATCAATGGTGGATTCTTTGGTGACGAAGCGCATCTGCAGCCAGGCGGGTGGATACAGACGCATCGATTCGCTCAAGACCCAATCGAGATAGGGAAGTTTAGCGAGGTCGTCAAGGGTTGGTTCGCGACCGGCGAGGACCGAGCGAATCTCATCCTGCAATTTGCTGCGTATCCACGGATGTTGGGAGAGCAGATAAAACGTCCAGACGAGGGCTATCGCGGTCGTTTCGTGACCTGCCGCCAGGAAGGTCAGGATGTGATCGTGAATCTGTTTCTCGGTCAGTTTTGTATCCTGCTCTGCCCCGCTCTGGGCTGACATCAGCATGGAAAGCACGTCATGGTAATCGCGGTCATCGTCACGGCGCTGTGCTATTAGCGTATAGATCAGCATATCGAGCTGGCGCATAGCTGCCATACGCTTGCCATAGCCGGTAATGGGGTTGTCAATGCGAATATTCAGCAGGTCTTCGGCCATGCTTGTCGAACTGCCAATGACGCCATCGAACGCATCACTGAGCGGGCCCAGCTGGGATGACAGGTCGATGCTGAAAAGGCACTTGCTCACGATACGCAGTGTTAACGCTTGCATGGCTCGCGACATATCGACCGTATCACCCAGGTGCCACGTTTTGAGCAGCTCTTGCGTGTATTGCTCCATGATCGCGCCATAGCCTTCGACCCGTTTTTTATGGAAGGCCGGTTGTACCGCGTGGCGCTGCTGGCGATGCTTTTCGCCATCGATGGTCAGCAGTCCTTCATTCGCGAAACCGCCATCGCTATTCCCCTGGCGGACGCCACGATTCGCGAAATTGCGCGGGTGTTCTACCAGGACATAGCGCACGTGTTCCGGGCGGAATAGCAAAACAGCCGGATTCTTCCCTACGTAGATTGTTGCCATGTTGCCATAGGTACGTTGCAGCTGTTGCAGGAAGCCTAGCGGGTCTTGTCTCAACGAGAGAAGATTGCCGATATAAGGCAACCTGGGGGGACCCGGTGGAAGCATTGTCTTTGTCGTTTGCAGTTCTTGTGCAGTCGTCGCCATGTTTGCTGTTTCCTCTAATGTGCGCTATCTATATTGTGTCAAGGTTTCACGACTTGCTACTACGTATCATAAGGCAGAAGTAGTAAGAGAGGCAATGGGTTAAGGATGTGAGTCTCAATTGGGGACACTTGTCTCCGTTGTCTCCATTGTCTCCGCACGATCCATGTTGACCGACGAGTGTAGGGGCATTCAAAAGCCTGTACAACCCACTGTGTAAACAGTATAATAAGGCAAATCGATACCGTAACGAACATCCATCCCTATTCGGCAGGGGTACGTTTCAAATTGCTGCACAGAGGGGTTGACCTGGCGGGGGCAAGCCCCGCCACCACGCTCGCTGAACACACACGGGCGTAGTGGCACCCCTTGCGGGTGCCAGGCTTCCTGCAAAAAGCGATAAAGCAAGAGAGAAAGCGAGCGGACTGCATGATAGAGCACCCGGCAGAAACATCTTCTCCTTCCCAGATCACCTTCACCCTTGAAATCGTCCCAGATGATCCAGGTGATGCCGACCCGGCCCTGGTCGATGCCATCGGGCGCGATACAACCGAAGCCCTGCGCCAGGACGGCTCTCGCGTTGAACCCATCTATACCGGACAGAGAGGCGGTTTCCTGGTCGACGTGACCATGCTTGTCCACACTGCCGCCACCTAGAGGAATCGTCACTATTCTCACCGCCGTTCTCCCTGTAGTCAAACGACTTCGGCAAGCCCATGAAAAACGAGTTGGGAAAAATGTTGCCGAGCAGCATCCCATCAAATTTACGTTGGAGATCGAGGGGAAACCGGTCCAGTTTGAGATTGCCGATTTGGAGGGCGCGGAAGGTGTGTTGAGACTGGCTCAACGCATTCATGCCGACCATCCAGGCATGACCACAAAGGCACCTCAAAGCAAGCTGAAAACCAGCGTCCCCAAAGGCCCGGTCTGCAAGAGACGCTAGAGACGATGTCGTAGTGCAGAGCGAGGACGTGCGAGTATGACAGCAGGAGAGGATCCATCCAATATATCAGATAACGCAGCTAAAGGAAGGTGCATTGCCCTGGTAATCGGGGTGAATGGTGCCCCTGGATATAACAAGCCTCCGTTGGAATACGCAGTCAATGACGCTAAAGACATGGCCGAGGTATTGCAACAGTCTTGCGGCTTTGAATTGCTGGAACCTCCGCTCTTAAACGAGCAGGCGACGAGCGACAGGGTGAAGGATGCAGTGCGAAAATTGGCACGCAAGCGTAGCGACGAGGATTTT